>Ga0073903_10000577_pt1 | contig 19040 bp, 18 predicted proteins | sample KloWWTKNB14_bulk_FD_66665 | JGI IMG/M metagenome (GOLD analysis project Ga0073903, IMG submission 66665) | Active sludge microbial communities from Klosterneuburg, Austria, studying microevolution and ecology of nitrifiers - Klosterneuburg... | ecosystem: Engineered > WWTP > Aerobic digester >... | reverse complement strand
TGAAAGAGATTCGCCGGATCATACTGCGCTTTCACCTTTTCGAGCCGCGCGAGATTGCCGCCATAGTTGCTGTCGACCTGGGCCTGGGTCCGCTCGGCGAGGTTCGCGTCATTGACATAGAAGCCCTTTGCGTAGGGTTCGGCAATGTCGTAGGCGCGACGCCCGGCCGCGATGCCGGCTTCGCTGTCGGCAGGGTTGTCCCACACCGCCGAGCACACGAGGTTCCATCGCGCTCCCCGGTTCCAGAAGGCGGTGGCGGTCGGCGCCACTCGGCTGATCGCGCCACCCGCGTCCGCGAAGTTGACCGTGACGCCGGGTGGCAGGCCCGCGAATCCCTCGACCAGGCTGTCGCTCAATGCGGTGTTGATCTCGCGCAGGAAACTCCCCTTGACGTAGTAGCGCCGACCCCGCGCCAGAACCTGGTCGGCGGTTTGCTGCAGCTTGACGTATGGGGTCGGCGCGATCGCGTCCACGATCGGTGTGCCGAACTTGCGGATCGGGGCGAAGGCTTGCTCGCCGGCGTCGATCGCGCCTGCATAGCAGGTGTCGATGACGAGCACGCGATTGCCGTCCGGCAAGGTGGTGAGCGCCGCATCGGCATAGATGTCGTCAGGGGCATCGCCGGCGAAGTCTGCATAGGCGCGGAGCGCGCTGCGCGCCTGCGCGAGCGGGAAAATCACCGGTCCGCCGAGCAGGATCGGTGGCGAGGGATGGAGCCGGAACTCGAACGAAGTGACGACCCCGAAATTGCCGCCGCCACCCCGCAGTGCCCAAAAGAGTTCGGGATTTTCGGTGACGCTCGCGTGCACGAGGCGTCCGTCGGCGGCGACCAGGTCGGCGGACTGCAGGTTGTCGCAGGCGAGGCCGTACTTGCGGGCCAGGCGCCCGAAGCCGCCGCCGAGCGTGAGGCCTGCGACACCCGTGTGCGAAACGGTGCCCGCCGGCGTGACGAGGCCGAAGGCCTGCGCCTCGCGGTCGAAATCCCCAAGCAGGACGCCCGGCTCGACCCGTGCAATGCGCGCTTGCGGGTCGATGCGGATGCCGCGCATCCCCTCGAGGCTCACCATCAGGCCGCCTTCGCAGACCGATTGTCCGGAGATGCTGTGTCCGCCGCCGCGCACCGCAACGAGGAGGTCGTGGGCGCGCGCGAACTCGACGGTGCGCATCACGTCGGCCGCGCCCGCACAATGCGCGATCAGTGCCGGCTTGCGGTCGAATGCGCCGTTCCAGATGCGACGCGCCGTGTCGTAGCCGACATCGCCTGCGGACAACAGCATGCCGCGCAGTCGCGCGCGCAGGTCGGCGATATCGGATGCCGGGAGGGTGATCGCCTTGCCCGTCCGCGACACCGCTGGCAGGTCCTGCGCGGCGTACAGGCGGCGTGGCGACAGCGCGGCGAGCGAAAGGGTGGCGATGCCGCTACCGAGGAAAGTCCTTCTTCGCATGGCAGTCCTCCTCAGGACGCACTACTCCTGGCGGGTGCGCCATGCTACGCCTGCCAGGCGATGAGGAGAACCAGGAGGCCAAACACGATGCGATACCAGGCGAACGCGGCAAAGCTGTGGGTGCTGATGAAGCGGATGAAGCCGCGCACCGCGACGAGCGCCGTGATGAAGGCGACGACCGCGCCAATCGCAAAGGGCGCGGCATCGGCCGCGACGAACAGATGACGCTCCTCGTACAGTTTGTAGAGCGTCGCGCCGATCAGGGTCGGGATCGCGAGGAAGAACGAGTATTCGGTCGCGAGGCGGCGCGACATGCCGAGAGCAACCCCGCCGATGATCGTGGCGCCCGAGCGTGACGTGCCCGGAATCAGCGCGAGCGCTTGCCACAGTCCGAGCAGGAGGGCAGAGCGCACCGGGACGGCGGCGACGGCATCGAGCGTTGCGCGCGAGGCGCGCCGGTCGACAATCAGGATCGCGATGCCGCCGATCACAAGCGCGATTGCGACCGGCACGGGGTGGAAGAGCTTTGCCTCGATCGTCTCCTGGAAGGCGAGTCCGAGCAGGGCGAGTGGCAGGAAACCGAGCAATACGTTCAGCGCGAAGCGCCGCGAATCGGGATCCGTTGCGAGGGAGGCCGTCGTATGCCAGAGGAGCCGGCGGTACTCCCAGCAAACCGCGAGGATCGCGGCGCCCTGGATGATGATCTCGAACGCGAGCACCTTGGGTCCCGTGAGACCGAGCGCGCTCGAGGCGAGGATCAGGTGGCCGGTGCTCGAGACGGGCAGGAACTCGGTCAAGCCCTCGACGATGCCGAGCACGAGCGCGGCCAGTGCGCTGATATCCATCCTGGTGGCGGTTCGTTCGCGCTCAGCGAGCGGCGAAGGCGTCCATCATGAGGCCGGTGCCGCCGCGCGATACGTGCGCCACGGTCGCGGTCCGTCGATGGAGCTTCGTGATGGGGCCCAGGTTGATCGCGAACGCGAGTTGAACCTGCTGTCCTTTCCGCAACCCGAGATTGGTCGTCTCGATGAATACGCCGGTCGCCGACAGGTTGATGGCTCTGCAAAGCCGCTTGCGGCCGCCCGGCACCGATATGTACACCGTGGTGCGTGCCCGGTGACGCGTATGCAGGCGGCGTTCCAACTCGATGCGCTCTTCTTCGCTGATGTTCTTCATGGCCCCTGCGCCGATTATGCCTTCCGCGTGAAGTTTGCCAAATCGAAGTGAACTTAATCGAGTCACTTTGCGGTAATCGCAGTCCGCAACCGCACTGATACCGGGCAGTGGTCGGAGAGCTTGCGGGCGACCGCATCCTTCGTCCGGTACACGACACGGTCGAAGGAGCCCGCTTCCAGGCCCGCCGCCAGCGAGCGGGACAGCACGATGTAGTCGATATAGCCCTGAAAGGCCTGCCGCATCGAGCAGTTGACGAAGCGCCCCCCTTCGGCCGTGTTCGTGAGGTCCGCCCCGGGCGGGTCGCCGTCGTCGATTTCCGGCCACAGCCGCAGCGGTGCACCGGAATCCGTGCGTGCGGGGCCCTTGTCGCGCCGCAGGTCGCGGTTGAAATCCCCGAGCACGGCGAACGGCCTGCCGGCCGCCGCCTCGCCGTCGATCCATTGCTCAAGGAGAGGCACTTGGCGGCCCACTGCCGCGCACTCCTTGCGGGAGTCGTTCAGCAGGCGATTGCCGCAGCCGGATTTCAAGTGCACCGAGAGCAGGCGAAACTCGCGTGATTCACCGGGATAGAGCACGAGCTCTGCGCCCCGGCGCACCGTATCGCCGAGCGAGAGGGATTTCAGATCCTTGCCGCAACGAAAGGGAATGCCGGGGCGGATCGCGAAACCGGTGTTCTGGACGTGGTGCCGTCCGGTGAAACAGAACCGATAGCCCGGGAACACGAGCTGCGCGGCGCTCGCGCCGTCGACTTCCTGCAGCGCGACGACATCCGCGTCGAGCAGGCGTGCGTAGCGCGCCAGCGCGTCGAAATCGGCGCGGCTGCGGTTCAATTTCGCGGCAACGTCACAGGGAATCGTGCGCGCGTGCGGAGGCGGACGTACGCCTTCGGGTGTGCAGTTCCCCCGCAGCGCCTGCATCGCTTCGGGCGCGATGAGCCACTCGAGGTTCCAGGTGGCGAGCTTCAGGTCACCCGCCGCGAGGGTCGCGGCGGGCAGCAGGAGTATCAGCAGGGCGAATCGCATTGCCCCATTCTAGCGTCCGGCCCGTAGCTCATGGCCCGTGACCCGTCGCCCGTTGCCCGCAGCGCGCTCCGCGCGCGCTGCCTCAACGCCAGCAGTAGTCCCGCCCGCCGGGTCCGGTTGCACCCCGTGCGCCGGCATCTGTCACGGAAAAGCCCGTGCAGCGCGTGTCGTCTGCCTGGCCCGCCCCGGCGACCGGCGATGCGTTGGCGGTATAGGACTGTGAACCGGCCCCGAGAACGACCGCGATATCGTAGAAGCCGCGCTCCGTCGTCGCCATGAGACCGAGGCCGGCGGGCGGCGCGGCGGCCACCTGATCCGTGTAGGCGTTGTTCTGCAGGTAGAACTTCTCCTGTGCCGCCTGCAGGTTGAGGAGCGCTGTGGTCGCCTCGGTGCGCTGCGCGCGAATGAGATAGTTGCGGTAGCTCGGCACCGCAATCGACGCCAGGATGCCGATCACGACGATCACCGTCAGCAGCTCGATCAGTGTCACGCCATTCTGGGTCGATCGCATGGTGCGGGTGCTCCCTTGATCAGTTCGAGTCGTCACGCTGCCAGAACGTGCGGATTGTACCGCCGGCGCTGACGCACTTCTTCAGCACTTCCACGCCCGCCACGCACACGGTGGGCGGGGAGCCCGGTGGCAGGGCCGGGTCCTGGTTCGCCTGCCGGATCAGCGCAACGGTGACTTCACCGACGATACCGTCCTGGTTGAGGTCATCGGACACGTCGTTGTTGTCGAGCACGCCATCATCGTTGAAATCGAGTGCCGGCTTGCCCGAGTCCGCGAACAGGGCGTACACGCGGTTGATGTTGGCCGGGTAGCACGGGTCGGCGCCCGATGAAGGCGACAACGGCTGGAAGGTCGTGAAGAGAAGCACGTTGTTCACGGTCGTCGCCTCCGCGAGCACTTTCTCGCCGTCATGGCCCGGCTGGTTCGGCAGGATGAATTTCCAGCCCGGGTGGATCGGCGCCACGGTCGAACCGGCGGGGTTGGCCGTGATGTCGATCAGGTCGCCGTCGAGAATCGGTGTGATTCCATTGTAGACCGCCTGCGAGAGGCGCGCATACGGCGCCTTGTCGCGAATCGTATAGAAACGATCCTGCGTGACCGTGTCGAGCGGGTGTCCACGGTAACCCGAGCCGATCGCGATATTGTAGTACGGGTCTTCCGCGCGCCGTTGCACCAGCGATACGTCGGGCGCGTTGTAGAAGCGTCGCGCGGCCGAGTTCGGCTGCGCGCCGTTGCTGCCCGCGCCGAGCTGGGCGATCACGCCACCGGCAACGAGGCTCGCCGGAGCCTGGCCGTTCGTGATGTCAAAGCGCCACACGCGTCCGCCCATGTCGGCCGCGTACATGCGGTCCGCGAACTTGTCGCCGTCGGTGTCGATCACGGTGATCTCGCCGGGAATCGCGTTGTTCATCTTCGGCCAGATCTCGTCCGGCGTGTCCGCGCCGAGCGCGCCGCCATACCACAGGCGGGTGCCCGTCACGGCATCGACGATGAAAATGCGGTTGCCGACGGAATCGATGCTGTAGGGCTGGTTCTCCTGCAGCAGGTCGTAGCCGCCGCCGAAGATCAGCACGAACTTCTCGGCGCTCGCATTGGCAGAGCCGCCCGAGCCATTGCCGACGTTCACCCGGGTGACCACCGGCGTCGACCAGGTGTAGCCGAGGCCCGGGTAGTCGACGTCGCTCTTGCTCCACAGCAGCTGCGGGTTGTCTTCATCGGTGACGTCGAGTCCGTAATAGTGCGTGCCACCGCCACGCATGCCGAAGAACAGGTAGACCTTGTCCTCGGTGGGATCGACGATGCCGTCCTGGTTCTTGTCGAACTTGAGCATCTGCACGTCGCCATCGAGCCCGTAGCTGCGTTGTGCGACGGCATTGTCGACGTACAGCGTGTGCAACCGCGGGAGCAGTTCCTCCGGGATGTAGGCCCACAGTTCCTGGCCGGATTTCGCGTCGATGGCGTGCAGCAGCCCGTCGTTCGACGGGAAATAGACGACCGTATCCTGCGCATCCGGCGCGCCGACACTGCCGCCGTAGGTGACGACCGCCGGCTTGCCGTGCAGCGGGTCTCCCATGAAACGGGACGTGGCTGTTTCCGTCGTATCGCCGTCGCCGTCCTTGTCATCCGCGTCGAAACCGCGCAGCCAGTTGATGGTGTTCTGGCACTCGGCGGAGCAGCCGCTGGTGGCCGCGCCGGCGCCGACGAGCGCATCGTTCATCGTGCTGTTTGCGGCGCTGACCGCGTTCGCGGCGTCGTTCAGATCGCCGCTGGTCGTCGTGAGCGACGTGTAGAGGTTGCGACTGGCGGGAGCGGGCAACTGGCTCACCGCGCCGCCGAGGGTGATGTCGTTGCCATCCGGCGCAGTCGACCAGAAGCTCGTGGTGCCGGGCGCGAAGAATCCTGAAGTGTCCACGGCCGGGAGGCCGCCCGCATCCTCGATTGTGGAGCCGTCGAGAGTGTATTTCTTGAGATTGCCCGGCCAGTGCTCGCCCTGCGAGACCCGGAACAGCGAGAAGTAGAGATCGGTGTTCGTCCGCGCGCGATTGAAGGTGTTGACCGAGATCGAAGGCGTGATGAAGGTCGCACTCGTGATCTGGATCTTGTTGAAGATCTTCTGGAGTGCTTCGGTCAGGGTCGGGACGTCGGTCGCCATGTAGGCCTTCTCGGTGCCGCCGGCCTTGGCGATCTCGTTGAGGTAACCCTGCGTATCGCCAGGCGTCTGGTTCAGGCTGTTACCGAAGCCGACCATGAAGGTCGACGCCGACTGCGTGCCGGCCAAGGAAGCCGAAAGGTCCGAGGTGTTGAGCCAAGCGGCCAGATCGTCCATGCACGTGCCGCTGCCGGTCACCCAGCCACCGTCGTGGTAAGGCTCGATCGGGTCGGGCTTGCAGGCCCCGCCGATCTTCGTGCCGATGTCCGCGATCGCGCCGTCATCCACAGTGGGTGCACCGTCGGTGAGGTAGACGATATAGCTCTTCTGGCACTGGTACTGCAGCGGCGACTGGTAGGTGCGGCTGCCCGGTGCAGTGCGTGCATTGTTGTCACTGACACCGGGCATGCCGCGATCGCCGTACACGACGCTGCCGCCGGTCAGGTACTGCGCCGCCTCGTAAAAGGTCTCAGAGAGCGGCGTGCCACCGGAGCCCGAGGTCGGCGTAAAGGCATTGAGCCGGCTAATTATGCTCGAGCGGTTCGCCGCGACGTTGATGTCCTGGATCGCGTTGAGCACATAGCCGCCCTCGGCGTCGGTGTTGTAGCGCATCAGGCCAAGATTGACGTTCTGCAGCGAGTTCGCGAGGTTGAGCGCCACGTCGCGCACGATCTGGAGACGCGTCATCGTCGTGCTGCCCGTGCCGCTCTTGAAGTTCAAATAATTGGCCGTATAGAAGCGGTAGCTGTTGCCGGTCGATGCCCAGTTGAGGGATGGGGTCGAGCCCCAACCGGGGCTGCTGTTCCGGATGTGCTTTCGCGTGCTCGCGGCAGTCTGGCCGTGTACGCCGGCATCCGGGGCGCAGTCAACGAACCCGGTATTGCCCGAACTGATGCCCCGCCACTTGGTGCCGCCGCTGCCGCTGCGATATTGCGCGGAGCGTTCACGCGGATTGCCGAGGGCCGGCCACATGCCCGCGCCGCCGGGCGCTAGCGAAGCTGTCGACGCGTCGCAGGTGTTCGACGCAGCGGGGAACCAGTCGCCGGATGAACAGCTGGGCAGCGCCGTGTCATCCGTGATGTAGTAGATGCGACTCGCGTCGCAGCTGCCCGAATAGGTGACGCTCGGATCGTACGGTGGCGCGGTCGTGATTACTGTGCCGTCCATGCTGCCCGAGGTGTCCATGATGAAGAGCACGTTGGGCCGTGCGCCCGCGGAGGCATTGCTCTTGTAGATCTCGGTGTCGTCCGCCAGGGCCGGCAGGCCGACGAAGACCGTGCACAGGGCGAAACCCAGCGTCTTCAGGAGCGAGTGGTGGAGAGGCGACATAAGCGATTCCTCAGTCATTCGATTCAGTTACGGCGTGGCCGACACTTCGAGTACGACGCCCGATTTCAGGTCGTAATTCACGGTCAGGATGCCCGCGGGATTCTTGAGAGCCGCGGCGCGCAGCTCGACGACCGTGGCGGGGTTGTCACCGACGGAGTACTTCGTTGCGGCGGTCGTCTGGAAGTCCTTCGGCGCACAGGTCGCGCAGGTGGGCATCGTGAGGCGCCCGCCGGCCGCGGTCGGCAGCACGACGGACCCGGCGGGGACCTCGGCCGCAATCGTGACTATCTGAATGCTGGGCGCCGCACTGCCGGTGGTCTGCGCGTGTCCCGCCGCTGCGGCGAGCAGGGCGAGTGCCGCGAGCGCGGACCGGAGGCTGAGTGTCGTGTTCATGCTGCGTTCCTCGAAACCGTCAGGGATTGATCGAACCAAAAGTGCCGCCGCCACCGGAGTTCTGGATCACGAAGGCGCCCTGCGCCTGCCGCGAATTCGCGTTGCGGGCCGACGTGCCGGTGCTCGTGATTTCATAGTGGAATCCGACGAACTTGCCGACACTGAAGCCGGGCAGGTTCAGGTCGTCACCGACATAGCGGCTCGAGGTCGTGAACTCATCGGACGCAGAGCCTGGCACGGCCTGGTTCGCCACCACGACCGGCGTGCCAGACTGCGGGACCGTCGGCAACACACTGAGCGCCCGCTCGATGCCGGTTGCCGACGCCTGAAAGGCGTTCTGCCGGAACTGCTCGTTGCCCGCCATCAGGAGCTCGGACGACGCGGTGTTCATGCCGGTCACGGCGAGCAATGTCAGCACCACGAGCAGCACGAGGCCGATGACGAGCGCGGCGCCCTGCTGCTTTCCGATGACCTTGTGTGTCGTGCGAATCATTTGTTGGGTGCCCGGGTCAGAGCTGGCGCGAATTGCGCAGCTGGATCGTGCGGGAGACGAGCATGCGGCGATTGCCGTCGTTCGGTGTCACACTCTTGCCCGCATAATCGTATTGCCGGCTGTCCTGAAAGCCCGCTTCGAACTGCGAGCTGCGCATCATCAGCCACACGCGCACCGCGACGACCTGGAAGCCGGCCGGCAGGGCGTCCGCGTCGACATAGCGCGTCGCGATGCCGCGCGGCGCGTCGGGAATGCCGTTGCCGTCGGTGTCGAGGCCCGCGTCAATGAGGCCGTCGTTGTTGTAGTCGCCCGTGTCGATGCCGAACTGCACCTGCAGGTCCTCGACGCCGGGCATGACCTGCGTGTCGTCAAAGGTGTTGCCCACGAGCTGCTTCACGCGCAGTGCGGGCAGGCCGACGCGCAGTGGCCCGGTCGAATTGCGCGAGATGTAGAAGCTGCGCACGATGAGGTCGCGCACCTGCACGGTGTCGGGTTCGAGTGCCGGGGAGGCGGGCAGATTGCCGTCCGCATACACGAACTGGTTTGTCGGCGACAGGCGGCTCACGAGCAGCTGCAGGCGGCCGGCCGTGGCAACTGCCTGCGGCGCGAGCGCCGCGCGGCGGACCGTCAGCGTATCGGTGTTGGGCCGGGCACCGCCGACTCCGGCCAACGGGGCGCAGGCGAGCGTGTACGCGTCATTGCTGCCCTCGACCGTCGCGACGAGGTCCACGGCAAAGTTGTTGCCGCAGGTCTGGTAGGAGGAAGGCAGCCCGACGACCGCCGGTCGCGAGGCCATCATGCGCGTCGCGCTCATGAAGGTCGACGTGGAGCCGCCCGTGATGAACTTGAAATCGTCCGGCGAGTTCGAGAACCCGTAGTAACCCGCCAGCTGCAATTCGGGCTCGATGACCGACATCGCATAGCGGGCGTCTTCCTGCAGGCGCGCCACCGTGTCGCTCACGCGATAGGTGCTGCGGCTCTGCGAGTAGACGTACACGGCGCCCACGATCAGCACCGAGCCGATCGCGAGTGCGACCAGCAGTTCGATCAGGCCAAGGCCTCTCTCGCGCTTCATGGCGTTGCTGCGATCACGAAGGTGCTCGCCCTGTAGTTGAAGTTTTCGCTGGCCTCCTGCCAGGTCAGCTGGATGTCGTACTGGTCGGGGAGGCCGGGCCCGCCGCGCGTCACGAGGACTTGCGCGACCGGGCCGGGCAGCGACGCGTTGACGTTGTCGAGCCAGTGCGAGAGGTCGTCTTCCGCGAGCTGGTCCGCCGAGCAATTCGATGCACTGACGCACCCGTGCGTCACAGGCGCCCCGCCATAGGTCGCAAGGTCGTAGGCGGCCGGTGCAGTGGTGTTGGCGCGGCTGTTGGCGCGTATCCGGTCGCCGAGGTCGCTGACGAGGCTGACGGCCTGCGTGCGGATGAGCGCCGTGCGCCCGGTCCGCAGGCTCGTCACGTAGAGGCTCGCGATGCCGAGGAGGCCGATCGAGAGCACGACCAGCGCGACGAGCGACTCCACCATGGAGAGACCGCGCTGCGCCTTTCGAATGCGGTGTGTCATGGGCCACCTCACGGGCAGTCCGTCCAGGGATTGGCGTTGATCTCGGCTTCCCGCGTGACGCGCGAGCGGCCGGTGAGCCCCACCTCGATGCCGCGCGCGGCCGACAGGTTCGTGCCTGCCTGATTCGCCTTGCCGCGGTCATCGCAGAAAAGAGTGTTGGTGGCCATTGGCCCGACGCCGATGACCTGGCTGAAACCCGTCGGCGCGAACGAGACACAGCTGCCGGTGGAAGCGGGGGTCAACGATGGGTCGATCGTGTCGCCAACCCTCAGGACGGGCTCGAGGGCAGGATTGCCGGCATCGCGATCACAGTTGTTGTCGGGATCGGCGAAGACGATCCAACCGGCGAACGCGCCGCCCGAACAAGTGGCGGCCGCATCACCAGGATTTGCCGATGCGCAGACCGCGACGGGCACCTGCCGCTTGATCGCCTCGCTGCGCGCAGTCTGCACCGCGCCGAGAAAATCATTGCCGACGCTCGTAAGCCGGTTGTTGCGCCGGAACTCGGTGAAGCTCGGCGCGCCGATCGAAAGGATGACCGCGGCGAGCGCCAGCGTGATCATCAGCTCCATCAGGGTAAAGCCCGACTCGCGCGTTTTCATGGGTCGGCAGTCTGGCGTGACTGCAAGTGGCCTGCAGGGCGGCCCGATCAAAGGCGCGGGATTCAGGACGAATGGCGCGCGGGCGTGAACTGCGTCACGCGTCTGCTCGACATAATCCGCCCGGCGGGCTCTCAGCTCGCGCGCAGGAAGTTGCCAATCGCTGCCGAGAAGCGCGGGATGTCGACGAGGAAGGCGTCGTGGCCTTCGATCGAGGGCATCGCGACGAGGTACGTCGAGGCACCCGCCGCCTGCAGCGTTGCGACAATCGCGCGCTGTCCCCCGATCGGAAAGAGGATGTCGGATTCGACGCCGATCACGAGCGCACGCTCGACGCAGCCCTGCGTGAGCGGGGCGAGATCGAACCGGTCCATTGCGCGCGACAGATACAGGTAGCAGTTGGCGTCGAAGCGCTCGACGAACTTCGCTGCCTGCGCTTCAAGATAGCTCTCGATCTCGAACTCCGGGGAGAAGCTGTTCGGCGGGCGCACGCCGGCAATCCGGTCCCGACCGAAACGCTGCGCCCATTCGTCCGCCGATCGATAGGTGATCGTGCCGAGCTTGCGTGCGAGACGCAGTCCCGTGCGGGGCGGCGCATCGGGTGTGTAGTTGCCGTCCTGCCAGGCCGGATCGCGCAGGATCGCGTCGCGCTGCAGGCTGCGCAGCGCGATCGCAAACGGTGTCGCGCCCGCGGTGCCGCTGATGCTCACGAGCCGTCGGGCGGCGCCCGGGTGCGCAGCGGCAAACGCGAGCACGACCATCCCGCCGAGCGAGGGGCCGAGGATCGTGTCCGCCCGCAGGATGCCAAGCGACCGGAGCACTTCGTAGCCGCTGCGCGCGATGTCTTCGATCGAGAGCTCGGGAAAGGTGAGGCGGTAGCGCTCACCGGTCGTGGGGTCGATCGACGCGGGTCCGGTGGACCCGAAGCAGCTGCCGAGCGAATTCACGACGATCACGAACCAGCAATCGGTGTCGATCGCAAGGCCGGGGCCGATCATCGCTTCCCACCAGCCGGGTGACGGGTCGGCGGGCGAACCCGCCGCGTGCGCCGGCGGTGAGAGCCCGGTGAAGATGAGGATCGCGTTGTCCTTCGCGGGCGCGAGCTCGCCCCAGGTCTCGTAGGCGATGCGCGCGCCGCGCAGCGCGCCGCCCCGATGCATCACGAAAGGATCCGGCAGCGCCGCGTACTGGCGCGCGCTCATGGCTCCGGATCGCTACCCTCGGGCACACCTTCGAAGAGCGGCGTCGACAGATAGCGTTCGCCCGTGTCGGGGAGCATGGCAAGTATGGCGCTGCCGGGCGGCGCCTCGGCGGCGACCTTGACCGCCGCCGCGAAAGTCGCGCCGCTCGAGATGCCGCAGAAAATGCCTTCGCTCTTCGCCAGCGAGCGCGCGGCGTCGATCGCCTCCTGGTCGGCGACCGTGACGATCCGGTCGGGCACCTTGCGATTGAGCACTCCCGGTACGAAATCCGGTGTCCAGCCCTGGATCTTGTGCGACGCGAACGGCGATCCCGACAGCAGCGCGGCCACCGCAGGCTCGGCCGCGATCACCCGGGTTTCGGGGCGCGCGAGTTTCACGACTTCACCGGCGCCGGTCAGCGTGCCGCCCGTGCCCCAGCCCGTCACGAAGAAATCGAGACGGCGGCCGGCGAAATCGCTGACGATCTCGGCGCCCGTGGTCTGGCGGTGATAGGCGGGGTTCGCGGGGTTCTCGAACTGGTTGGCGAGGAACCAACCATGCTTTTTCGCGAGTTCGGCGGCCTTCTTCACCATGCCGACACCGCGTTCAGCGGCCGGCGTCAAAATCACGCGCGCGCCCAGCATGCGCATGATCTTGCGTCGTTCGATCGAGAAGGATTCCGCCATGGTGGCAACGAAGGGGTAGCCCTTCGCGGCGCACACCATTGCGAGTGCAATGCCGGTGTTGCCGGAGGTCGCCTCGACCACGGTCTGGCCGGGCTTCAGCGCGCCGCTGCGCTCCGCGTCTTCGATGATCGCGATGGCGAGGCGATCCTTGACGGAGGAGGCGGGGTTGAAGAATTCGCACTTCACGTAGATCGTGGCGTGCCTGGGTGCGAGACGGTTGATGCGCACGACGGGCGTACGGCCGATGGTTCCGAGGATGCTGTCGTAGATCATGGCGATACTTTAGCTCCTGCGTGTGGATGAAACCCATGCCGAATGGGTTGCCCGCGATAGCCAACGATTATGATGGAGCTGTGACGGCTCCCGAACGCCTGCAAAAACTGCTCGCTGCCGCCGGCCTCGGTTCGCGCCGGACCGTCGAGGACTGGATACGCGCGGGGCGCATCGCCATCAATGGTGTCGTGGCGACCCTCGGAGCCCGTGCGACGTCCGCCGATGCGATCACGCTGGACGGCCGCCCGGTGCCACTCGCGCTGCGCCCTGCCGCGCGCGAGGTACTCATTTATCACAAGCCGCTCGGTGAGGTCACGACCCGGCATGATCCCCAAGGTCGACCCACTGTGTTCGAGCGCCTGCCAGAACCCCGTGCGGGGCGCTGGATCGTGGTCGGGCGGCTCGACGTCAACACGACCGGTTTGCTCCTCTTCACCACCGACGGTGAGCTGGCCCATCGCCTGATGCACCCCTCGAGTGAGGTTGCACGCGAATACCTCGTGCGCGTGCGGGGCGAGCCCGATGCGGCGACCCTGCGGCGGCTCACCGAGGGCGTGCGCCTCGAGGACGGTTTCGGGCGTTTCGATGCCATCGAGCGTCATGCTGAAGGCGGCAGCCACGACTGGTTTCGTGTGGTGTTGCGTGAAGGCCGCAACCGCGAGGTGCGCCGCCTGTGGCTGGCGGTCGGCTGCGATGTCAGCCGGCTGATGCGCCTGCGCTACGGTCCTGTAAGCTTGCCCGAGGACTTGCGGCCCGGCGCCGTGCGCCACCTGGCGCCCGATGCCGTGGAGGCGCTGGTCGCCGCCACTGCAACGGAGAGGCAAAGATGAACAGATGTCGCCCGGCAGCCGCGATGCTTACGGCACCGGCACTGGCACTGGCACTGGCGCTGTCGCTGCCGCTTGCGGGGGTGGCGGAAGGCGCCGTCACTGCATCGACTGCCGACGGCTTCACGCTCGTCATCGAAGTGGACGTCAAGGCGCCCCCGCAGCTCGCGTATCGCGAACTCACGGTGGGCCCGGCGGCCTGGTGGGATCCCGAGCACACCTACAGCGGCAAGGCGGAGCGCCTCACGCTCGATGCGCGCGCAGGAGGCTGTTTCTGCGAGTCGATGGATGGCGGCGCGTCGGTGAGCCACGGCACCGTCATCTATGCCGACCCTGGGCAGATGCTGCGACTCTCGACGGCGCTTGGGCCGCTGCAGGAAATGGCGGTGGTGGGCACGTTGTCCTTCGCATTCGCTCCGCGGGAGGCCGGCTCGCATGTGACATTGACCTACCGCGTATTCGGCGCCTTCACGGAGGATGCGGTGGCGCTCTCGAAGCTCGTCGATTCGGTATTGACTCAGCAGATGGGCCGCTTTGCCGCCCATGTGAACGGGAAGGACTGATGCGCATGTGCTCGCGACGTTGGCTGCTGCCGCTCCTCACCTGCGCGTTCGTCGCGCTCACCCTGGCGCCCTCGCGTCTGTCCGCCCAGTCGTCTGCCGGGGCCGAGCGGGTCACGGTCGACATCGAACTCGAGGACTGCGCGAAGACCCTGCGCCGCGTCGCGCGGCTCTTCTCTGCAGGCTTCACCCGCGCCGAGGCCGACCGGCTCGCGCGTGAAATCGACGCGCTGGCGACGGACAAGGCGGGGCAATGGTCGTACCAGGTGACTTACGAGGGCGCTGCCGCGAGCCTCACCGTGCACGCGCTCGTCGATGAGCTGTCGATGGTCGATCTCGATTTTGTGACGACACCGATGGTTGCCGGACGCATCCGCAAGGCACTCGCTGATATCGAACGCTGAAAGGCTGGAATTTTCGATGACCGGACACCGCACCCTCCGCGCCGCGCGCGGCACGACCCTCGCTGCCCGCAGCTGGCTCACCGAGGCGCCGCTGCGCATGCTGATGAACAACCTCGACCCGGAGGTGGCCGAGCGGCCCGGTGATCTCGTCGTGTACGGCGGGATCGGGCGTGCGGCGCGCAACTGGGCGTGCTACGAGCAGATCGTCGCGACGCTCAAGCGGCTCGGCGAAGACGAGACGCTGCTGATCCAGTCCGGCAAGCCGGTCGGTGTCTTTCGCACACATGTCGATGCGCCGCGCGTGCTGCTCGCCAATTCCAATCTGGTCGCGCGCTGGGCCGACTGGGAGCACTTCAACGAGCTCGATCGCAAGGGCCTCATGATGTACGGCCAGATGACGGCCGGATCGTGGATCTACATCGGCAGCCAGGGCATCGTGCAGGGCACCTACGAGACGTTCATGGAAATGGGCCGCCAGCACTTCGGCGGCAATCTCGCCGGGCGCTGGATCCTCACGGCGGGTCTCGGTGGCATGGGTGGCGCGCAGCCGCTCGCCGCGACCATGGCGGGCGCGTCGATGCTCGCGATCGAATGCCGCCCCGAGCGCATCGCGAAGCGTCTCGAGACGCGCTATCTCGACGAGGAGGCGCCGACACTCGACGCCGCGCTCGCGCGGCTCGAAGCGGCCCGCAAGGCCGGCAAGGCGATTTCGGTCGGTCTCCTCGGCAATGCGGCGGAGCTCCTGCCGCAGTTGCTCGCGCGCGGCGTGCGGCCGGATGCCGTGACCGACCAGACCTCAGCCCACGATCCGGTGAACGGCTATCTGCCGCGCGACTGGACACTCGCCGAGTGGGACGAACGCAGGGTCTCCGACCCGAAGCGCGTCGCCGCGGCGGCGCGTGAATCGATGGCACGGCACGTCGAGGCCATGCTCGGCTTCGCGAAACTCGGCATTCCCGTCTTCGACTACGGCAACAACATCCGCCAGGTCGCGCTCGACGAAGGCGTCAAGGATGCGTTTGCGTTTCCCGGCTTCGTACCCGCGTACGTGCGGCCGCTCTTCTGCCGTGGCATCGGGCCGTTTCGCTGGGTGGCGCTCTCGGGCGATCCGGAGGACATCTACCGCACCGATCAGAAGGTGAAGGAGCTGCTGCCGCACGATGCGGGGCTGCACCGCTGGCTCGACATGGCGCGCGAGCGCATCCAGTTCCAGGGCCTGCCGGCGCGCATCTGCTGGGTCGGGCTCGGCGACCGGCACCGGCTCGGTCTAGCGTTCAACGAAATGGTGAGGCGCGGCGAGGTGTCGGCGCCGATCGTGATCGGCCGCGACCATCTCGATTCGGGTTCGGTCGCGAGCCCCAACCGCGAGACGGAGGCGATGCGCGACGGCTCCGACGCCGTGGCCGACTGGCCGCTCCTCAATGCACTCCTCAATACCGCAAGCGGCGCGACCTGGGTGTCGATCCACCACGGCGGTGGCGTCGGCATGGGCTATTCGCAGCACGCCGGCGTCGTGATCGTGTGCGACGGCAGCGAGGCGGCGGCGCGCCGCGTCGAGCGGGTGCTGTGGAACGATCCCGCGACCGGTGTCATGCGTCACGCCGACGCCGGCTACGACATTGCGATCGACTGCGCGCGCGAGCACAAGCTCGATCTGCCGTTTCTCGAGTGAGCGTGATGCCGGCGACCCTGTGGCGCAACGGGCGGGTCGTTCCGTGCACGTCGGTCGCAAGTGCCGCGGTGGCGCAGGCCGACGCGATCGTCACCGAAGGCGCGCGCATTGAATGGGTCGGGCGCGAGTCGGTGCTGCCGCCGGAACTTCGCGCCCGGTGCGGGGCGGTGCACGATCTGGCAGATCGGCTCGTGACGCCGGGCCTGATCGATTGTCACACGCACCTCGTGTTTGCCGGCGATCGCGCTGCGGAATTCGCCGAGCGCCAGCGCGGCGTTTCCTACGAGGAGATCGCGCGACGCGGCGGTGGCATTCTCTCGACCGTGCGCGCGACACGGGCGGCGAGCATGGACGCACTGCTCGAGGCGGCGAGACCCCGCCTCGAGGCGCTGCGGCGCGAGGGCGTCACGACCATCGAGATCAAATCGGGCTATGGACTTACGCTTGAAGCCGAGGCCCGCATGCTTGAAGTGGCACGTGAGCTCGGGCGCCGCCACGGCGCCTTCGTACGCACAACCTACCTCGCGGCGCACGCGGTGCCGCCCGAATTTTCCGGTCGCGGCGCCGACTACGTGCGTGTGCTCACGCGCGAGTGGCTGCCGGAACTCGCCCGCCGCGGGCTCGTCGACGCCGTCGATATCTATTGCGATCGCGGTGCGTTCAGTGCCGCGGATGCCGTCGCGCTCTTCGAGGCAGCGCACGACCTCGGGTTGCCGGTCAAGATGCATGCGGGCCAGTTCGCGGACGTGGGAGGGGTCGAGGTCGCCACGCGATTTGGTGCGCTGTCCTGCGATCATCTCGAGGAACTGGGCGCCGCAGATGTCACGCGCATGGCCGGGGTCGGGGCAGTGGCCGTGCTGCTGCCTGTGGCGTATTACACGCTCGGACAAAGGAAACCTCCGCCGGTCGCGCTGCTGCGCGACACGGCCGTACCGATCGCCGTGGCGACCGACTGCAATCCGGGCACTTCACCCTGTGCATCGCTGCTTCTTGCGATGAACATGGCCTGCCGGCTCTTTGCACTCACGCCCGAAGAGGCGCTGGCGGGCGTGACCTGCAATGCCGCTCGGGCGCTCGGGCTGGCGCCCGGCCGCGGATCGCTGGCGCCGGGCGCAACGGCGGACTTCGTCGCCTGGGATCTCGCGGCGCCCCACGAGCTCAGTTACTGGACCGGGATCAACCGCTGCCACACCGTCGTACGACAGGGGGCCATGCGATGAAGCGCGAGGATTGGCAGGGCCGAGTCGACGCGATCGATGGCGAGAGCGGGCGCCGCTGGCATCAAGCCGTTCAGCCGCTCGAGGGCGCCGCGCGCGCCGGCGTGGCGCTGCTCGGATTTGCATCCGATGAGGGGGTGGCCCGCAATCAGGGTCGTGCGGGCGCAAGCGAGGGCCCGCGCGCGCTGCGGCGCGCCTTGTCGCCGCTCGCGTTCCATGCGGCCCGCGGCACGCCGCTCTACGACGCCGGCGACATCGCGTGTCGCGAGCACGATCTCGAGGGCGCGCAGCGGGCGCTCGGCGCGCGCGTCGAGGCGCTCCTCGACCACGGCCACTTTCCGGTGCTGCTCGGTGGCGGGCATGAAATTGCCTGGGGCTCGTTCCAGGGTGCCAGCGCCGCGCTGGCGCGCGATGGCAGGCTGCCCCGTTTCGGCATCGTGAATTTCGATGCCCATTTTGATCTGCGGCGGGGGCCTGCAACGTCCGGCACGCCTTTTCTGCAGATCCGCGAGGCGCTCGCGGCGCGTGGCCTGCCGCTTCATTACCTGTGCCTTGGCATCTCGCGCGCGTCGAACACCCCTGCACTGTTTCGCACAGCGCAGGAATGTGGCGCGCGCTGGCTCCTCGACGAGGAGTTGATCTGGCCGCGCTGGGAGGCTGCCTGCCGGGCTATCGACGCATTCGTCGAGCCGCTTGATGCGATTCAATTGACGGTCTGCCTCGATGCCTTCCCGGCGGCCTGCGCCCCCGGCGTCAGCGCACCGGCCGCCCGGGGGATCGCGCCGGATCTGGTGCTGTCGCTGCTGCGGCACCTGCTCGATCGCGCCGGTCACGGCACCGCAGCGTCCAAAGTGGTCTTCGCGGAAGTGGCCGAGCTGGCTCCCTGCCTGGACCCGGACGGCCGTACCGCGCGGCTGGCTGCCCGGTTGGTGCACGACATCGTCACGCCGCTGCTTTAGGGGAAACCCGTAGACGGCCGGATGCCGGCGCAGCGCGGCAGGGGTTGGCGCAGCGCGGCGGGAATATAAGGTGTGCAGTGCCGCAAGACGGACTAGCAAAACTCGCGCCAACCGCATTGACACATCGCGATGCGGACACGAGAATACGCGGCTCGTTTTTTCGCGGAGGGGTACCCAAGCGGCCAACGGGAGCAGACTGTAAATCTGCCGGCTTACGCCTTCGTAGGTTCGAATCCTACCCCCTCCACCAGTCGAGCGGGATTGGCGGGAAGCGGGCAGTGTGGGACATCAGCGCGGGTGTAGTTCAATGGTAGAACCTCAGCCTTCCAAGCTGATGACGTGGGTTCGATTCCCACTACCCGCTCCATGCCAGTCGTAAAGCTCACGTAGCTCAGTTGGTAGAGCACGTCCTTGGTAAGGACGAGGTCACCGGTTCAATCCCGGTCGTGAGCTCCATGAACAGACAAGAGGAAGATCGTCGTGTCGAAAGAGAAGTTTGAGCGCAGCAAGCCGCACGTGAACGTTGGGACGATTGGTCACGTGGACCACGGCAAGACGACCCTGACGGCGGCGCTGACGAA
>Ga0073903_10000572_pt1 | contig 19143 bp, 19 predicted proteins | sample KloWWTKNB14_bulk_FD_66665 | JGI IMG/M metagenome (GOLD analysis project Ga0073903, IMG submission 66665) | Active sludge microbial communities from Klosterneuburg, Austria, studying microevolution and ecology of nitrifiers - Klosterneuburg... | ecosystem: Engineered > WWTP > Aerobic digester >... | reverse complement strand
ATGGCTGTCTTCGAGTACAGGGGGTCGTCGGAGCCGAAATCACGAACCTCGTGGCCGAGCTCGCGAAGGTAATCAGCGACGGCATCCTTGAGGGTGGTTGCATTCGGGTCGCAGCCAATACCAATCAACATGCGGGGACTCCTATCTATACCTGTATAGCCTTGTCTAGCTGAGGATAGACCGAATCGGCGTAGGATGGAAGACCGGACTGTATAGTCCACCCATTGACCTGGGAGACAGCATGGCCAGAGATGCCCACCCCACCCCTCTTGACAGCGCGGACGTCATCCTCTCCGACCTCGACGGAGTCGTGTACCGCGGCGCAGCACCCATACCGCACGCCGTCACCGCTTTGAACGCGGCTCGAGAGACGAAGACGGTGGGGTTCCTGACGAACAACGCCTCTCGGCTGGCAGCGGACGTCGCGGAACAGCTGACGACAATGGGACTGGACGTCGACGCAGATGATGTCGTCACCTCACCGCAGGCGACACTGCTGCTCCTCTCAAGGGTTGTCGAGCCCGGAGCTTCTCTGCTGGTCGTCGGTGGTCCGGGGCTGACGACGGTGCTCCAAGGGGCGGGGTACCGACTTGTCCGCACCGCGGATGAGCATCCCGACGCAGTCGTGCAAGGTTTCTCACCACACGTGAACTGGAATGACCTCGCCGAAGCTGCTTACGCTCTCGCCTCCGGGATTCCGTGGGTCGCGACGAACCTCGACACCGCACTTCCACTCGAGCGCGGACTGGCACCTGGCAACGGAGCACTCGTTGCTGCCGTCCGCGCGGTCATCAATCGCGAACCTCTCGCTGCCGGAAAGCCGGAGACGGCGCTCTTCGACGCCGCCCGCGAGCGATTCCCCGGCTCCCGATGGCTGTTCATTGGGGACAGGATCGACACAGACATCAGAGGCGCACGTCGCTCCGAGATGAGTAGCGCTCTCGTCCTCACCGGCATCAGCCGGCCTCAGGATGTTTTCGCCGCACCCTCCGATGCGCGACCTGACTTCATCTTGCGCGACCTGCGTGGTCTCGCGTTGCCGTATCCCTCGACCCGACTCGCGCGCAATGACCAGTTCCTCACATCGACCGTCGCCAACGCCATCGTGGCTGCCGAAGGCCGTCGGGTGCGCCTCGTGGCCCCAGGAAACGAGCCGATGAATATCATCCGAGCCACAGCTGCTCTCGTCTGGGAACATGCCGCAGCATACGACAATCTCAAACTCGACACTGAGCTTCACGACGCCATCGCCATGGCCCTCGATTAAGGGCGTCAGCGCCTTGCTCGTCAGCAGATGCCGTCCTCATGCTCCGCAGAGATCCTCTCCCCTAGGATGAGACGACCCGCAGACGCGCGACGAGGAGGGGACGGGCACCATGACTGACCAGGTGCAGGCAGCAAGGCACCTCGGCCACCCCTTCGGCGTGAATGCGGATGTCATGAACGTCGCGCTGCGCAACGCCGGCATCCTCGAAGGCGAACCCGGCAACTGGCGACCAACGGCTGCCGCCGCCGACTGGGTGAAAGAGCGCGAACTCACGAACGGCCGGCACCCCGACCCCCGCCAGAACCCGTACTTCACCCAGCGCAAGTTCGACCCGGAGATCATCGACGCGTTCGGCATCACCGCCGAAGACGTCGCCGTGGCTAAGCTCGAGGTCGCCGCGAAGCGCGCAGCCCAAGCCGCCCAGCTCAAAGCCGACCGGGCACAGGCTGACGCGGAGTACCTCGCATCACTAAACCCGCCGACGCCCGACACGGATGCCGCCGACTCACGCTTGGGACTGCTGCACGGATAGGTGACATCTGATCTGGCTTGCCCGAGTGGTGGGCCTGGAAGGATGTTGCTGTGCCCAAGCCCTATCCCACCGAGTTCCGGGATGACGTCGTGCGCGTCGCCCGCAACCGTGAGCCCGGAGTGACGATCGAGCAGATCGCGAAAGACCTCGGCGTCCACCCGATGACGTTGCAGAAATGGTTGCGTCGCGCTGACATCGACGACGGTGCCAAGCCCGGTCAGACGCGCACCGAGGGCGTCGAGATCCGTGAACTGCGGAAACGGAACCGGCTTCTCGAGCAGGAGAACGAGGTTCTGCGGAAGGCTGCGGCGTATCTGTCGCAGGCGAATCTGCCGGGAAAATGATGTACCCGCTCGTGACTGAGCTCGCCGCTTCGGAGATTCCCGTAACGGTGACGTGCCGGGTTCTCAAGCTCTCTCGCCAGCCCTACTACCGGTGGCTAGCCGCTCCGATCACGCCGAGCGAGGTGGTGGAGGCGTATCGGGCAAACGCGCTGTTCGACGCGCACAAAGATGACCCCGAGTTCGGTCACCGGTTGCTCGCCGACGAGGCCGCAGAGGCGGGTGAGGCGATGGCGGATCGGACGGCGTGGCGGATCGCGTCGAGCAACGGCTGGTGGTCCGCGTTCGGGAAGAAACGCGGCAAGAACGGCAAGAAGCCCGGCCCGCCCGTCCACGATGACCACTGCACCGTCACCGACGCGAACGGTCGGGTCCGGCACCAGTTCACCGCTGACGAGCCGAACCAGCTCTGGCTCACCGACATCACTGAACACAAAACAGCTTGGATGAGAATGTCAACCTCAGCTGGGCCCAGGGCGGCAATCTAAACGGGACCCACCCTGTGGTTTCTGGTCTTGGTTCCGGGCCCCGGTAGTATCTCGTTCATGAACTTCAACCGTTCCGCTTGGTGGTGGCTGCGATAGCAGCCGGTTGAAGTATGTTCACGGGCTGCACGGCAGCTCGTGGAACGGCCCGAGTACTCCGTGTAGCTCCCAATCATCGGGAGACACAAATGGAGTCCTTCATCGCAACCGCGCAACGCTCGGCAGAGGTCGCGGTCCTCGTGGCCGAGCACCCCGAGCACTTTCGAGTCCTCACGGGTGAGCGGCCGACTGGGCCGCTGCATCTGGGCCACTACTTTGGCACCATCAGGGAACGGGTGCGTCTCCAGCAGGCTGGCGTCGAGATGTTCCTCGTGCTCGCGGACTATCAGGTCATCACCGACCGAGACACGATGGCTCACGTTCGCGAGAACGTCTATAGCGCTGTGCTCGACTATCTCGCCGCGGGCATCGACCCGGAACGGACGACCATTTTCACCCACTCGTCGGTGCCGGCGCTGAATCAGTTGATGCTGCCGTTCCTGAGCTTGGTCACCGAGGCGGAACTGCATCGTAATCCGACCGTCAAAGCGGAACTCGCGGCGTCCGGGCGCGCGTTGAGCGGGTTGCTCTTGACCTATCCGGTGCACCAGGCGGCCGACATTCTGTTCTGCAAAGGCAATCTCGTGCCCGTCGGCAAGGACAACCTCCCGCATGTGGAGATGACTCGCGTGATCGCTCGACGGTTCAACGAGCGCTATGGGGATGTCTTCCCGGTTCCGGATGCGTTGATCACGTCGACGCCGGAGGTTCCGGGCTTGGACGGTCGGAAGATGTCGAAGAGCTACGGGAACGCGATCGCGTTATCTATGACACCGGACGAGACAGTTGCGGTGATTCGTCAGACTCGGACCGATCAGGACCGGCGGATCAGTTTCGATCCCGAGGACAGGCCTGGTGTTTCGGCGCTGTTGTCGACGGCCGCGCTGTGCCGCGGTGTCGAGCCAGCCGAGTTAGCCGACGAGATCGGTGATGGCGGCAGCAGCGCCCTGAAAGCCATGACGGCGACAGCCGTGAACGACTTCTTGGAACCGTTGCGCGTGAGGCGGCAAGCCTTCGCCAAAGACGAGGATCTCGTGCGGGCGATTCTTCGCCACGGCAATGAGGCTGCGAACACTTCGGCGGAGTCAACACTGGCCCAGGTGCGCGAAGCAATGGGGACGATCTACTAGGACCTCGGTCAGACCTGGTCAGTGAGTCGGCGGGTGTGGGCGAGGCGATAGGAGTCGGTGCCGGTTTCGATGATGCTGCCACCGAACGTGAGTCGGTCGACGATCGCAGCGCAGAGCCTCGGGTCGGTGAAGGTCCTCGTCCATCCGGAGAACGATTCGTTGGAGGCTATCGCGACGGAGTTCTTCTCTTCGCGTTCGGTGAGGACCTGGAACAGGAGCTCGGCTCCGCGGCGGTCGAGTTCCATGTAGCCGAGTTCATCGATGCAGAGCAAGTCGACGCGGCCGTAGCGAGCGATGGTGCGGGCGAGCTGCTTCTCGTCGGCGGCTTCGACGAGTTCGTTGACGAGTTTCGTCGCGAGCGTGTATTTGACCCGATAGCCCTTCTCTGCAGCCGCGGTTCCCAGACCGATCAGTAGATGCGATTTCCCGGTACCGGAGTCGCCGATGAGGCAGAGCGGTTCGCCTTTGCGGATCCAGTCACCGGTAGCGAGTTGGTGGATCGTGGCCGGGTTGATGTTCGGGTTCGCGTCGAAATCGAAGTCACCGAGCCACTTGCTCCGCGGGAAGCCAGCCGCAGACACGCGCCGAATCGAGGAGCGCCGATCGCGATCATCGCACTCCGCGAGCAGTAGCTCTGCCAGGAACCCTTGGTAGGACAGCTGCTCTCGGTTCGCGGTCACCAGGGCCTCGTCAACGACGGCGCGGACAGTCGGGAGCCGGAGACGCCGGCAGGCCTGATCGACAGCCGCGATCGCTGCTTCTTCGGTGAGCCCGCGTCTCCGGCGCAGCGTCGTCGTGACGGTGGTGGGTTTCGTGGTCATGTTCCCGTGGTTCCTTCCCGATCAATCGCTTCGTCCGTGAGCGTCGGGCGTGCCCGACGTTCCAAGAGTTCGTCGTAGCCGGCGACACTCGGCAGTGGTCTCGTGTCGGCCGGGAGACCTGCGATCACCGCGGCCGGATCAGCGAGACGGCGTTGGGTGAGACTGACAACTCGTTGCTCGCGGCCAGACGCGAGTTCACGGAGATGACCATGCAGGCCAGGCCCACCCGTCGAAGTTTGTCTGCGGGCTTCGACAGCGACGACATCGGCGGTGACTGCCCCGACTTGGAGTGCTGCGTGGATGCCGGCGATCACTTCCTCTGCGGGCATGCTCCGGTGCAGAAGCAGAACATCAATGAGGGCTCGCGTGCCGACGGCATCACCATCGGTCTTGCGGGCGGCCGCCCAGAACGCATCGTGGGCAGCCGTAAACACTCCGGCCTCCCGCGCCCTCGCTAAGGCGGTGGCTCCCGGGAGCGCTCCGGGCTTCTGACGCAACACCTCGAGGTAATGGTCGAGGACGACTGATTGTCCGCCGCGCGCGACAACTCGCTCATGGCGGGCAACTTCCTGGTGCCCGTCGAAAACGACGACCACGGACGCGCGTAATGAGACGCGGACGTTCCGGCCGATCAGATGGGCGGGGACGGAGTACTTCGCCATCCGAACCGTGATCAGACTCGACCTGTCGACCCGCGGATGCAGCGTCAGGCCTGGATCGAATCGCTCATACGGCAGCGGCGACAGCAGTGCCTGTTCGACGGCGAAGTCCTGGCCGACTGTGCGAATCCGCGACGCGATCCGCCGCCTGTCATCCGCCGCGTCCCAGGCGCGGATTCTCGCGTTGAGTTCTGCGAGGGAATCGACAACCGGCATGGGTGTCAAATGTGTTCGCCGGAACCGCCCGACCTCACCCTCAACGCCGCCCTTCTCATGTGCGCCCGTGATACCGGGTTGGCAGTAGAACGAATCGAACCCGTAGTGGGAGCGGAACAGCACCCACCGCTCGTTCTCGATCCGGCCGCGCCCGTTGCCATAGAGCACCGCCTGGACTGCCGATGTCAGATTGTCGTAACGGATATGCCGGGTCGGGATGCCGCCAATCTCTTCGAACGCATCAATGTGGCCCTCGAGGAATGCTTCCTGCGACTGAGTCGAATAAACCCGGTGGATCGCCTTCCCCGAGTGAGAGAGCCGGAACACGAACATGTGGCACTTCGTCTTCACCCCAGCTAGCACCACCCACACCTCGCCGAAATCGACCTCAGCCTCCGCACCTGGCTGGTGGTCTTGAGGGATGAAGACCTCCACCCGCCGGCCCGCGACCGCGTCGATCTCGGGCCGGCGAAAGCGGACGTAGTTACGAACAGTCGAATACGACAATTCAGTCGCTCCGTGCTCCTCAATAAGACGATCCAGTACCCGGGTCGCGGTGTGGCGCTGCTTCCTTGGTGCCGTCAGATCCTCCCGCAGCATCGCGTCGATCGCGGGCTTGAACCGGTCAAGCCTCGGCGCCGACCTCACCCGCGTCTTCTTCGGCGGCGGTTCCGGCGAAGCCAACGCCTGCCGCACCGTCGCTCGCCCAACGTGATGACGGCGCGCAAGCTCTCTGATCGAGAGCTCCTCCACCCGCGCATCACGCCGAATCGCCGCGAACACATCCACCCGAGATCCCATCCCAAACCTCCACCATCAGCATCCGGAACAACAGTTCCGTCAACGGTGGAGGTGGACTCGGCTCAGGCTGCCGTGGACACCCCGTCAAGCAGCAAGTGGTCTCCGCTTAGATTGCCCTGGTGGGTCCGACTTACGCTGCCATAGTCATGGTTGGCGATCGCGTCGAGACACACGTAGAAGAAGCTTGAGAACATGATGTCAAAGACCGGCCGCACACCCGACGCCGCGGCGCCAACACATGCGCTCAGGACGCCGTTCTCGGAAATCGGCGTATTGCGAACCCGGGTGGGTCCGAACTTCTCGATGAGGCCCTTGGTCGTACCGATCGTGCTGCGTTCGACGTCTTCGCCGAGCACCAGCACGGTGGGGTCTTCGGTCATCGCCTCGGTGAGCGCTTCGCGGATCGCGTCCGCCACGTAGATTTCACGCATTGCTGGCAATCCTTGTGGTGTAGAGGAATTCGCAGGCTTGAGACTCATCGGGGAAGGGGCTGGCAAGGGCGAACTCAACGGCAGCTTCCGTCTCCTCGGCGGCCCGGGTCTTGATCGCGGTGTACTCGTCCTCGGTGAGGACACCCTCCTTGATGAGGTGGGCAGCGTAGCGTGGGACCGGGTCGACGTCGGCCGACTTCCAGCGCTTGAGTTCGTCGGCCGGGCGGTACTTGCCCGAGAAGGCCTCTTCGCCCTCGTTGTGTCCGTACCAGCGGTAGGTCTTCATCTCGATCATGCTGGGGCCCTCGCCCGCACGCGCACGCTTGACCGCTTGTGCAACCGTCTTGCGAACCAGAAGCACGTCGTTGCCGTCGATCTGGCTGTTCGGGATCTCCATCGACTCGGCGCGGTTGTTGATCTGGCCCGCGGTGATGTCCTCGGTCCGCATCCACTCGGTGTAGCCGTTGTTCTCGCAAATGAAGATGACGGGGAGCTTCCAGATCGCCGCTAGGTTCATCGACTCGAAGAAGATGCCGGAGTTGGAGGCACCGTCACCGAAGAAGACGACGTTGACCTTGTCGCGACCGAGCGTCTGGTCGGCGATCGCGGCACCGGTCGCGAGACCGATTCCGGCGCCGACGATTCCGTTGGCTCCGATGATGCCGAGCTCCAGATCCATCAGGTGCATGGAGCCACCCATGCCCTTGCAGTAGCCATCAGTGCGGCCAAGGATCTCGGCCATCATGCGCCTGAGGTCTGCACCCTTGGCGATCATGTGGCCATGTCCGCGGTGGGTTGTCGAGACCGTGTCATCGGGACGCAGTTCGGAGCACGTGCCGACGGCCGTGGCTTCCTGTCCGACCGAGAGGTGGACGAAGCCCGGTAGCTGGCCCTTCTTGAACATCGCGCCGAGCTTGTTCTCGAATGCGCGGATCCTGACCATGGTTTCCAAGGTCCTCACCAAGTCGCCCTGCGACTCGGCACTCCCGTTAAGATCCATTGGGCATCAAACCTTTCTTCGTGTTCGGGGTCTTCCTAGGTCTTGGTGCTACTGCACTACCGACGCCATCCACGCCGGATCCTCGATCGCCTGCGCGAGCGAGTTGAGGAACTGTGCTGCCGGCAGACCATCGACCACGCGGTGATCGCACGCCGCCGTGATAATCATCGTGCCGTCACTCATTCGGCCTGGGAGGCCGATGATGGCCGCCTGCGGCGGGATCACCATCGGAAGGATTCCGGTGATGCCCGTGGTACCGAGATTGGAGACACTGATGGTCGCGGTACCGAGATCTCGTGGATGCAGCTTCCCCTCCTGCGCTGCGGTCGTTAGTTCACGACGACGGTTGGACAGCTCCGTGAGGCTCAACTTCTCAGCGGTGGTGATGGCCGGCACTACCAGACCGTCCAGAACGGCCACGGCCACACCAAGGTTGACGTGACCAAACTCGATGATGTGATCGTCGTGCCACGACGCGTTGAGCCGAGGGTGTTCGACCAACGCACGCACGATCGCGGCGTTGATGAGGTCCCCCACCGAGATCGTCGTTGGCAGATCCTTGCGCAGATCGAACATCGCCTGGGTCTGGATTGCGCGCTCGACCGCGAACTGCGGAACGGTGGCGCTGAAGGTCATCGCCTTCGCGACGGCCTTACGCACCCGCGTGAGGGGCACCTTGACTGCGGCCATCACGTCTTCGGTCGCCTCGATTGAACTGGTCTCCACGGACGACTCCTTCGGAGTTTGCGCGGTGGTGGACTGCTGTGTCATTCCGAAGTCCGACGGCGAAAGATGGTGCGGTGCCAATCTTTTTCGTCCTCGCCTTCCAGGTCCAACATCACGTGCTTGATGTTGGTGTACTCGTCGAAGGAGTACGTGGCCATGTCCTTGCCGAAACCAGAGGCCTTGTAGCCGCCGTGCGGCATCTCGCTGATGATCGGGATGTGGTCGTTGACCCAGACGCAACCGGCCTGGATCGTCTTCACGCCACGCATCGCGCGGAAGACGTTAGTCGTCCACACCGATGCCGCCAGCCCGTAGCGGGTGTCGTTCGCGAGGGCAAGGCCCTCCTCCTCGGTGTCGAAGGGCAGGGCGACCAGGACCGGCCCGAAGACCTCTTCCTGAACGATCTCGGCCTTCTGATCGAGTCCGGTGACGAGCGTAGGCAGGTAGTACGACCCGTTGCGCAGGTCTGCGTCGGCGGGAATCTCGCCGCCGCAGTGGATCTTTCCGCCTGCCGCCCGCGCCCGGTCGACCATTCCGGCGACCTGCTCCTGGTGAGTCGTCGAGATCAGCGGACCCAAGTCGGTCTCGGGAGACGACGTGTCACCGAGCTTGATCGACTGCATGATGGTCTGCACACGGTCGACAAAGCTGTCGAAGAGCGGCCGCTGAACGTAGGCCCTCGTCGCTGCGGTGCAGTCCTGACCCGTATTGATCAACGTACCCGCGACGGCGCCCTGTGCGGCGGCTTCGAGGTCGGCGTCGTCGAAGACTACAAACGGCGCCTTGCCACCGAGTTCCAGGCGGGTGCGGCAGGCCCGCTCCGCGGCGGTGCGCATCACGTTGACGCCGACCTGCGTCGACCCGGTGAACGAGACCATATTGACATCGGAGTGACCGACCAACGACTGCCCGACCGAGCGGCCCGGGCCGAGGACCACGTTGACCACACCGTCCGGAATGCCTGCGGCAGTGCATGCTTCGGCTAACATCAGCGTCGTCGACGGCGTCAACTCGGACGGCTTGATGACGATGGTGTTACCTGCCGAGATGGCGGGCAGGATCTTCCAGCCGGCCATCTGGAACGGGTAGTTCCACGGCGCGATCGAGCCGGCTCGCGGCGGATCATCGACGTGTGGGACCCCGAGTACTCCGCGGCGGCCTTGCCCTCGAGGTTGCGGGCGGCACCGGAGAAGAACGCGACGTTGTCGATGGTTCCCGGAACGTCGAACTCCGTGGTGAGCGTGATGGACTTGCCCGCCTCGGCCGACTCGACCTCGGCCAGCTCCTTGGCGCGCTCCTCGAGGATGACGGCCAGTTTAGCCAGCGCGGCCGAGCGGTCCCGCGGTGTGGCCGTTGACCATTCGCCGAAGGCGCGACGGGCAGCCTTGACGGCGCGATCGACGTCGTCGGCCGAGGCATGCCACGCCGTGGCGATCTCGGTGCCGTTGGCGGGGTTGAGGACGGGTGTCGATTGGTCTCCGGCGGAGATGAATGCTCCGTCGATATAGCTGGTCAACGTGCGGATCGTCATTGATTTCCTCCTAAATGCGTGGGGTGGTCATCACAGCGAGAGCCCTCCTGGGGAGATGGCATCGGTGATCGTCGTGGGGATGGTGCATGGGTGGATGCCTCGCGCCGGTACTGCCACGGGCAGCGTCGGCACCCCGACTGGCAGCACTTCCCCAGCGAGTGCAGGTACTCCTCAGTCAGGACGAGACTTGAGCCCTGCCAGGTGAACTCGATTCCTTCACGCAACTCGGTGAACCGCGCGGCGCTTGGGGGTGGCCCCTTCGGTGGTGGCATCAGTGCACTCCGCTGCCAACGTCGTACCCATGCGTCCCGCTGCGCACGTGGTTCAGCGGACGACTGCCGCCGAGCCGTCCGACCATCTCCTCGAGGGTGCCGCAGGCGTTGACGCCAATCTCCTCGAGATGATCGGTCATGTCCACCGCATTGCCACCCTGCCAGTCTTCGTTGAGACGCCCACCGAAGAAGACGTTCGGGCGTACTTGGCGAGCGTCGAGATCATCGAGCAACTGCTTGCCCAGGGAGAAGGCCATGCCGTTGTACGTGCTCACCGCGACGGCATCGGCTGCCGTCTCGCGCACCACCTTTGCGATGTCGGGCGTGGGCACGCTGGTTCCGAGATTGATGACTCTGGCGCCCAAGGATTCCAGCACCCGGGTCACGACGAAGAGCCCGTACTCGTGAATGTCGCACGATGCCGAGACGATCTTGTGTCCGGAGAGATCGGCACCATCCTGGCCGCCAAGCTTGTCCAGCACGCCCTGCACGTTGCGCAGGTGCCGGCGCAACGTGTCGGACATGACGGTCGGCGTGAATCCTCGGGGCATGGAATCGTTGGGCTCGCCGACACCGAACATGGTCTCGAGCTGTGCACCGCCGATCCGCCGCACGGCCAGCAGCAGTTGCATCGCGTCCTTGGTGTCAATGCCGAGATCGTTGAACCCGGTCATCAACCGTTGGAAGAATTTCCGTCCTCCATCGAGGATTCGATCGCGCACCTCGTAGACCGGCCGGAAGTCGAAGAGGTGCACGGAGGACTCTGCCCGCTTCCATGCCTCGTCGACGATGAGCAGCGACTGCACCAACTCGTCGGCCGACGGAATGCGAATCGCCTCGGTCACCGGCACCGCGTGGAGCGCGCCCCCGGAGGGGTGGCGCAGTTCGAGGAGACAGGTGTGGAAGACGTCGTTGTAGACCTGCGCGGCATTGCGATCGAGGTGACCGTCGACTTTGAACGAGTTGGTGTCCCCGTGAATGAACGATGTCGGGACGTCGTGGACGTTGATCTCCTGCAGAGCGAGATTGAACGCCATCTTCAAGGTCGGGTCCTGGAAGGTCGACCCGAAGCTCTGGCTGTGAGCGGCCCCGCACAGGTCCTCCACGACGTAGCGGTGGAACATGCACCAGCCGAGAGAGGTTGCCGCGTCATGGAATCCGGCGACGTCGCCGTCCTCGATGTAAGCCTCGGCCACGACGCCGTCGGGCTTCTTCTGCGCAAGCATGCCCAGCGCGACGACCATGCGGCGGATCTGTTCGACGTCGTCGCGCCACAGGTCGTAGCTGTAGTTGTGCTCGACTACGTTTCCGATGTAGTCGAAGCCCGCCGTCAGCATTGCCGTAGTGTTCTCGATGGCCGCCGGCGCCCCGAGGTTGTGGTCGGCCACGACGACCGACATGTCGAGGTCCTGTGCCGCGCCGTTCCAGTCGGACTGGTCGTACATCATGATGCCGGTCTCCTCGAGAGCCTGCGATCGCAGCTCCGACGGCAGACCCATTCGCCGATCCGGGACGAGGTTGAACCGGTCGAGGACGAATCCGTATTTACGGCCTTCGGCCTCGACGTATTCCAGGCACTCGCGTTGTTCGGCCCACGTCTTTAATCCGACATTGACGTAGGTCTCCAGACCGTGTCGCTTGCGGACGACGTCCTTCCACTCGCGGGTGGAGCGGACGCCGCGTTCGCGAGCGTATCGGTTGACCGGCCTGTCGATTTGGGCTGCAAGGCGCCGTCCTTCTTCCACGAGGTCACTGCCCTTCGGCAGGTCCGGAGGCAGGACGTCGTCGAGGCGCAGATCGCCGCTCATGTAAGTGCTCCTTCGACAGATGGCGCGGCGAGTTGGTCTGACATCAACCGAAAAGCGGCGCGTGGGTGTGATGAGGACAGCAGGCCGGCGGCGGCCAAGACATACTTGCGATCGATGACGATGCGAACGTCCCTTGGCCCCAATACGTTGCGTTCGAAGGCGCCGAAGGCCTCGTTGAATGCCGTCGCGAAGTCGACATCGGGGTTCGAGCGGAACACCCCGCCCGTGGCGACGATCAACGGTACCTCTCGCAGATCGCGACCCTCCAGACGGATGCTGACGCCGTCGGGACCGATCCCCACCCGCTGACGCCCGGCGTGCCGGTGGATGGCGATCACGGCCGCCAGTTGGGCGAGTTGGACGTCGTCGTCGACTTCGTCTTGCGCGTTGGGAAGGAACGAAGGATCGCCGACGCGCACCGCGGCGGCGTCCGTCAGACGCGCGATTCGATCCTCGTCGAGGAGGCCCAGCCCGCCGGCGGCATCGACGACTCCCTCTGCGCTCCAACGCAATCCGAGGTCGGCTTCGACGGTGCGGCTGGTCGTCGCCGAGGGCACCAACTCCTTGCGTTGTGAGCCGATGCTGGTCGAGCGGACGACCGAGTACACGTCGGTGGTGGCGCCGCCGACGTCAACCACCAGGAGCGGACCGAAGCCACGGTCGGCGTCGATACCGAGGGAGAGAAGTTCGACACCCTGGCGCACGGCGTCCGGGGTGGGGAGTGTCACCATCTGCGTGAAATCCACACTGGCGCTGAGGTTCTTGCCGCCGATCACGTGCGAGATGAAGACGTCGCGAATGGCGATCTGCACCTTCTCGGTTTCGACGACGCCGATCTCGGGCAGGACGTTCGGAGCGGCGAGCCAGTTGCGTCCCGCAGATTCGAGATGCCGACCGGCTTCTGCCTGCGCCTCAACGTTTCCGGCCACGACGATCACCGCGGCCAGGCCGGCCTTGGCCAGGGACTTCGCATTTCCGACGAGGCAGGCGGTATCGCCGCCGTTCGTTCCTCCCGACAGCAAGATCAGGTCGGGTTCGAGGCCGGCCAGGCGGTCGATATCGTCCGGCCCGAGCAGGCCGCTGAAGGTCTCCGCGATTCGTCCGCCGGCATTGAGCGCGACCTGCCGCGCGGCTTGGGTGGTGATGTCCTCCTCCAGGCCGAGGACCACCATTCGGAGCCCTCCACCTGCGCTGGAACAGCATCGACGCGCAAGATCCGCGACCGCGCCGAGCTCTGGGCGACAGCTGGTGAAGGCCGCGGCGAGGCCCTCGAGCACGTCGGTGTGCACCGTCGTAGTGCTCTGCCCCGAGGACAGCAGATCACCAGTCTCGATGTCGACGACGGCCACCTTCGTGAACGTGCTACCGAAGTCCACCAGTGCCGTCACCTGTTGGTCGGTGGCAGTCGCGTGGTTGGGCATGTGCGGCACTAGCGCCTTTCCATCGGTGCAACTGATCGCTCAAACATACGCGTTCACATGATTAAGTCAAGCGCTGAGCAGAATGCGCGTTGGAGAGGCGATGGGAGCGCCGACGCAGAGCTCGCAGGGGGTGAGCGGATGACCTCAGTCTCGGCCGAGCCGGAGCCACCCGATCGGTCAAATCAATCCGCGTCGCGCCACAGCACTTTCCAGCCCGCCTGTTCGCAATCGATGGCGTTCCAATGGGGTCGCCGCGTGAGCAGAAGTCCGGCGGGCAGAGATGCACGGTTGGTCGCAACGATCCGGTTGTCCTCGTTGACTAGGACAACCGGCCCATGCGCGTCGCGGGCGATGGCCAACAACTGAGACTCGAGTCGGTCGAGATAGATGTCGGCGGTCACCACGCCCGCAAAGCCGCGGACGGTGACGACGCTGGCGGCGAACGTCAACCGGTACTGGTTGTCGTTGCCGTAGTCGACGTAGGGGCCACTCACGATTCGATCGGCGCCGGACTTCGCGCTCACGAAGAAGTCGAAGTCGTGGTACTCGTAGTGTTCCTCGAGCTTGGGGTCGGTCAGCAGAAATCGTTCGACGATCCCGCCGTCCGGTCGACGAATCCAGTACGCGACCGTGTACGGCTTGTCGGCGACGACTCCCCGGTCGCTGCTGAACGACAGACCGCGGACCATGCGGTCACATCCTCGAAGCGCATCGGTGAATGCGTGCTCCAAGGCCCGAAGTTCCGAACTCAGCAGCGTCGCTTCGCGATCGAAGGCTTCTTCGACGAGCTCGACGACTGCGGGTTTCACGTGCTCGAGCGCCAGGAACACTACGCCGAACTGTTCGGTGACGTACTCGGCCACGCGGTGTGCGGCCAAGCCCGTTGAATCGTCGGAGGAGTTCACGCGCTGCGCACCGCTTCCATTCGACGCTCTTGGATGGACTGGGTGAGGCGGGTGGCATAGATCATCGCGGACGACCTGGCACGGGCACCGTTGCGTCGCGCGATCGCGCGCACCATGGCCGTCAGATCCTCGACCGTCGCACTGCGGCAATCCTGATCCTCCAAGCCGGCGACGGTCAACCAGCCATAACGAGCGTGAAAGTCGACTTCGGCGTCACTTATCATCGACGACTGCGCGGCCGCGGCGAGTTCCATGTGGAGTCGGCCAACTGCCTGAGCGGTGGCGGCCGCGGTATCGGCTTCCCGGAAGCGTTGGAGGTAGGTGGTCAGGCGCGTCACGTTGCGCGCCGAGGCGCGATCCGCGGCGAGTTCGCCCTCCTGCGCAGCCATCATCAAGCGCCAGTCGCCGATATCTCGCAGCTCCGCCGTGGACATCTGCTGCAGGCGCTCGTCGAGGAGCTGGTTGGCCTGCTCCGGAATCCGCTGTACGACGCTGCCGCCATAGCGGCCCCGCTTGGTGACGATGAGGCCCTCGCCGCGCAACTGCGCTAGCGCCTCACGAATGCTGAACACGGCGACGCCGAACTGTTCGGACATCTCGGGTTCGCTCGGCAGCAATTCGCCGTGCTCGAGGATCCCCACCCCGATCACCGCGCGAAGTCGTTGCACGATGAGCTCGACCACGTTGTCCGTCCCGAGCGGGCCGAACACGGCGATCTGCCTTATGGGGCGCACCGCGTCAGTGTGCTCAGATGCGTGCACGCGGTGATCGTATAACGACCGCGCAGCTCGGCCGCCGTTCTCGCCGCGCCCGCTGGGTATGGGAAGTCCCTTGGCGTCATTTCTTCGCACCGCTTGCCTGCAAACATGTGTATGCGTATGTTAGGCGCTAACTTGCGTCGGCGCAGCTTTGGCCGTTTACACCGGCGCAGGTGACCACCTCGGAAAGTCCGCGGCGACCTACCCCAGGCAGGAACGATGACCGACGATCAGCCGAACGCGTGCTCGGCCATGACCGAGCGACGGCCGAGGGAGATCCGGTGACCGTGCCGACGGGGGCACCGTCGGGACGCAAGCCTTTGCGCCTCGAGGTGCGCAACGCGCAGACGCCCATCGAACGCAAGCCCGAGTGGATCAAGGCCAAGTTCAAGGCGGGCCCCGAGTACACCGCGTTGCAGTCGCTCGTCGAGACCAAGGGACTGCACACCGTCTGCCAGGAAGCTCGCTGCCCTAACATCTTCGAATGCTGGGAAGACCGCGAGGCCACGTTCCTGATCGGTGGCGAACAGTGCACTCGCCGCTGCGACTTCTGCCAGATAGACACCGGTAAGCCACTACTACTCGACCGTGACGAGCCCCGTCGTGTCGCCGAATCGGTCCGGACGATGGAACTGCGCTACGCCACCATCACCGGAGTGGCCCGAGATGACCTGCCCGACGGCGGCGCGTGGCTGTACGCGACCACGGTGACCGCCATTCACGAGCTCAACCCGGGCACTCGGGTGGAGAACTTGATCCCGGATTTCCACGGAAACACCAATCAACTCCAGGAAGTGTTCGAGTCCCGGCCCGAGGTGCTGGCGCACAACCTGGAGACCGTCCCCCGGCTGTTCAAGCGCATCCGACCCGCCTTCCGGTACGAACGCTCACTCGGCGTCATCGAGCAGGCGCGAGCTGCCCGCCTGGTCACCAAGTCCAATCTCATCCTTGGGATGGGTGAGGAACGCGCCGAAGTGAGTCAGGCGTTGCGCGACCTCTACGAATCCGGGTGCGAGCTGATCACGATCACGCAGTATCTGCGCCCGTCACCGCGTCACCACCCCGTCGAACGCTGGGTCAAACCGGAGGAGTTCGTGGATCTGAGCCGCGAAGCCGAGGAGATCGGATTCGTCGGGGTGATGTCAGGTCCACTTGTCCGTTCCTCGTATCGTGCAGGCCGCCTATACGACAAGGCCATCGAGAATCGCTCGACCTCAACACCCCGAAAGAGCTAACAACGTGTCTGATGACAACTTCGACGTCGCCATCATCGGTGGCGGTAGCGCCGGATATGCCTGCGCGCTGCGCGCCGCTCAGCTCGGCAAGAACGTCTTGCTGGTCGAGCACGATCAGCTCGGCGGAACCTGCCTGCACAACGGTTGCGTTCCGACCAAGGCGCTCCTGCACGCCGCGGAGGTCGCCGACACGGTCCGCGAAGCCGACCAGTTCGGTGTGACTGCCAGCCTCGGCCACATCGACATGGCTGGCGTGCAGAAGTATAAGGATGCCATCACGTCGCGGTTGTTCAAGGGCCTGACCGGACTCGTCGCCAGCCGCGGGATCACCGTGGTGCAGGGCGACGGCCGACTCGTCGACGCTCGCACCGTCGAGGTCGACGGCCAGCATTACACCGCGGGGAACGTCGTGTTGGCGACGGGTTCCCGTACGCGGTCACTGCCCGGCATCGAGATCAACGGCAACCGGGTCATCTCGTCGGATCACGCGCTGCTCCTAGATCGGGTGCCGAAGACGGTCATCGTGCTGGGCGGCGGTGTCATAGGATGCGAGTTCGCGTCGATCTGGCGGTCGTTCGGCGCCGAGGTCCGCATCGTCGAGGCACTCCCCCGCCTGCTCGCCGGCGACGACGAGGACGCGTCCAAGTTGGTCCAGCGCGCCTTCCGCAAGCGCAAAATCGCCTTCGAGCTTAATGCCCACGTGACGTCGGTCGAGACCAGCGAGTCCGGTGTCACGGTCAGGCTGGAGAACGGCAAGACGGCCGAGGCCGAGCTGCTGCTGGTGGCAGTGGGTCGCGGCCCGAACACCGACGAGGAGGCGCTGACGGCCGTCGGGATCGAAACCTCCCGCGGATACGTCGTCACCGACGCCCAGCTGCAGACCACCGTGCCGGGCGTCTACGCGGTGGGCGACATCGTCGCCGGCCTCCAGCTCGCGCACCGAGGCTTCCAGCACGGCATCTTCGTCGCCGAGCTGCTCGCCGGTCTGCCTGCGGTGTTGGTCGAGGACAGCGCGATTCCCCGCGTGACGTACTGCGAGCCGCAGGTTGCGTCGGTCGGTCTAACGGAAGCCAAGGCCATCGAGATTCACGGCGAGGATCAGATCCAGAGCGTCGTGTACGGCCTCGGCGGAAACGGCAAGAGTCAGATCCTCAAGACGGCGGGTTTCGTCAAGCTGGTTCGCCAGAAGGGCGGCGTGGTCCTCGGCGTTCACATCGTCGGCCGTAATGCGGGCGAGCTGATCGGGGAGGCTCAGGTCATTCACGGATTGGGCTGCAAGCCAGAGGATGTTGCCTCGCACGTGCACGCACACCCGACGCAGAACGAGGCCGTCGGCGAGGCCTTCATGGCACTCGTGGGCAAGCCGCTGCACGCGCACGCGTGATCAATGCCTGTTGATTAACCCCCCGACCTCAGCCCGGGCGAACTGGCGGGGTTGTTGGGCAAGCCCGCCGTGGGGTGCGTCTGCAGGGGCTTAGACTACCCCCGAAGCTCCTGCCTCCTTGGCGAAGACGGCCGACGAGGTGCTGCTCGATGAATTAAGGATCTTCGAGAACCTCCCGTTGTCCAGCGGAATCTCGGTGGCGTCGATGGCGACCGAAGACCAGCCCACTCCGACACCATCGTGTCCCAGCCGAGGGCCGACGTCCTGATCGATGACTAGCTGTACTGACCACGGACGTTGGGTACGGCGTGGCGTGGTGACATGACGAAGACCTCCGGGTGAAGTGCGAACTGCCTAGGAACGCACCCACTCACCTCGGAGGTCTTCGTGGTTCACCGTAATGCCCCTTTGTCTGAAACCGGTCGCCTGCGGCTGGCCCGTTGCATCGTTGATGAGGGGTGGACGCTGCGTCGGGCAGCAGAACGTTTCCAGGTGTCGGTGAGCACCGCCTCGCGGTGGGCGGGCCGGTATCGCCTAGAGGGTGGCGCCGGGATGAGTGATCGCAGCTCACGGCCGCATTACAGCCGAACCGCACGCCCACCCGCACCGAGCGTCGCATCATCGGAGTGCGCGTCACCCGACGGTGGGGACCGGCCCGTATCGGCTATCTGCTGGGGATCCACCCCTCGACCGTGCATCGGGTACTGACCCGCTTTGGGATCGCCAAGCTGCGCTGGCTTGACCGTGCCACCGGGCGGGTGATCCGTCGAATGCAGTCGGCAGCGTGTGGTGATTTGGTCCACGTCGACGTCAAGAAGTTGGGCAAGATCCCCGCGGGGGGCGGCTGGCGCATGCTCGGGCGTTTAGCCGGCAAGCGCAACGCTCAAGCAGATAAGACGGGGGTGACCAATAAGCGCCATCAGCCGTTGCGCGGCTACCACTTCATCCACACCGCCATCGACGCGCATTCACGGCTGGCCTACTCCGAGCTATTGGCCGATGAGCGTAAGGACACCGCCGCCGGCTTCTGGTTACGCGCTAACACATGGTTCATCCGACAGGGCATACAGGTTCGAAAAGTGTTGACCGACAACGGCTCCTGTTATCGGTCGCACGCCTTTCGCGATGCACTCGGGAGCATTGAACACCGCCGAACTCGGCCGTATCGACCGCAGACCAATGGCAAGGTGGAGCGTTTCCACCTGCCATGCGTCTGAGTTCGTGTCGGGTTTGAGGGGAGAAATATCCAGCCAGGGGACGGCGTGCCTGAGCGACCAGGAGGTCGGTGTAGGTGTCGAATCCGAGGGTGAGCAAGACGAAC
>Ga0073903_10000565_pt1 | contig 19428 bp, 9 predicted proteins | sample KloWWTKNB14_bulk_FD_66665 | JGI IMG/M metagenome (GOLD analysis project Ga0073903, IMG submission 66665) | Active sludge microbial communities from Klosterneuburg, Austria, studying microevolution and ecology of nitrifiers - Klosterneuburg... | ecosystem: Engineered > WWTP > Aerobic digester >... | reverse complement strand
ACTATTAATTCAGTTGCACAGGCTTCTGCTACTGCAGGAGGACCAACCACTTTCTGCCAGGGAGGAAATGTAGTACTCACTGCCAATGCAGGGACATCCTATAACTGGAGTAACGGAGCCAGCACACAAGCAATAACTGTCAATACAACAGGAACGTATACTGTAACTGTTACCACCAGCGGATGTACCACTACTTCGTCTGCCATTAACGTAACGGTTAACCCATTACCCACTGCAACAGTTACTGCAGGCGGAGCTGTAGCATTCTGCCAGGGAGGAAATGTAGTATTAACGGCATCCGCCGGAAATTCATGGAACTGGAGCAATGGTGCAACCACACAATCAATTACCGTTAATAATTCAGGTAGTTATTCAGTTACAGTGACCAATGCAAGCGGATGTTCAACATCATCTTCTGCAACGGCGGTTTCAGTAAGCCCCAGCCCTGTGGTAAGTATTTCAGCATCCCCGTATACAAGGCTTTATCCCGGACTCACCACAACATTAACTGCCAATATTAATCCGCCCGGAACATATAGCTACACATGGTTTAAAGATGGTGTAGCAGTCAGCGGCGCTGTTTCCTCTGCATTAACAGGCATTGACCTGGATAAACTGGGAAGTTACACCGTAACTGTAACCAATACTTCCGGATTACCCTGCAGTAATACATCAGCAGCAGTAGCCATAACAGATTCGGCTTTCGCAAAACTGTTTATTCTCCCTAATCCGAATAATGGGGATTTTGATGTGGTATATCACAGTACTGGTGCTAATTCTTACACATTAAGAATTTTTGATGCTAAAGGCGCTATTGTATATAATAAAGCATATAGTATCATCGCACCGTACCAGCGGATGGATGTGGATATCAGGAAGCATGGAAAAGGAATCTATCAGCTTGTATTAACCGACAGAAACGGGAAAAGAATCGCTGTAGGGAAAGTACTGATACACTAATACAGTTTTAACTAAATCAAAAGCCAGGCAAATTGATTGCCTGGCTTTTTTTTAAACAGATAGTTTTAATTTTTACTCCGCCATTTTTTTAACATACTCATAAATCGATTGTTGTGCTGCCACTGGTGGCTCAGCCGGAGTGATCCTGTTATTTTTGAGATCACTGGTAAATAGAACTGCCTTTGTATTATCCCTGAGTTGAAGGTCCAGGATATCAAGCAGCTCTTGTTTTAATTTTACATCGTATACAGGAAAGCAAACTTCAATGCGGCTATGCAAATTTCTGTTCATCCAGTCTGCACTACCCATAAAACAAAGCGGCTCTCCATCATTATGAAAAACAAAAACCCTTGCATGTTCAAGATAACGGTCAACAATACGGTGGACAGTTATGTTTTCACTCTGCCCCTCCACTCCCGCAGCGAGGCAACAAATACTGCGAACCAATAATTGTACTTTAACTCCTGCCTGGCTGGCTTCATACAGTCGGCTGATCATGTCCCTCTCCTGCAGGTTATTGAGTTTGATAATAATTGATGCAGGTTTCCCTTTGAGAGCATTTTTAATCTCCCGGTCAATCAATTTATTGAAACGCTTGACCATATTAAACTGTGATACTAACAAATGATTAAAAGAAATTTTTCCATAAAGTACCGGCTGGGTTCTGGATTGCAGGTAAGTAAAGAGCATATCCAGTTCCTTTCCAAACTCCAGGTTAGTAGTGAAGAAAACATGGTCAGTATAAAAACGACCTGTTGCTTCATTGAAATTACCGGTTGCCATAAAAGAATAATCCTTCCATTGTTCATTTTCCCATCTTTTCACCAGCGCAACTTTGGCATGAACTTTTAACCGGGGAATGCTATTGATAATTTTGATACCGGCTGCTTTCATCTTCTTTGACCACCTGAGATTATTTGCTTCATCAAATCGGGCTTTCAATTCCACAAAAACCGTTACTCTCTTTCCGTTCCTGGCAGCGCTGATCAATGCATTTACGATATGCGAGTCTGCAGCAACCCGGTACAGGGTAATATATATTTCACTGACATGAGGATCAATAGCTGCTTCATTGAAGAACCGGAGAATATAATTATAAGAATGATAAGGCAGGTGTAATAATTTTTCCCGTTCAGAAATAGATTGAAAAATTGACAGGTGATTATTAAAGCCCGGATGAGTGACCGCCTGCCAGTTGATCTGTGCTATTTTCCCTTTTACAGGATTAGGTAAGCCTCCCAGATCCTTAAGATTATGATAGCGACCTCCGGGAACCAATTCTTCCGTTCTCAATCCAAAATATTTCTGTACAAAATCCTTAACTGGCTCAGGCATCCGTTGATCAAATAAAAGCCGGGTAGCATGTCCTCCCTCCCTTTTTTCCAGCTGCTTTTCAATTTTCTCGGCAATATCACCAATAAATTCATCCTCAAGGTTCATTTCAGCATCACGGGTCAGTTTGATACTCCACGCCTCCTGAATATCGAACCCGGGAAATACCTCCTGCAGGTTTTCTCTTACTACATCATCAAGGAAAAGTATATAATGATCATCGCCCAGCATTGGTAGTTCATAAAACCGGGGCAAATTGGCCGAAGGTATATTCAGCAAAGCAAACTGATGTTTTTCCGGTTGCTCAGGCGATACCAGGTCAATAATAAAATAAAGTGCATTATTCTCCAGAAAAAAGCCGGCCTGGTTGTCCTTCTGTATGAACACCGGTTGAAGAAAAGACAGTACCCTGGATAGAAAATATTCTCTTACAGTTTCTGCATGTTCTTTCCTGACCGGTTCATTGTAATACAGGAAAATATTCTGCTGTTGCAATCCAGGTAATAATTGTTTGGTGAGTATACTGCCAAACTCTTCCAATTGCTCAAATACCGTTGCCTGAACCTGCTGAACCAAATCCCTTGGATATTCTTCTTCCAGGGATATTTTTTTGGACTCCAGGTTACTAAAAGCGAAAATAGCGGGCATTCTTACCCGGAAAAATTCATCCAGGTTGGATGAAAAAATTGACAGAAAGGAGATTCGGCTGTACAGTGGAACGGTCTTATCAGCCGCTTCCATTAATACACGGTGATTAAAACTAAGCCAGCTAAGGTCCCTGTTGAGAAAAACGTATTTACCTGAGGCCATAAAGAAGGTTGTTTGAAACTAAGATAATGATTTTAGTGCTCTTGGCAGGTACAGAAAAAGTACACTCTTTTTCAAAAACTACAGTTTCAAAAAAGACAACAGTATTTCTTTTAACTAACGATTCCTTCTGACCGAAATCATTGAATATAATGATGACTGTCACAGTTATAAGATACTATATTAAATAGCTTGCAAAAAGCAGACTTACCCTAAACTCTTTACATATGTTACCTCTTCCATCCATGAGGCAGGGGTTTATTACCATCCTCGTAGGAATACTATTTGCCAACACTAGTATTTCAGCACAAACTCAGGAAGATCTCGAAAAAATGGGCAGAGAGGCCAAACCCTTTCAGTTCAAATTAAAATTCAACGGAGTTGGTGCAGTAAATCCGGGCGATGCTAAATATGCAACAATCACTGCGTTGCTGGATAAATACAAATCGCAGGTACCCGGACATATTCAACTGCCTTTCAAAGTGCAGGGTCCGGAAGCCGGACAAAAACCTGTATTGAGCCCGGATCAGCAAACATTACTTAAAGATCAATCTACCAGGTTCTTCCGGGAAATGGCGGAACTCAAATTAACCGTACAGGATCTTCAGCGCTATAAAGAAGTATTCAAAAATAAAAACCCCATGCCCGGTGATAACCCCATAGACCCGAAGATCGCCTGGAAAGGTGAATTTGAAGGAATTGAACGGACCCTGATGGGAGGCCGGACATTGATGATCATGGATGTCTGGAAACAAACCATGATTGAATACTTCAATAATCACCCTGAAGCGGTGGGTGTGGTATACGGGCAACTGGATATCGGATCCTGGGTAAAAATGAATGTAGATGGATTAGGCTTTGCTGCTGATATAGACTTCAGCACCATTGCTACCGATGCAGCCACCAACCAGGCCTTACACAACCTGTTTGGCGAGAACCTGAAAAGAGCTAGCGGACTGGGTATGATCCCGATCGATGTGGTACACACCGCACATGGACTTGCAGGAGCCGAGGTCTTTATAGGTGAATGGGGAAAGGCATTTGCTGAGGTGGATATGCTCCGCCGTGGCAAATGGAAATTACTGGAGATGGAAAGGAATCAAAACGGGCAGATCATTGATATCAAAACGGTAGAAAAAGAAGGTAAGCAACTGTTCATGGAAAAAGGTATGGAACAGGAACTAAAGGCACAAAAAAATGATCCGGCCAATTCTTTTGATCCAAAAGAAAGATACCCTGAGTTACGCATAGATATGGAGCCTATGCTTAGCCTCGAAATGCTTCGTCATGCTATTCATGATATCGAACACGGTCCGTTTGAAGGCGGACAGAAGATCATTAAAATGATCAAATACACGGAAAGAAGTTTTTTCATGATCAAAGAAGCGTTGAAAAATGTATCAGTAAAAGACCAGATGCTTTATTTCAATCTCACCCTTGAAGAACAAAAACTAATGACCCTGACAGAAGAGGTGATCAGGAATAAAGGTGATGCTAAAAGAATTGCCGGCCTGATGGAAGAGTTTTCCGGTAAAAAACTGGAAAGCAATGAACAGGTAAACCTGATCGTGGATGACGTTGTACAAAAGTGTAAAAAAGCCATGCTGAAAAATGCTAACCAGGCTTTCGGATACCGGGTAAAAACAATTGCAGCCATCGAAAATGATGATCAGCGTTTTGAGGAAGCAGATAAATTCCTCAAACAAATGGAAGAGGAGTTTAAAAAAGGATATGAAAAAAGTGGCACTGAAATACCCAAATCCATGTTGAGGGCACATACCATCCTGGTTGACCTGCGGGCAGGAAAAATTCCACACGACATGATGAATGCAAGGCTGGAAGAACTGAATAAGTTAATGGAAGAGGAGTACAAGCTTGATAAATCATTTGTTGAACGGTTGATTGGTGATCCCTGGGGGCGGATAAAAAATTATCTGGTTGAAAAAGGATATGGGCCTGAAGCGGTGCAGAAAATTCTAAACAAGTTCAAATCTGTTTTTACTGAAAACTGGCGGCAATATGCTCCTGAATATGCACAAAAAACAGCCATGTCGGCATACGAATTTTCAAGTCATGTAACCAATAAGCTTAATAGTTTTAATGAACACCTGGCTAAAACCAAAACCGGAAAAGTTTTATCCAGTGAAATACTGAATAAATTGGATGATGGGATAGCACTATGGGATGCGTGGATGAGTGGCAAAGATTATAAGCAATCGGCCTGGAATGTGAGCTGGACAGCAGGCACCATCTGGGCTCAGGGCAAATGGCCTTTCCTGGCCATTCCATTGGGTATTTATAATTCAATACAAACAAGAAGCCCTGCCCCTGCTGCAATGGCTGTTACATTTTACCTGTTCCCTTTTGCCGGCCAGGCATATATGGTCACCAATATCATTGACCGGTTAGTAGTAAGCCAGGTAATGGATTATAATTTCCGTAATCACCTGGACAGGTTGGCTGTAATGGCTATTACCGACGGGCAAGGGCATGTGGTTAGATTTAAAATACCCAGGGCATTCAATGGATTAACTGGATCAGCAGATTCACTGGAAACAGATCCGGACATTTCACCATCAGAACCTGCCAGGACACTCGGTATCAAAAACGTTTTTTATGACCCTGCGTTCATGTATTGCCCGGATATAAAATATTTTGAAAGCCTGATACCCCGCAAAACAGATCAGTTTGGCATGTATGAAACAAAACATAAAAACCTGATGACACTGTTTGCTTTTGATAATGAATTTGTGGGTTACCTGGTAGGAGTAAAAAAATTCAAAGAAGAAAAAGAAAACGGAAACATAGAAGAAGTAGCCGCCAGTGAAATAAGCGGTCAGCGGATCAAAATGCTGGATAGTCTTGAAATAGTGATTGAAGACCGTTTATGGTCTGCTGTTTTTTCAGCTATTGAATCAACCAAAAGGGCCGAAAAGAAAGGTGTGGTGGATGAACTGGAAGCCACCATCATCCGCATACAGGATTCATTGTTCATGGACGAATGGCGGATGAAAAAAATGGACAGCCTGAGCCTATTATTGAAGATCAGAAAGCAAATTCAAAACGACCCGTTATATATACAAGCTTTGAAAGATAAATTCTCAGCAGGCACTGCTTATGAAAGAGTGGCTATCCCGACATTCGAAAGATATATCCAGATTTACAGGCAGATACTGGTAATACAATCCAAAATATTTGAAATATGGAGACCTTTTGGTGTGGATGCATCCAAGCTGCAAGAGGACCCTATGAGGCTGGTACTGATGGGTGGACTTAGTGGTGCCCCGATGCTGACCACCGATCCCGGAAAAGATTTGCAGCTGGCCATACAATGCTTCGAAGCACATACTAAGAGAGCTTCTGATATACGATATGACCTGGCCACTGCCCTGGGAAGACCGATCAAAGAAACTGAAAAAGAAGATAAAGAACACCTCAGAATATTAGGTGAATATGGTTTTGGTTTCGAAAGGCTGGTTGATGCAGATGCCAATGGAAGAAGTCCCCGTTTTATAGATGAAACGGGTGAGATCGTTAAAAAAATGCAGGAATACAGAAAAGCTTACCAGGATTACCTGGCAAGATTAAAAGAAGGTCCGGCCATAGATGTTACACTTAAAGTAGAAGGCGAAACCGAGACAACAGAGACAAACCCGGTAACGGCTGATGTGATCATTCTGAATGAAAAACAACAAACTATTCCATTGCCAGCGGGAACAACCATCGAATGGTACCGTTATGACCTTGCCACTGTAAAAGACATTAAAGTTGGTGACGGAAACAAATACACCCATGATGCCAAAGAACAGGGAACATTCACCTACACAGCAAAATTGAGCCGTACCATCAATAACAAAAAAACGGAATTGGCAAAAGGGTATTGGAACATTACTGTAAAAGTGTATGACGTTAATGATCCCTCAAAGGGTATTAAGTTGAAAATACCTGCATTGATCAAACAATATGAAATCTTTGATGTATCTGCTGATATACCGGCGCTACTAAAAAGTCGTATCAGTGATTGCAGCTGGGGATGGGAAACTATTGGTGACAATAAAAATTGTGCAGGTTCCAAAATACAGGTGAATCATACCTATGAAACTACTGACAAGAGTGGTAAAAAATTTCTGCAGGACAGTATTACAATTGGTATCTCCTTCAGCCTGTTGCAACCCGGAAGTACACGGCCTTACTCACAATATGTAAATAAAAAAGTAAAATACCAGCACATGAGCCTGGCTGTTAAAGCTACCGATATATGGGAAGGTGGTTCAGGTGCTAATTGGTTTAGGCTGGAACGAAAACCGATGAAGAATGCACCAAGGATTCCGGGTTGGTCAAATGATAAAAAAGCGATCAGTACTGCGAGTGCATATGCTAATGTAGGGCTGAAAGATGATGACCCGATGGAAACCATCAATAATTTAGAAGAACTCCAGAAATATATGGAGAAAGAGGCAAAAGAACAGGCCTATAAACAGTTGGAAGTAAAACCTATTTCCGTAGGAGACTTTAAGGGCTATGGTCTATTAAGCGCCCCCAAATATGACCGGGGCGGATGGAGTGATGCCGGTTACAGATCTGCCGGAGCCGGATCAAGTTTTAATGGCTATGTAATGAAAGGGAAAAAAATATTTGAAGTCTATTGGTATGCAGGGGCCGGAGGTGCATTTGATAACAGCGACCAGGCATGGATGATGAGTATGGTAAAACAATTAGCGGCGGAAGCTACCAGCATACTGACATCGGCTTCATTTCAGCCTGATGGACGACTCACGAAGTCTCCCTACACAGGACCTAAATTAGATGGAAGTGATTATCCAATGGTTACAATTGAACCCAAAATTGATACGATACAACCAAGCAGTAAAGTTTCGGTGAAAGCCGTTATCAAAAATGATAAACCTGATTACGGTCCATATACCTACTCATGGACTGGCCATGTGGAAGGCAATAGTACTAACAGTACTGCTCAGTTGGTATCAGACAGGCCGGGAAAAAAATCGATTACAGTATCTGTGGACGGCACCACTCCTCCCGGAAGTGCAACGATAGAATATGTGGTTGCCCCGCTAAAAGTAAAGCTGACAAAGGTTTCCCCTGCTACCAATAAAATCATTGTTGGTATGCCGGTGGAATTAAAAGCTGATTTTATCAGTACAATTCCCGCGGGTAAAAAACTTCAATACTTATGGCAACCACACCCGGAAGAAAAATTTGATCCCTTTGAAGGAAGTAAAAACACAACTAAGGTTATTTTCTCTAAACCGGGTCATAAAAAAGTATGGGTGCAGGTATTGGATAAAACAACAGCAGAAACAATCACCATGGGTGAATCTGATCAGTTAGAATTTGATGTAGACAAACCGGCATTCAACATTACATTCACCCCGGCAAAAGCTAAGGTTGGAGAATTGGTTACTGCAAAGATCAACAGCATACCTGACAAACTGGAAGACGTGAGTTACAGGTGGATGCCCGTTCCCGCCAATGCCAATCTTATTAAAGAATCACAGGATGGTTCCGAAATCACTTTCTATGCAAAAGATGCTATGCAGATTGCCCTTGAAGTATTGGCTGTTGTTAAAGGAAGCGGCGAAGAACTGGGCAATACAAAAGCTTACTTCAATGCAGAACGTTATACAGTAAAAACCGAAGGTCCAAAAGTACAGGGGCCGAAACCAATGATCTGGAAACCCGGTATTGGATTGGTGGAAGTGGATAAGGAAATAGCTGTGCACCAGGTTATCGAGTTCAGTACTATTGTTACTCCGCAACCTTCCGGCAATCTTACTTATAACTGGCAGGTTACGGAAGGAAATGCTTCCATCAGTAACCCTGCATCCAGGGATGCAAGAGTCACCGCACTGGAAACCGGGACAATTCAATTAAAAGTAACAGTAAAGAATAATAATGGACTGGAACTGGGAAATGCGATTGCCGTATTCAGTGCAACCATCAGCAATGAAATGATCACTAACGGGGTTAGCCAGAAAAAAGCATTTGATGAAAAAATGCAACAGGCAAGGCAATTATTAAAAGAAGGGAAATTGGATGAAGCGATTAAACTGGGTGAAGAAGTAAAAGGCATGAATGCAAAAGAGGCAGCGCCCCTGATAAATGAATTGGTAGAAGCCTGCAAAAAAGGAGCGAAAGACGCTGCCTATGAAAGAGATTTCAATCTTGCTATCAAACGTTGTGAGCAGGCATTAAAAATGAATCCTACTGATGCTGCTGCCAAAACACAATTAGACCAAAATAAAAAGTGGGCAAAAGAATGGCCTGCTGTATTGGCAAAAGGAGATGAACTGGAAAGTAATATTTCGAAAAAGAATATTCCGGCCGGAGAAAAAAATATTGCTGAACTCAATAAACTGCAATTCAATATGCCCGGCCAGATGGCTAATAAATGGTCACAGCAGAAGTACAACAAATATGTGGCCTTGCTGAAAAGCTATGATTCAGTATATGCCATCACCCGGAAAAACTGGTCCGATCAGTACAAGGAAAAGGATTTTGAAAATGGACTAAAAACGTTAGAAACATTTAAAAATGAGTGGACACCAACTTCGGCTGCAATGAAAGAGGTGGAAAGTTCTATTCAACTGGGTAAGACACAACTTGCTGAACAGAAAAGGATCTATGATGATTTTCTTATCACAAAATCAAAATTTGAACAGGGATTACCCATTGATGCTAAACAAACTCCTTCAACTATTGAAACTACAGCAACCAGCCGTTTCAGTACTAACGACGCAAGGCAAAAAGAAATGATTGATTTTGCCAGAAGCATGGACAAGAGACAGAAGGAGATCACAGTCAATAAAGATAAAGCCGCACAACTGAAAAAAGATGGCCAGAAAGCTGAAGCTGCCGGGCAAAAAGAAGAAGCACTTGGAAAATATAAAGAAAGTGTAGCACTTATTCCTGATCCCGAACTTGATAACAGGATCAAAAAACTGGAAACTGAACTGGCAGCCATTCAGGCAAAGAAAAATAAAGCGGATGAATTATGGAATGAAGGTGAAAAGCTAGCCAGTAAGAAAAAAACAAAAAAAGACGGGTTAGGAAAAATGAAAGAAAGCCTTGAGTGGTGGAATAGTGGAGAACGTATCCATAAAGTAAGAGAATTGGAAAAAGAGGTTAACGGATCCTACAGCAAAATTGATATCAGCGGCGTATGGAAACATGGGAACACAGAAACTTTCACTTTTACTTCCTCAGGTAATGGACAATATACGGCAGTGGAAAAAGGATTTGACAATGCTACGGGTTCACTGACAATGATTGGAGAAACCGGCTTCATTAACTATACAATAAAAAATGGCATAACAGGTCAGTATATCCTGAAAATTGCCGCGGATGGAAATACCGCCACAGGAAAATGGACGGATAGCCGGAATAACAATGGTGCAAGAAATTTTGTTCGTATCAGTAAACCGGAAACTCCACAACCGGATGTAACGAAGACTGATCAAAAAAAGAAAAAGAAAAGCTTTAATGATATCCTGGATGATATCAATAAAGGATTAGGAAAGATAGACAGCGCCATTACCGGTAAAAAACCTGAAGAGAAAGGTGTTGACCCGGCAGATGCAAATGTAGAAGAGAGGATCTTCTACAATGGAAATATCGGCGGCGTTTCAAGTAAACCTACAAAAGCCACTGTATTCACTCTGTCAAAAGCCACCTACATCACAAGGATCGAAAACTATCACTACTATAACGGTGGTAAGAAACCGGGAACCATTGCTGTGCAGAGCAGTAATGGGCAGAAGTACGGGCCATGGCAAGCCTATGGAGTTATCGGGCAGGGTGGTGTGCAAAATGCAACATGGGTGGTACAACCTAAAATGCAATTGCCTGCAGGAACATACACTGTAATTGATAGTGACCCTTCGACTTGGTCACAAAACGGCGAATCAAAAGGATGTGGTTTTACAACTGTATGGGCGCCGAAATCCGGGAAACAACCAACCACCGAAGTAGATAAAGGAGTGAACCCTGCTGATGCAAAAACAGAAGTGAAAGTGTTTGATAATGGCAATATCGGTGGCGTATCAAGCGGGCCGCCCAATCCTACCCTATTTACTTTTTCCAGGGCCACAATCATTACGAGAATTGAAAATTATCACTATTTCAATGGTGGTAAAAAACCAGGTACAATTGGATTACGCAGTAGTTCAGGAAAAATCTATGGCCCCTGGCAGGCATACGGATTGATTGGTCAGGGAGGTGTACAGAATGCTTACTGGGCTGTACTCCCCAATATTGAAGTGCCAGCCGGAACCTATACTGTAATTGACAGTGATCCGTCAACATGGTCATACAACAGCCAGTCAAAAGGTTGCGGTTTTACTACGATCTGGACTTCAAAGACCAATAAACCGTTAACCAATCCAAATGACCCCGGCTATACCATTGAAGAAGTGGAAACCGGTGGAGGTGTCACCGCTGAGAAAATATTCATCGCCGGTGATATTGATAATCTCGGTTTTGGTTTCCCAAAAGGTTTTGATGTGTTTAGTGGTAATGCCACACCAAGTCACGGTTATCCCTGGAAGATCAATCCCGGAGATCCTCCGGGAACAGACCGTATTATGGTTGGTACCAGTAATAAGAGTAACTATGATGGTTATTCAAATAGTACTGCAAGACCAGAGAATTTACCACAAGCGATAACCCTGTTATGTCCTGTTAGCAATATATCCGTTCGTTCAGCAGTATTACAGATGTTTGTTGACGATTTCCAGGCTGCGGCATTCGGCTCAAAATTCACGGTCACAATCAACGGACGAAAAGCCGTGTTCCTGGAAACAGTGATTAACAGTCTTAACCAGACCGGGCCTGTTGGTAAACTTATCAGTGTAAAGATACCAGCAGATTTTATGAACGAAATCCAATCAGGCAAACTGGTAATATATATTGATGATGCTACATCAGGAAAAGGAGATGGTTATGCTGTTGATTTTGTAAGATTAATAATCAATCCTACTGCATACGCATATACTGGTACCATTACCGGAATTATTTACCGGCCGGATGGGCAACCTGCGGTTGGTGCCAGCATTAGTGCCGGTGGGATTATCAATACAACTGCAAACAGCAAGGGAGAGTTCACATTAAATAATGTGCCGGCTGGCATGGTAAGTGTTTCAGCATCATACAATAACCGTCATCATAAAACTATTACAACCGATCTCGCCTCCGGCAAAACAATAAAAATTACCATTACTCTTCCTGCAGAAGAAAGCACCACTGCTTCACCATCCCCCACTACAGGGCAAGGAAATGACAATACCGCTGTGAACAACACCGGTATTTTGTATGGAACGGTTTTTAAAACCAAAGATGAAGCTGGAAAAAACAACCCTTACGATCTTGAAGGTGTGCCTTTGCCAAATACAGCCGTAACGATTACCTATATCTATAACAGTAAGACAATTACAAAAACTGTTAATAGTGCTAGTAATGGAAAATTCGAGTTTACAGGTTTACCATTGAATATTTCAATAAGGATCAGCAGCAGGGGAACCACTCAGAATAAGACACTTACTACTGAAAGCATAAAACAATATGTACAGTTTGGCTGGGATGGAGAAATCACCATAAAATAAATAACCCTGAACCATGGACAATACAGAAACATTAAATAAGCTCATTAACAGACCACAAAGGGTGGTCAGGAATGTTATAATCATCGCAGTATTGATGATCGCCGGAGCTTTTATTACCGGCTATAGTGGATTGGAGGGAATGGATGGTGGTTATGCACTTATTGTTATTTTCGGATTTCTTGCCTTATCTGCGGTTGTAACTGCACTCGTATATATACCAAGAGCCAGGGAGTTTAAAAGGCTTACCAGCAATTTAAGACCACTGGCTCACTGGACTTATACTGACCAGGAATGGGATGACTTCATCAAAGAAGACCTGAAAGAAATGATCGCCGTAAACAAAGCAACGTTACGGCTTGTGATTATTATTTCGATCGTAGTTTGTGCATTACTTCTTTTAGTTTACCGAGACAATCTTTTCATAGTGATCATTGCAGGTATTATACTTCTCCTGACCATTGTGGCATTTCTGGCTCCCCGTATTCGCAGCTATAACCTGCAAAAAGGAATTCATGAAGCGTATATCGGCAATACCTCCGCTTTTGTTGGAGGCATTTTCCACACATGGACACAATTGGGTGCCCATCTGATAGCAGTTGATATTTATACTGAATCAAAAATTCCGGTATTGCACATTATATTTGAATTTCCCACCCTGCAGGCAAACCAGCAGGAAATAATAAGAATACCAGTACCAGCCGGTAAAATGGAAGAAGCAAGAAAAATTGCAGATCAGCTCAAAGCACAGATTAAATAGAATATCTTAGATAAATTCTTTAATTAATTACAATGCCTGACCTCAGAAGTATTCAAACAGAAGTAGATGCCACTTTTCTTTATAAAAAACTCGCCGATAATGAGGAAAATAAAGAGGTAGCAGATATTTTTCGCCAAATGAGTGAGATTGAAAGCAGCCATGCAGATGCATTTCTTAAAAAATTGAACTTATCGCCGGATAAAATGCCTCTTCCCTCTTTTCGGGCTAAAACATTAAATCGTATTGGAAAGATATTTGGCTATGATTATGTACTGGGGGTTTTGATGGACACTGAGAAAAGTCTTTCCAATTCAATAATCAATCTGAAGAAACAAACCAAACAACCCATTACAGGTACAGAGGTCAATCATATTAAAGTACTCCGCAACATTATAGAGCAATCAGAAATTTCTGGCAGTTCCATTGCCCGTTTTGAAAGTCGTCACCGGTCTGTTGGTGGTAATGCACTAAGAGCCGCTGTACTCGGTGGAAATGATGGATTGGTATCAAATTTTAGCCTGGTAATGGGAGTGGCGGGTGCCACAGCAGGCCAGGAAGGAGTATTATTAGCAGGCCTGGCCGGCTTATTGGCAGGTGCACTCTCAATGGCATTAGGAGAATGGATTTCTGTAAAAAGTTCACAGGAGCTATATGAAAACCAGATGCAGATAGAAATGGAAGAGCTGGAAACACACCCCGAAAACGAGATGAAAGAACTGGAACTGATCTATAAAGCCAAAGGCATTCCTGCAGAACAGGCAAAGGAAATGGCTGCAGAAATAATAAGAAACCCGGAACATGCCCATGAGTTGTTGGTGAAAGAGGAACTGGGTATAAATGCAGAAGAATTAAAAGGTTCAGCTTTTGAAGCCGCCTTGTATTCCTTCTTTTTATTCGCTATCGGAGCCATTATTCCCGTTTTTCCATTTATGTTCTTAAGTGGTATCAATGCGATATTATTAAGTACAGCTGCAAGTGCAGTTGGTTTATTTATAATTGGCGCTGCCATTACACTCTTTACCGGTAAGAGTATATGGTTCTCCGGTTTCAGACAGGTAATATTCGGACTGGCAGCTGCTGCCATCACATTTGGAATAGGCAAGCTCATTGGCGTTTCAGTAGCTGGATAAATTGAAACATTAACTAACTTTTGACATACTTAATTCAATAATCTGACAACAATCATGTTTCTGCTGAGATATTACTTATAATTTGAAACAAATACAAGTTTTGCGGCTTACCCTGTTTACTATATTAACCGGTTTTTTTTTACTTAGCACTACTGAATTACACCAGTTTCTGAAATTGCCTGTGCTATTGAAACATTTCCAGGTGCACAAAAAGCAGGATAAATCGCTTTCTTTACTTGATTTTCTTGCACTTCATTATTCGCAAGATCACCCGATAGATAATGATGACAGCGAGGATAATCAACTCCCTTTTAAAAATTTCGAAGCGACCAGCCACGTTGATCTAACAATAATTCCATTTCGTTTTGAAACAGAAGAGTTAGTATCAGCAATTGCGGGAATAATAAGACTTTATCATCCCGAAGGAGTTCCCTGTAGCCGGTCTTATGCTGTATTTCATCCGCCCCAGGCTTCCTGACAGCTTTTTACAATTTTGATAGTAATTAACAACTACTATCCGGTTACAATTACTTTATTTAAAATATATAATTATGAATGCAGCACAAATTCATCTTGCATTGAACCATGCACCTTTATTCCTGTCCATTATCGGAGGTGGAATACTTATTCTTGGAATGATCAAAAAGAATGAATCTTTCAAAAACCTTTCTTTGTATTTCCTTATTGCAGCAGCACTTTTTACAGTTCCTGTTTTTTTAACCGGCGAAGGAACTGAAGAACTGGTAGAAAATTTACCGGGTGTCAATGAAACTGCGATTGAAGAACATGAGGACATGGCTAAAATATCACTTATTATAATCAGCATAACAGGTGCCATTTCGCTTCTGGCCATATTCCTAAAGAAAAATACAAAAATGGCAAAACTTCTATTTACCGGAGCGCTACTATTTTCTCTCGCTTCATTCGGATTTATGGCACAAACTGCCCATTTGGGTGGATTGATAAGACACAGTGAGTTACAGAATGGCAATTCAACCAATACTAATCCAAAAGAAAAGGATGCTTCTGGTAAGGAAATTAAAGAACAGGAAAAAGATGACGATGATTAATTAATTATAGGACGGTTAACAGAATAACAGGCAGGGATTCTAAAACAACTAATGCTGTTCATGATTTCCCTGCCTATTAATTTTTTTTCGCCAGTTGATATGTCCCCTGTTATCGTAAACAATCAACTCAAGTAGTTTATTATTCTTATCATAGTATTTCCACTCCTTTATTTTAATACTATGCTGATAAGCCCCCAGGTGCCAGGGACCGTCCGCAGAATCACGATGGACCCATTTTCCTGTTCTCACTCCATTTTTATAATATCCGGAATCTCGTATGGATCCACCCGGAAAAAAATTCATATACAAACCATCCTGAAGGGATTGTTCAAAAACAGGTCTGTAGCTATCGCTTTTTGAAATATTAGAGATTACCAGTTGCTTCAAAGAATGAACAGGCGCTGACCTGCCTGAAGGAAATGAATACGCTGCAGTAAGATAATTTAAGGCAGCTTGTTTGTCTTTCTGGTATAGCTCACTTAAGTAAAAGAAACTTCGTTTGGGGTTATACCGTAGCATTTCCTGCATTACCCGCTGAAATTTATCAGCACTGTAATGGCGGATAGCCAGCAACTCTCCTTTTTCGTTCCAATGCTTCCATTCCCCATCCGGTAAGTTATTTATTAACCTTCCTGAATCACATAATACTCCTGTTGCATACCAACTTTGCCAATTACCATTTAGTTTTGAACCGTGTACAGAAACAGAAAAAAGCCTGGTACCATTATATGATTCAGAAATTATTGCCCTTTCAGGTAAGGGTAAAGCAAACTTCTTAAGGGCCAAAACTGAAAACACCTGGCTTCCTTTTGAGTGTACTTCAAATGCATTAACCTGGCTTTCCTGCCCCTGTGAAAAAGCAAATACAGAAAGGAAAAGAACACCTCCTACAGACATGTATTTCTTCATAGCAAGCAATTACAGCATAAAGGTAGGAAAAGACTTTTGTGAGTTATTCACGACCCCTCATTTACCACTTCCCCTTCCAAATCATAGTCGTAGGCTTTGGTGATCTTTACATTTACGAATTCACCAATCGGAAGCTTTTTTACTGAGTGTATTACTACTTCATTATCCACTTCAACCGAATCAAACTCTGTACGGCCTAAGTAACGGCCGGCTTCTTTTTTATCAATAAGTGTTTTAAAAACTTTACCCACTTTTTCCTGGTTCAGTTCAAAAGAAATTTCCTGTTGCACTTCCATGATCTCCTGCGCCCTTCTTTCTTTTTCCTCTGCCGGAACATCATCTGCCAGGTCATGTGCAGATGTACCTTCTTCATGCGAATATGTGAAGATACCTACCCGGTCAAATCGCTGACGTTGTAAAAAACCTTTCAATTCTTCCACATCATCTTCTGTTTCTCCCGGGAAGCCGGCGATCAAGGTGGTACGTAAACAAATACCCGGAACTTTTCCCCTGATTGCTATAGTTAACTCTTCCATTTCCTCCCGGGTTATTTGTCGTTTCATCGCTTTCAGCATGTTGTTCGCCGCATGCTGCAAGGGCATATCTAGATAGTTGCAAATATTCTCTCTTTCCCGCATCACATCCAACACTTCTAATGGAAATTTAGAGGGATACGCATAATGCAAACGGATCCACTCCAGCCCTTTCACATCTGCCAGTCGGTGCATCAGATCCCCCAACATCCTTTTCTTATAAATATCCAGACCGTAGTAAGTGAGCTCCTGGGCAATAAGCATTACTTCTTTAACCCCTTTCTTTACCAGGCCTTCTGCTTCTTTTACCAGTTCTTCTATAGGCTTGCTAACGTGCTGCCCCCTCATCAACGGAATAGCACAAAAAGAGCAGGTACGGTTACACCCTTCAGATATCTTCATATAGGCATAATGCTGTGGCGTAGCCAGTAATCTTTCACCTACCAGTTCCGTTTTATAATCTGCTTCAAATTGTTTTAATATCAAAGGAAGTTCCATCGTACCGAAATAGGCATCAACCTCAGGTATCTCTGCTTCCAGGTTATTCTTGTACCGTTCGCTTAAACAACCGGTCACATACACTTTGTCCAGCTTACCTCTTCGCTTTAATTCTACCTGGTCCAAAATAGTGTTGATACTTTCTTCCTTCGCCTTATCAATAAAACCACAGGTATTCACTACCACGATATTATGATCAAGCTTCTTATTCTCATGCACCACCTCAATATCATTAGCCAGTAACTGGCCACTCAGCACTTCGCTGTCCACCATGTTCTTGCTACACCCCAGAGTGATGATATTGACCTTATCCTTATGTAATTTTTTTGTCTTCATACAAAAAGAATGCAGATGATTATGCTGGTGATGATTTATTATGATCTGTCTTTTATAATCATAAAAATCAGGATCACCTGTATGCTGCTATTTTTCTAAATTGAATAAGCTATCTACGAATTCATGTTTATCAAATACCAAGAGGTCCTCCATTTTTTCGCCTACACCAATGAACTTCACTGGTATCTTAAAGTGGTTGGCAATTGCCAATACTACCCCTCCTTTGGCGGTACCATCCAGTTTGGTTATGGCAAGCGCAGTCACATCAGTTGCAGCCGTAAAATGTTTTGCTTGCTCCAAAGCATTCTGCCCGGTTGAACCATCAAGCACTAACAACACTTCATGCGGGGCATCAGGTATTGTTTTTTGAACCACTCTTTTGATCTTGCTGAGCTCCTCCATCAGGTGAGCTTTATTGTGCAAACGTCCTGCCGTATCAATCAGGACCACATCAGTATGCCTGGACACTGCACTCTGCACTGTATCAAATGCCACCGCAGCCGGATCACTTCCCATAGCTTGTTTTACGATCGGCACGCCAACTCTCTCACTCCATATTGTTAATTGGTCAACAGCGGCTGCTCGAAAAGTATCAGCAGCTCCTAACAAAACTTCCTTCCCCGCCTTCTTAAAGTTATACGCCAGTTTACCTATTGTGGTAGTCTTACCAACACCGTTTACACCCACTACTAAAATCACATATGGCCTGGTTGGTAAATCAGAATCAAAAGCGTAACTATTTGATTCAGGAGCATCTACCAACATTTGCTCAATTTCCTCCTGCAGCATTCTATTCAGTTCTGAAGAATTGAGATACTTGTCTTTTGAGACCCTTTTTTCTATTCGTTCGATGATCTTAACTGTGGTTTCAATACCCACATCCGCACCAACCAAAGCCTCTTCCAGGTTATCCAGCACTTCCTCATCGACAGTACTTTTACCGGCGATTGCCTTGGTAATCTTAGACAGAAATCCTTCCTTGGTTTTTTGCAAACCCTGGTCAAGACTTTCCTTCTCCTTTTTACCGAATAGTTTATTAAAGAATCCCATACTTACCTTTTACTATTTATGGATTGCCCACAGAGAACAATACCAGAATTTTCAAACCCCTCTTCACCATTCACTAATTTAAACAACAAAAGCCATCCGTTGGATACGAATAGCTTTTGAATATCTTTTTACGGTCAAAGAATTATTTCTGAGCCAGAAAATCTTTCACTTTGTCTTTGTGAACCATCTGCTCTTTAAACGTGTAAGCACCAGTTTTTGGGCTACGTACCGCTTTAATAACTTTTGTATAGTTCTTTGCTTCTGCGGCCTGTTTAGGGTCTTTCTTGATCGCCGTTTTTGCTGCTTTTGCCATGATTACTTGATTTCTTTATGAACAGTTACTTTTTTCAAAATCGGATTGAACTTCTTCAACTCCAGACGCTCCGGGTTGTTCTTTTTGTTTTTTACCGTGATATAACGGCTGGTGCC
>Ga0073903_10000563_pt1 | contig 19447 bp, 12 predicted proteins | sample KloWWTKNB14_bulk_FD_66665 | JGI IMG/M metagenome (GOLD analysis project Ga0073903, IMG submission 66665) | Active sludge microbial communities from Klosterneuburg, Austria, studying microevolution and ecology of nitrifiers - Klosterneuburg... | ecosystem: Engineered > WWTP > Aerobic digester >... | reverse complement strand
AACGTACAATCTGGCTCCTGAGCCATCATCGCAGCCTCCTTGCTGTTGGACATTCGTTCTCAAAATTACCGCACGTAAGATAGCGGGAGGACGTGACTTATGCTATTTCAACGGTATTGGCGTAAGCCCTCCGAGTCAAATACGGACAACTCGGTGGGCTGACACCCACCGCTCGCCAAGTTACGCCACAGGACGTACGCATGGGTGCTTAAGGCAAGAGGCAGAGACATTCATCACACAGGCTGCGTTTCAGAACGCAGTTCCGGCGTCGGCATATTTCGAAAGGTCAATTCCGCCAGGGCATCGCCCACCTGTTGTTCGTCACCGACAACAAAGTCGGCACCCGCATTCTGGAACTCCGACGCATAAAGCTGGTGTCGCGAGCGAACGATTGTTCTGGCCTGCGGGATGAGTGTGCGAATCGTTTGCAGAATGGTCATGGCATCCTGGCGAGACGGAAGCGTAATCACCACGAGCCTGACGTGATTCAGATTCAGATACTCCAGCACTTCCGCGTTTGTCGCATCACCGATGACACCCTGAAATCCTGCGGACTCGGCGCTCATGATTCCCGCAGGACTCAAATCAACCACCAGCACGCGGTCACGGTTCTCCAGAATTCGGCTTACGGCACCTCGACCCGCTGGACCGAATCCAATCACCAGCACCTCGCACGGAGGCAGCGCATCTTCATTCGCATTTTCGATGCCAGCCCCTGTTGCCTGTTGTCGATTCAGCCAGGCCGCAAGATGCGGTGCTCGACTGATGAGCCACGGTGTGACCAGCAGGGTGATAATGGATGCCGAGACCAATGCCGAATAGGCCGTGTCCGTCAGAATCTTGCCCTCGCGTGCTTCGCCTCCAAGGACAAACGCAAACTCACCGACCTGACAAAGACAAAGTCCCGTCGCCAATGACGTCCCCGACGCGCGACCACAACTTCGAAACAACACCCAAATAATGGCGGCCTTTCCGACCAGAATCAGGGCGGCGATCATCAGAACCGTTGGCAGATTCCAAAACATCCAGACGGGATCGGCAATCATGCCAACCGCTCCAAAAAAGAGCGTCAACAGAACAGTTTTGATCGAACCGACATCGGCCCGAATCTGAACAGCGAATTGAGAGTTTCCCAGAAACATGCCAGCCACAAACGCACCCATGGCAGGCGACAGATTTGCCGCATGTGCGGCCCAGGTGGCTCCGAGTCCAATGATAATACTGAGCAGCACAGTCAGTTCCCGGTTTCGTCCAAATGACGCCGACTGCAGAGCCCGCACGACGACGTAATTTAACAAGAAATATAAGCCAGTGACGACCATAAACGCCGCGACAAAAATCCCTGCCACTCGTCCCGCAATTGCCGCCGGTGTCCCCCCTTCAGCCAGCAGAGGAATGAGGATTGCGAGCGGGACGATTGCCATGTCCTGCACCAGCAGCACTGCCAGCGAATTGCGTCCGGAATACGAATCCAGTTCGCCTCGATCTGTCAGCACTCTCAACACGGTTGCTGTGCTGCTGAGGCAGAGCATTGCGCCAATTGCAATCGAACTTTTGGCTTCGATTCCAATCAGACGGCAGCAAAACGAAACCAAAATCAACGTCAAAATGACCTGCGCTACTCCGCACAGAAGCGTGACTTTTCCAAGGCTGAGCACTCGTTTCCAGGAGAACTCCAAACCAAGGCTGAACAACAAAAGTGCCACACCAAGTTCTGCAATCGATTCGATATGCGCATCGCTCTTGACGATCGAGAAACTGCCGGGGCCGCCCATAACCATGCCAGCCAGCAGATATCCAACAAGTGGGCTTTGCTTCAAATAGGCCATCACCCCGCCAGCCAGCAGACATCCGCTGAGCAACAGGATGATTTCCAGCAGCATGTCCCATGATTCCATTATTTATCTCCCTAAGTGCTAAGGAACAGTCCCTAAATAACATCCCGAAGAGTACGTCCGGCTTTCCAGCCTGACCGCCAGACGCAAGAGAATCCGCGAATGCGGATGAACGCCGCCCCAGGTTCACGTCCCCTCCGAACACGAACCCTGAAAGGGTTCCACAATGCGGTGTTGTGTAGCCCTTTCAGGGCAAAACGCATTGCTGCCGAAAAACCTGGGGCGTTGCCCCAGGCTGACCTGTTGTGGCCCGTTGGGCCGAATCTCACTGTTTCAGTGGGCTTTCAAGAGTTCGTGGCACTGTGTGGTTTGCCACACCTCCCGATCACATCCGCGATGTCTGACCCGCGCACTTCATTTCGCGCAGAACCCGTTTTACCTGCGGTTGCAGCGCATCCCATGTTGAACGCTTGCCGGAGACGTCCCAGACCAGAACAGTCGCATCCTGACTGGCGGAAATCAGGCGGTCATTCGAGACAAATTTTGGGCTTCGCACCATGGCTTACGCCGCTCCGCTCGCCGGGTTTGCGGCGACCGGGGACGTCACTCCCCCTGATTGTGAATTCTGCGATTATGCCATTTAACTTGTGCATGGGTGCTTATATCGAACTGCTGTCGTCGGGCAACAAATCGAATCAGCGTGTGCTGGATCGATTTCTTGATAACGCTTGCAGCGTGATTGAATAAGGCGTTCACTTGTTCATTGTCGATCCTTATCCGCCGGGTCGGCTTGATCTGCAGGGAATTCACGGAGCGTTCCCTGTGGGTGCGTTGTCAACCGAATGGGGTCAGCCGAATGGGGCGTTATGAAATATTCGTTTGACCCCATTCGGCTGACTAAACGCGCAACGCAGATCGTTCGCCGCATTCAACAATCTGTCAGAACAAATCTACATTCAACATCCCAGATTGGGTTGCGGGCGAAGCCCGCGCCAGGGCTGAGAACGCTGTGTCATTGATGGATTGATGGGTGGCCGGGGTTGGAGAGCGCCGCTCGAAATCTCGGGGCTTCCTTCGCTTCGCTCAGTCCAGCCCCGGCCACCCGAGCCTTGAAAGCGACATCGACGGATCAGCGATCCGTGTGTTCCGCATATTCCGCACAGATCTCCACGCGACGCAGCATTTCGTCCTCGGGACTTTGGATTCGTGGCAACTCCGTCCGTTTCGCATCGATAGAGCCCCCGGTGTTCTTCGAATGCGTCAGCGGGATTGCGAAGCATGAGTGCGACTCTCACACAAAAACCGGCGGCTCGGTCGGAAACAATGGACGATGCCCTTCAGGCGTTGCAGGACGGTGCGAATTGTGAGTTGCCAGTATTGCCCGAAGTTGCGGCACAGCTGCTCAAATTGACGGGTGATGTCAACTGCGAAGTGAGTGACATCGTCCCGCTGATCAAACGCGACCAGTCTCTCACGAGTCACTTGCTCCGCATCTCAAATACCGTGCGGTACAACACAGGAGTCGCCGTCTCGTCCGTGCAGCAGGCGGTTGCTCGACTGGGACTTCTCGCCGTGCGGGAAATCGTCGTGCTGATTTCCTGCAAGTGCCGCGTCTTTGATGTGCCGGAGTTTGAATCGCAGGTCCGCGCATCATTTCGACACTCACTGGCAACCGCCGCGTTTGCTCAGGAAATTGCACGAGTCCGCCGCATGAATGTGGAAGAGGCATTCCTGTGCGGCCTGCTTCACGACGTTGGTCGTCCGATTCTGTTTCAGATGCTGTCCGATCGCCGCAAGTCTCATGGACTTGTCGTATCTCAACAGGAAATTCTTACAGCGGCGGATACTCATCGTATTCCATTTGCCGCAATGCTCATTGGTCAGTGGCAACTGTCGGATCGCGTTGCCGAGGCCGTGCGATTCCAACTGGCTCCTCGGGATGCTCCGGCATGTTCTGTGCAGGCCGCAGCACTGAATCTTGCTATGGACCTTGCGAATTCCATTCTGGATCCAGATGCGATTCCGAGCCCGAACAATGAACAACATCCGATGCTCGAAGTGCTTAGCCTTTATCCCGAGCAATTTGCCGCAATTTTGACCAAACGTGAACACGTCCTGGAATGGGTAGATTCAACAACATGATTGCTGCCAGCAACAACTTTGATGTCGTCGTCGTCGGAAGTGGCCCGGCTGGCCAGAACGCCGCATTGGAAGCTGCCGAACACTGTGCGCGCGTCCTGATTGTCGAACAGGAACCGCAGGTCGGCGGTGCCTGCGTTCAGTACGGCACAATTCCCAGCAAGACGTTGCGGGAAACGGCACTGACGTTGACGGCTTTTCAGCGCCGCAGCGGTGACGTCTACAAGATTAGTCGTGATGCGGAACTCAGCATTTGCAGTCTGATGAAGCGCCTGAACGAAGTGATTCAGGCTCATCAGGAAACGACCCGCCGGTTTTTGGAGCAGGCGAATATTGAACGCGCGTATGGCCGCGCCGCGTTTCTGTCGCCGAACGAGATCTCCATTTCAACAGTCAAAGGTGAACGGGAGGTCGTGCTGGCGGAGAAAGTGATCATCGCCACTGGTTCCCGACCGCGCAACCCACCCAACGTCGCGGTGGATCATGAAAACATTCTCGACAGCGACTCACTGCTTTCGATGACTTATCTTCCGCGTTCGATTGTGATCCTGGGCGGCGGTGTGATTGCCTGTGAGTACGCTTCGACATTCGCGTCGCTGGGCGTGAAAGTCATCATGCTCGACAAGGCATCCATGCCACTGGGATTCCTCGATCCGGAACTGGTCGATTTCTTTCTTCAGCAGCTGACAGCAAATGGCGGCGAGTTTCGCGGACAATGCGAAATCGAGTCTGTCGATTGGGATGGCACTAGTTCTGTGGTCGCGACATTAACGACCGGTGAAGTCGTCCGAGCTGACAAGGCGTTTGTGGCTCTCGGCCGCGTTGCGAATCTCGATACTCTTGCGATTGACAAGGCCGGGCTGCAGGTTTCTGATCGCGGCCTGCTGGTCGTGAACGAATTCTGCCAGACGAATATTCCGCATATCTACGCCGCTGGAGACACGATTGGTCCCCCGGCGCTGGCGTCGGCCTCGATGGAGCAGGGCCGTCGCGCGGCTTGCCATGCGCTGTCCGGCAGGATGCATTCGGGACTGGGATCGCTTCCCGCCGGCATCTATACCATCCCGGAAATGGCGACGGTCGGCCTGACAGAACAACAGGCCGTGCAGAAAATCGGACGTCCGATGGTGGCGCGAGTCCGCTTCGATCAGATTGCCCGAGCTCACATCATGGCGTCTACTTCCGGGCTGCTGAAGCTGGTTGCCGATGAACGCGGAGACAAGCTGCTGGGTGTTCAGATTGCTGGGGATGGGGCCATCGAACTTGTCCACCTTGGCCAGATGGCCCTGATCGGCAAAATGTCGGTGGATACGTTCGCGAACGCGACGTTCAACTTCCCGACAATGGCGGAAGCCTATCGGATTGCGGCGCTGGAGATCATTCACGCTCGGGACTGGAAATCGGGCGCTGGAAATGCCAACTTTCGGGACACGACCGCAACGTCGCTACAGGATCAACTCTGCTGAGGCCATCGGCAGAATTGGATGGACTGTAGGTTGGACATTCCTGTCCGACGTGGGGCGGCAGGATCGACGGACAGGAATGTCCATCCTACGTCGGACAACACCGTCGTCACGTTTGCTCAACGCCAATTCTTCAGTTTGTTCAGGTTGTTGATATTCACGGCGCACAGGATACCGAACAGGATCATCAGCGATTTGGGATCCGGCTGGAGATGCTGCAGAATCGTCCGGTGCGGATCCGGGAGCCATGCGAACAGGCCGTATGGCACGACCGGCGCGTCACTGTTCAGGCACCACGCACATCGGATCGCAACGAGGCCTGCTGCTACCGCAGAAATCTGCAAGACCAATTCCATCCGATTTCTGTGCCTTGGACCATACAGCTGCAGCAGCCCTTCTGTAATGTGACCGCCATCGAGTGGAAGAGACGGAATCAAATTCAACACGTTCCCAAATACGCCAAAGAACAGCATCATGTGAACGGCGTAAACTTTGGGATTGTGGTAGTCGCGAAGAAAGTTGAGCGGATCCTGTGACATGGTCAGCAGCGCCACGTACACCAGCGCCGCCAGCGCAAGGCCAGCCAGAGGCCCGGCGGCTGAGACCTTGATGTTTCTCGACGGAGACATCCGGGTCGTCGTGGCAAGACCGAACAGGAAGACAAGGATGATCTCGGAAGGAAAGCCGAAGCGGCGGTTCATCAGGGCATGGCCCAGTTCATGCACCAAAACCGAAACGAAGATCACGAGAACTCCGACGAATGTCAGAGCCACATTTTCGCCTTGCCACGTGACCATGGCGGATGACAGCCAAAACAGGGGATGCACCCGAATCGGGATGTCGAATAAACGGAATCGCAGATCGAATTCCGTTTCGTTGGCCATACCAAACATGAGTAATTTCCTGGTCCGACGAAGAAGCGTCACTTAGCGACTTGCTGTCAACGACCGGAGACCACAGAAAACGAATGTCTGTGGTCGCGGCGTGTCGCAGAAGATACAGTGTAGGGCCATGCTTTCGAATCAAAACCCTTCGAGGCTTTGATTTCTTGAGAGGGAGTCGCTTTCGTGTCGCCGGTTGCTCCGAAAATCCCAAGAAACACGCTGCTTTCGCAGGAGCGAAAGGCGACACTCCTTTAATCGTGCAGGGAATTCAGTTCATTGGGAAGTCTGTTTCGAATTCTTTTGAATCTCCCAATATTGCGAGGAGCCCTGCGCCCGTTCACGCGTGTGCTGCTGGGATTAATCGCGATCCCAATCTTTCGATTCGTCCTCAAGAGAATCTTCCGTCTGCACGCGCTGGACAAGGAACTGGAAAAGGATCTTGAAGAGTGGTTTCGAGGTGCGTTGCTGCTGCTGGTGGCAACCGCCAATATGGAACAAATTTTGTTCTGGTGGATTCAGAAAGTGGACTGGCTGGATCGAGCGGACTGGTTCACGATGGGACTGCGGCTGATGCTGGCAATCGGTGTGATTGAAGCGATGCCGGATCAGGAATTGTTTGCCGTGATGTACCCCGGACCTCCTCGGTTGCAAAAGGGCGTAAATTTCCTGAAGCAATTCTGGCAGAAGAAGTGGGCGTTCGTGAAGGGCTTCGGGGCTCGGCACCTGAATCGTTCTTCGCCCGTGCTGGCCATGATGTGTGCGATTGTTGGAGCGGAGTTGCCGTCGGTCGAAACGTACCGCGCGGACATCGATCGTCATGATTTTGTCATTGGCTGGTCGTATTGTCAGCAATGTGGAATGCTGACGCCCCTGCAATGCCTTGTTACGGCTGACCAGGTTGCCCGCGTGATGCCGGAAGTCGCCGCCATCAAGAAAGACGTCGATCAGTTCGAACGTCGCCGGGAACGCTGGCTCGTCGGCTGGGTCTGCTACCTCATGGCGATCACGCAGTATCTGATCATCGGTCTCGTGACCCGCCGCGACAAAGCGCTGGATATGCTCAACGAATTCGACCGCGCCGTGGCCGAACGTCGGCAGGAGTTGGTCGAAGAATTCAAGGAAGAAGGGAACTTGCCGAAAGACTTCGATCCAGCGATCCCGATTTCCCCAGTTCCACCGCAGGACGTGCGAGACAAAGCAGAGCAGGAAACTGATGTCTGACAGGGCAGGGCACGGGCGAAATCTGAAAGTGAATCAGATACACTGCCTGAGAGAAGCAATGTGAACCACCATACTCACCTTAGGATCGAGCGAGAAATAAACGGCGATTTTCGGGTCGTAGGACAGGCTTCCAGCCTGTCTGTCTGCAGAAGACAGGCTGGAAGCCTGTCCTACTTATTTCTCGATCGATCCTTAGCATCGAGCGGTTCATAGGTGTCGTAGAGGCCTTCGCCAGAAGTCCTGCAAATGCATGGAATTCTGGCGAATCTCACTACAGTCACGGCACTTATTGCCCCCTCGCTGCCGCGTGTTCCAGAATCGTTACTTGACGAACCTGCGTTATGACTCGAATTCAGCAACTGGATGCTCACGTTGTCAACCGCATTGCCGCCGGGGAGGTGATTGAACGCCCGGCCAGTGTGGTCAAGGAACTGCTGGAAAACAGCGTCGATGCTCTGGCCACACGCATCGAGGTCGATATCGTCAACGGCGGCATGGATCTGATCCGCATTTCGGACAACGGTGAAGGAATCCATCCGGACGATATTTTGCTGGCGGTCACGAGTCATGCCACCAGCAAGATTCAATCCGACGCGGACCTGGATCACGTCAGCACACTGGGTTTTCGGGGAGAAGCTCTGGCTTCGATCGCGTCCGTCGCGAAATTTCGAATTCGCACACGTCCGGAAGAAAGTCTGGTCGGTCGTGAACTGGAAAGCCACGGCGGGAAGATCGTCGTGAATCGGGATTGCGGTTGCCCGTCCGGCACGGTGATGGAAGTCCACAATCTGTTTTATAACACGCCTGCCCGACGGCGATTCGTCAAGAAAGCCACGACGGAATTCGGCCACATTGCCGATCAGTTTTCCCGCATCGCACTGGCCAATCCGCGTCTGCATCTAGTGCTGCGGCACAATGAAAAGCTTGTCTACGAATTGCCAGCCGCAGCCGATCCTCTGGAGCGTATTCGGCGTTTCTTTGGGAGTGAAGTCGCCGATCAGTTGATTGCGGTGTCTTCGGAAGCCGAACTACCCGTCGGCGGCAAGATTCGATTGTGGGGCTACGTGGGATCGCCGACCCTTAGCCGGTCCACTCGAAAAGATCAGTTCCTGTTCCTCAACGGGCGCTGGATTCAGGATCGCAGTCTGCAGCACGCGCTGGCAGAGGCCTATCGCGGCCTGCTCATGGTGGGACGCCATGCTGTCAGTTTCCTGTTCCTTGAGATTCCTCCGGCGATGGTCGATGTCAACGTGCATCCGACCAAGAGTGAAGTCCGTTTTCAGGACAGCCAATTGCTGTATCGCCAATTGCTGAAGACTCTGAGGGACAAGTTTCTGACGCTGGAGTTTCGGTCCAATATCGAAGTCCCTGGGGCAGGGCGTCCGAATGAATTGAAATTTGATCGCCCGGCACCGGTCTCGCAGCCGCAGCAGGAACTGGACCTCTGGGCCTCTCATGCGGCCGTCAGTCGGCCACCGCGCGTCGGTGATGTTGGACGATCCTCGTCCAACGACCACGCCGTGTTTACGAATCCTGACGTCATCGCCGCTCTGGCGGTCGAACCGCATCAGCGACGAGGGGCTCTTGATTCGACCACGGCAACTGGAGATATCGAATCGCCAAAATCAGCGAGCAGCGACGGAACTGTCGAACCCGGCGAATCAAGGGAAACACGTCAGCAGGAAGCAGCTCAGCCAGCCACAGACACCATTCCAGATATCAACGATGTTACTGTGGCCGCTGCGATCACGGCGCAAGGAACGACCATTGAGCAAATGCTCAATACCGCCGCTCGCCCGATGACGGATGAATTCCGCGCGTTTCAGATTCATGACTGCTACCTCGTTGTGGCGAGCGAAGCCGGACTGGAAGTCATCGATCAGCATGCCCTGCACGAACGCATTCTGTACGAGCATTTGCGGAACCGAATTCTGTCCGGAGGCGTCGAGCGACAACGGTTGTTGATTCCCGAAACGATCGAATGTTCGGCAACGGAATGCGTCGCGCTGCTGGAATCACAGGATCTGCTTCGAGAGATCGGCTTCGAGCTGCAGGAGTTTGGCGGCACGACCATCCTGCTGATGTCATATCCGACGCTGATTCCGCGTGGCAATCTGGTGCGGATCGTGAAAGACTTTGCCGAACAGTTGCTGCAGAATGAAGGCAAGATGGGTCGCCGCGATCTGCTGGACCACATGCTGCACACAATGTCCTGCCGCGCGGCCATCAAATCCGGTCAAAGGTTAACGCTCGAAGAAATGCAGGAACTGCTTCGCCAGCGTCATCTCGTCAATGATTCGCATCATTGTCCGCACGGACGTCCGACGGCATTGACATTAAGTCGCGGAACGCTGGATCAGCAGTTTGGCAGGCTGGGCTGATTCACTATTCGTGCTGTAAGGCCGGGATTGCCATCAATCTTCCATCTCCGTGATCGCATTACGAATCATCGTCACCTCGTTGCCAGCGGCGTTGTAAGTCAGTTCATCCATGATCGTGGCCATCAACTGGATGCCGCGGTGGCGGTCGTCGAGGGGTTTGAGGCGACCGGAGAGAAATGGAATGGGGTCGAAGCCTTTGCCTTCGTCCCGCACCACAAAGATGGCTCGCTCGCGAGTGATATCCGCCGAGACGAAGATTCGACGGAGTGCATAGTCCTTGTCTCCGGCGCGTTCGGCGACGATCGCGTCGTACTTCTGAGGCGTCGCGCCTGCTGCGCTGGCGACGTCAAAGTTTCCGTGGTAATACGCATTCAGCATGGCCTCCTCAATCGCGATGCCCGTTCGCAGCCGCTGCGTTTCATCGCCAAGCGGCAAACAGCGGAGAAAGTTCACGAGCAATCCGACGGTCGATCGAATCGATGATCGCTCGCTGTACAGCAGCAATTCCGTCTTTGTGGACTGAATCTGATGCAAGATGTCCGGCTGAATCTGAGAGTCGCGGGCAGTGACGTGGACCTGCTGCAGCGTGCGTTCCAGGTTTTGAGCCAGGTTCCGCTTGGGCACATAGCTGGCGGCACCCTGCTGCAACGCCATGGCGGCGATTTCTTCGCTGCCGTCGGCAGTCATCAGAATCACGGGAATATACGGATACTGTTCCCGGATTTCCTGCACCAGCTGCAGGCCATTCATCTCGGGCATGTGCAGGTCGGTGAGGACAATGTCAGGCTGATGCAACTCAATCATCTGCAGCGCCGTTTTCCCGTCGCTTGCCTGCAGCACAGTACTGTCCATCCAGCGCGAGGCAAGTCCTGCAATCCTCATACGATCCGTCGCGACATCATCCACAACAATCAGAGTTGGCATACAAGTTCTTTCGGAGGAAACGGGTTCCGTGGCAGGACAGAGGACATATTGAACGGCGGGCTTATTCCAGGGTCATTCGTTTGGGCTCATCGTCGTCTTCGCGCGCCGAGCCGGGAATTCGTTTTTGTTCCAGACGCGACAGATCTTTCATGCCGATTTTTTCCAGCAGACTCTTGGCGAAGGTATCGTCTTCGGCCGGTGGAACGGCACCTTCGGGTACGTAGTGGATGGTGAATCGGTGACTGGCAAATGAGATGCGATCGTCCGGATACAACACCTTGCGTTCGATGCGCTCACCATTTACCCGGATTCCGTTGCGGCTGCCAGCGTCATCGACGACCCAGAACCCGTCTTCGAACGTCAGCGTGCAGTGTCGGGACGACACATCCGGAAATCTCAACGTGATGTCACAGGCACTGCGGCGACCAACAATGAGCGGAGATTCCAGCAAAGGGATTGGGTCACCGCCGCCGAGCGGAACCAGCTTCCCCATGAACCGACGAGCGGTCTTTGACGTGGCAAACACAGGAAGACGGGAATGACTGGAGGCCGCAGCGGGGCGTGTGACCGGTTGATTCACAGTCATCGAGGTAACGGCGGTGGGTTCTGATCTCGCGACTGCGGGAGCGGGCAGTTCAGGCGACAGTTCCATCAGGATGTTCATCGCCTTTTCTTCATCGGCATCGGTGACCGGTACTTTGTAATCGCATCGAAGTCGCTGATTCCCAAGACGCAGCACGCCACCGGGGAGAATCTTTGACGTTTCACATTTTACATTATTGACACTGACGCCGTTTCGACTGCCGAGGTCGCGAACCCACCAGTGACCATTGACCAGTTCAAGTTCGCAATGATTTCCGGACACACTGCCACAGGGCAGGACGAGATCGTTATCGGACCTGCGTCCCAGCGTCAGTTTCTTCTTGACCAGCATCAGCGGTGCCCCGCCGCCAACGGGAGTCAATCGACCAAACATGGCGACCTCCTAAGAATCTGCGAATTGCGGTGATCATCAACTGCTGTTTTGTCAGACGTCGTCACTGGATTTTCCGTTTTCGCCGGTTTTCGTTGGAGGAGGGACGCTTTTCGAAATACACGCTAACTCTTCACGAACTCTCTTAACTCTACCGTAAGGAGATCAAACTGACAGTCAAGTTCCTTCAATAATTCATGAAGCAAGTCCCAGGATTCATCGGAGGGATGAAGCTCCATTTTTTGCGCAATTTCTGCGGTCTCAAAGGCTCCCACGCCCAGCATGGCTCCCTTGAGCGAATGTCCACTCGACTGCAGCAGTTCTGAGTCACTGGTTTTGACGGCCACCGTGAGCTGCTGAAGCAGCTTCACGGATTCCTCCAGAAACACGCCGATCACACACTTCAGAAGCTCGCGATCACCATCAACACCTTCCAGCGCCGTTTGCCAGTCGATCAGAGAATTGGCAGGTGCCATGGGGAATTCGTGGCCGTCAGCTCGGTGGCTGCTGGTTTCCTCGTCGGGCAGCAAGGTTGCCAGAATCTGAGTCAGTTGTTTGGAACGGATGGGCTTGGACAAGTACTCATCCATTCCCGAAGCGATGCAGCGTTCACGATCGCCCTTCAGCGCATGCGCCGTCATCGCCACGATCGGTGTCCGTGTACCGCTCTTGCTTTCCAGTTCGCGAATTGCCTGCGTCGCGGCGAAACCATCCATCACCGGCATTTGCACGTCCATCAGAATGACGTCGAATTTCTCTGCGGCAAAGGCCTCGACAGCTTCACAACCGTTGTTGGCAATCGTGACCGCATGCCCAAACTTGCCCAGGATCCCCGTCGCCAGCTTCTGATTCATCAGATTGTCTTCAGCCAGCAGAATTTTCAGCACGCGATTTGATTTTTTACTTTCTGGTTCCGCTGATTGAGCTACTGCGGTTAGTGGCTGAAGACTCATTTCCTCCGGTATTCTTTTGTTCGCGATATTGACGATCACATTGTACAGCTCCGACTGCTTGACCGGCTTCATCAGGCTGGCGGCGATCATCAGTTCGTGACGTTTGACCGAATCCCCCGATCGACCTCCGGAAGTGAGCATAATGAGTGGCGTCAGTCGAATATCCGCATCATCGCGGATCTGTCGGGCGAGCATGAATCCATCGACATCCGGCATATTGACATCGCTGATGACAAGTCGAAACGGTGTACCGCCGGTATGCGCCTCTCGCAGCAGTTCCAGGGCTTCCTGGGCGGATTCCGCAGCGACGGGTTTCATGCCCCAATTCTGCAGCACCTGCAGCAGAATTCGTCGATTCGTGGCGTTGTCATCGACAATCAGCACGGGCGCGTCTGTGACGACATCCACACTCCGGTCGGCTCTTGAGCCACTGCTGGCTTCGAGGCCGAAGACCGCCGAAAACTGAAATGTACTTCCTTTATCGACAACACTCGTGCAGACAATCTCACCATCCATCAGCTCGACAAGGCGGCGCGAAATGGCCAGACCCAGACCGGTGCCACCGAAGCGACGCGTGGTGGATGTATCGGCCTGATGAAAGGCATGAAAGATTTCATCCAGCTTCCCAGCCGGAATGCCAATCCCGGTATCTGTCACGGTAAAGTTCAGCGTCTGTCGATCACCGACGCTAATGTCGGCGTCTACGGTGAGTACGACTTCACCGTCCGACGTAAACTTGATCGCGTTGCCAACCAGATTTACGATAATTTGACGCAGTCGCGAGGCATCTCCGATGAGGGATTCCGGAACGCTGGGCGCGATGGCAAATGCAATCTCCAGCCCCTTGCTGTGGGCTCGCAGACTGAGTGACTTCATCGTGTCGCCCAGCACTTCGCGGATATCAAAGGGGATGGCGTCCAGTTCCATTTTTCCCGCTTCGATCTTTGAGAAGTCCAGAATGTCGTTGATCAGCTCCAGCAGAGAATCTCCGGCATGCTGCACGATCTTCATGTATTCCAGCTGGACAGAATTGAGTTCTGTATCGAGCATCAACTCAGTCATGCCGATGATCCCGTTCATCGGCGTCCGGATCTCGTGACTCACGTTGGCCAGGAAGTCACTCTTCGCCTGATTGGCGGCGTTCGCGGCATCCCACGCTGCGTGAAGCGCCTCTTCGGCTCGGCGACGTTCAATCACGCGCCCGATTTGTTCACCAACGCTCCCCAGAATCGTCAGCAGTCCGTCGTCGCGTTCCAGACGCTTGAAGGAGAAAAATTCCAGCACAGCCACAAGTTCATCACGAATCACGACTGGAAATCCACAGGCACTGCGAATCCCCAGCTGATTCATCGCGGGCAGACGCAGCCCCTGGATTTCGGTGGCCGTGTCAGTGATCCATTGCGGTTGATTCGACTCCAAAATCAGGGACGGAACGTCGTGCCCATTACGAACCCAGTGCGCCTGTGTGATCTGCTGCAATGCGGTCAGCAAGTGTTTTCCATCGGTATTCCAGATACCGGTGGGCACGAGTTCAGGATGCGGGCTCGTATTGTGCGGCAGATATGCGTGACCAATGGACCAGGATGTCAGTTTGCAGACGATGCCAATACATCCTTTCAGCAGCACCTCCAGTGAATCGGTTTCGCGCGCCAGCGATGTTGATTGATGCAGCAGTCCGGCCTCCATCGCCTGTCGCCGCGCCTGCTGTTCGGCCAACTTCTGTCGCGTGATATTGCGGCCGATGCCTACGAGCCCGATCAGCTGACCTTCAGAGTCCCTCAGCGGAATTTTGCTCGTCAGCATCCATAACGGATTTCCGTCCGTGTCAATGTTGGATTCTTCGCGATCGACCAGCGGAATCCCCGACGCCAACACCTGACGATCATCTTCAGCAAAGTGTTCGGCAAGTGATTCCGGGATGAAATCGGCGTCGGTCTTGCCCTGCATTTCTTCGAAGGATTCGGCTCCGTAAAGCTGTATCAATGCGGGATTCGCCATCAGAAACCGTCCGGCGATATCCTTGATGAAAATCACGTCGGGAAGGTGGTTCATCAAGGTCTGTAATCGATCTCGTTCCTGTTTCAGCGCTTCTTCAGTGTGCAAGTAAGAGGTAATGTCCCGGGAAACGCCAAACGTGCCAATAATCTTACCATGCTTGTCACGAATCGGCATTTTTGTCACGGAGTAAAACAGGTCACTCTTTCCAGGGTGAGATTGTTTTTCCAAACGCCCGATAATGGCTTCACCAGTCTGCATCACCTGCAACTCATCCTCGCGGGCCTGCTTCGCAATTTCCGCGCTGTGAAACTCCGGGTCAGATCGCCCAATAGCCTCTTCCGGAGTCTCCAGTCCAAACTTCCGCGCCATACTGCGACTAATACACGTGAACCGACTTTCACGGTCCTTGAAGTAGATGGAGTCGGGAATGGAGTCGAGTAGAGTCTGCAGCAAAGATCGCTGGAGGTTGTGGGAGTCTTCCTGCTCGCGACGTTCGGTGATGTCCCAAAACAGAATCTGAATCCCTGTGATGGTCCCACCAGCATCTCGCACCGGTGCCTTGATGCGTTCCAGCCAGCGATGTTCTCCGTCTTTCGTGGTAAAGGAGTACGTATCTCGGATTTCGTCGCCTCGCTGCACGACTTGTTGATCGCTTAGGTGAAATTGCTCGACGTCTGACTGCGGGAAAATACCAGACGGATCGCGGTTTAGAACCTGTTCCGACGTTTGCCCGTGAAATTCCAGATAGGCCCGATTGGCGAAGACAGGTCGACCATCACGATCCTTGCGGAGCAGGCAAATGGGGAGACTGTCCGCAAGACCCTGAAAATCAGCCAGGTTCTGTCGGAATTCTTCCCGTGAGGCAGTTTCGGTCCGATCGCTCATCTCAAATTCCACTCTTGTCGGCAAATTTCGACACCGGGCCAGCGACACTACTCAAAGTTGTACATATTGTCATTGATTGTGGCCCGCGCCAATTCATCTGTCGTCCTTCTGCCAAACCTTTCCGCCAGAATACGCCTGCGGCTGGGCTCACCTGGTGGACAATTTGTACTGTCATACACAAAATACACCGCCTGAACCTTCCTCTTTACATCCTCCGCCTTCATTTTTTCAGGAGCAGCCAGACGCATGACTCAGTCGGGCAATCAAAATATTCAAAGCGTTCTGAAGGAAACTCGAACCTTTGCGCCACCCGCCACATTTTCCGCCAGCGCCCACATCAGCAGCGAGCAGCAATACGAGGCCATGTGGCATCGCGCCAAAGATGATCCGGCGGGGTTTTGGGCCGAAATGGCCGGTAATCTGGACTGGTTCCGCCGCTGGGACACGGTCATGCAGGGGCATATGCCCGACACAAAATGGTTTGTCGGCGGAAAGATGAACGCCAGCTACAACTGCATCGATCGACATCTCAACGGAGCCAATCGCAACAAAGCGGCCATCATCTGGGAAGGTGAACCCGGCGATACGCGCGTCCTCCGCTATCAGGATCTGCACCGCGAAGTCTGTAAATTTGCCAACGTCCTGAAGAAACTCGGCGTGCAGACCGGCGATCGAGTGACGCTCTACATGCCCATGATTCCGGAACTCGCCATCGCGATGCTGGCCTGTGCGCGAATTGGTGCCGTGCATTCCATCATCTTCGGCGGCTTCAGCGCCGACGCAGTCGCGGACCGAAATAATGATGCCCAGGCGAAGATTGTCGTCACGGCCGATGGCGGCTGGCGACGCGGCAAGGAAGTTCCGCTCAAGGCCGCCGTCGATGCGAGCATGGACAAATCGGCGTCCGTTGAAAAAGTCGTCGTCGTGCGACGAACCGGTGGCGATGTCGATATGGTGCCGGATCGAGACTTCTGGTGGCATGAATTGATGGAAGGCATGTCGGCGGACTGCGATCCCGTGCAGCTTGACAGCGAACATCCACTGTTCATCCTGTATACGTCCGGCAGCACCGGCAAACCCAAAGGCGTGATGCACACCACCGCTGGCTATTTGCTCGGCACAATGATGACGTCAAAATGGGTGTTCGATCTGAAGGACGACGACACATACTGGTGTACCGCCGATATCGGCTGGGTCACCGGGCACAGCTACATCTGCTACGGCCCGCTGGCCAATGGCGCAACCGTCGTGATGTACGAAGGAGCCCCCAACTGGCCGGACGAAGGCCGCTTCTGGGAGATGGTGGAAAAGTACCGGGTCAGTATTTTTTACACGGCTCCGACGGCCATTCGGGCGTTCATCAAGTGGGGCAATCAGTGGCCGGAAAAATATGACCTGTCGAGCCTGCGACTTCTGGGCTCCGTGGGTGAACCGATCAATCCGGAGGCGTGGATGTGGTATCACCGCGTCATCGGTCAGGAACGCTGCCCGATCGTGGATACCTGGTGGCAGACGGAAACCGGAGCCATCATGATCAGTCCGCTGCCTGGCGTCACGGCGACCAAACCCGGCAGTTGTGCTCGGCCTTTGCCAGGCGTCGTGCCGGATATTGTCACGCGCGATGGTCACAGCCTGGGGCCAAACGAAGGTGGTTTGCTGGTGATGCGACAATCCTGGCCATCAATGCTGCGGACTTTGTACGGTGACCATGAACGCTTCAAGGCGACGTACTTCAAAGACATCCCCGGCTGTTACTTTGCCGGAGATGGAGCCCGCCATGACGAAGATGGCTACATCTGGGTGATGGGCCGCGTCGATGACGTCATCAACGTCTCCGGTCACCGCCTGAGTACCATGGAAGTCGAAAGCGTTCTGGTTGCGCATCCCAAAGTGGCGGAAGCGGCGGTTGTGGGATTTCCACATGATATTAAGGGAGAAGGAATCTGCTGCTTCGTGTCGCTCAAGGGAGCAACGGGGGACGAGGATCTGAAGAAGGAACTGATCCAGCATGTCCGCCACACGATCGGCGCGCTGGCGACTCCCGACAAGATCCAGTTTGCGGCGGCACTGCCAAAGACACGCAGCGGAAAGATCATGCGTCGTCTTTTGCGGGATATCGCGGCCGGTCGTGAGTCCACTCAGGACACATCGACGCTGGAAGACCTGAACGTGATGGCCAAATTACGGGCGGATGAAGAATAGGGCCAGCGGAAAAAATGATTCTGCCAGGAAGCCGAAGCAGATCTGAGCGTGGTCTGAATTGATGCCCTTGTTCCGAGGCTCCTGCCTCCCGAATTCTTGCTGGAGGCAGGAGCCTCCAGTGCGTTGCGTTCCAGGGCTGGAGCCCTGGAACGAGGATTGAATACTTCACGCGGTCAGAAATGATCGTGTGGATTTTCTTGCGATTGTCCCCTCTCCCCCGTAATTGATTTTCCAACTGTACACGTTTTCCACGGGGGAGAGGGCTAGGGTGAGGGGGATGAATCAACAGTTTTCTGACGCATCCTACGAACTCCAAGTCAGCCCCCTCATCCGGCCTGTCGGCCACCTTCTCCCCCTTGCCAGGGGAAGATGGGACATCGAAAACATTCCCTTTGAGAGTACCGCAGTCTGCACCGCGTGAGGTATATGATACAATCCCTCGCTCACCTTGCGTGTTGAAAAAATGCTCGGTTTTCGCAAAAACTGGCGCTGTCCAACTCAGGAACGGTCCTCAATGATACTTCACGCGGTCTGAATTGATGTCCTTGCTCCGGAGGCTCCTGCCTCCCGGAATTCTCGCTGGAGGCAGGAGCCTCCAGTGCGTTGCGTTCCAGGGCTGGAGCCCTGGAACGAGGATTGAAAGCCTCATTCCTGACCGAGTGAAGTATAAAATCTCCTCTCTCCGCTGGTGAATCCTTCAACCATTTCCAACCGCAGTCCACCGGTGGAACGGAATATTCGGCCGTGTCTACGCAGCGGTACGCTGCATTTTTCTCGCTGCCGCAGGCTGTGTGGAACTTCGTTCGACAATGCGAGCGGTGACCTGCCACAGAATCTCACGCAACTCCTCACGGCTGGAATTGAGATGTTCGGCCAATTGCTGCATCTCTTCCTTCATGGTCGTTGAGATCGTTTCAGATTCGCGTGGAGCGCGGAAGATTTTTTCGTGGATGCGAACCGCGGATTGTTCGGTTTCGTAGAACAGCTCTTCGTACAATTTTTCGCCCGGTCTCAAGCCGGTAAACACGATGTCGATGTCATCCGGGTAGCGCTGGCCGGACAGTCGGATCATGTCTTTGGCAAGATCGACGATGCGCACCGGTTCGCCCATATCCAGAATCAGTACATCGCCGCCTTCGCCAATGGCTCCGGACTGCAGGACGAGCTGCACGGCTTCCGGGATCGTCATGAAGTATCGCAGCATCTCGGGATCCGTCACCGTGACCGGACCACCCTCTTCGATTTGCTTGCGAAACGTAGGCACAACGCTGCCAGCGGAATTCAGCACGTTGCCAAATCGAACTGTGATGAAGCGTGTCTTTGAGCGTGTGGCCATCGAATGCAGATACTGTTCAGCGATCAGTTTTGTCGCACCCATGACGTTGGTTGGCCGGACGGCTTTGTCGGTTGAGATCATCACAAAGCGTTCGGTGCCAAAGCGGTCGGCGACATCGACCAGCACCTGAGTTCCAAAGACGTTGTTTTGCACGGCCGCCTGAGGGTTGCTTTCCATGAGCGGTACATGCTTGTAGGCCGCGGCATGAAACACAACCGCCGGGCGATGCAGCATGAAAATCCGTGTCATGGCG
>Ga0073903_10000560_pt1 | contig 19480 bp, 17 predicted proteins | sample KloWWTKNB14_bulk_FD_66665 | JGI IMG/M metagenome (GOLD analysis project Ga0073903, IMG submission 66665) | Active sludge microbial communities from Klosterneuburg, Austria, studying microevolution and ecology of nitrifiers - Klosterneuburg... | ecosystem: Engineered > WWTP > Aerobic digester >... | reverse complement strand
ATTGCTAGAATGGACGTTGCCCGGCAAAACATTTCCCCACCAAAATTGATCGCGTCGCTTCGCCGATACGACCTTTTGCCGGCGATCGTCTTTATACCGACCCGCAGAGGTTGCGATGAGGCGGCATCAGAAATATCGCTCGACAGATCACAGCCGCAAGAGCCGGAAAAGCAGGCTGAGCGGCAATTGATGTTTGACCGTTATGCCGAGGCAAGTCCGGAGATCCGCGGCCACAAGCACCGAAAGATCCTCGTCCATTCCGGCGTCGCCGCCCATCACGCGGGACACATTCCGGCTTGGAAACTCCTGGTCGAAAAGATGATGTCAGCCGGACTGTTGAATGCGATCTTTGCAACGTCAACGGTTGCGGCCGGGGTTGATTTCCCGGCTCGGGCGGTCGTGATGAGTAACGCCGATGCTCGCGGTAATAACGGTTGGCGACCGCTAACAGCCAGCGAACTCCAGCAAATGACGGGTCGTGCCGGACGTCGCGGCCGTGACAACGTCGGCTTTGTCGTCCTTGCTCCCGGCCAGTTTCAGAATTTGCGAAAGATCGCCGAATTGCTTAAGGCAAAACCGGACCCGCTCGAGAGCCAGTTTCGCGCCACCTACACCAGTCTGCTGAACCTGCTCGATGCATTTGGAAATTTCGCACAGGTCAAGGACATTGCTTCCAAGAGCTTTGCTTTTCGCGGAACGGGCACCTCGCCCGATCTGGCTGAAAGGATCTGGCGGCCATTTGAACGCCGGGCGCAGGTACTTGATCATTACGGATACCTTGATTTTGAGGGTGAAAAAGTGACACCGAGTGGCAAATGGCTCGCAGATCTCCGCGTGGATCGGCCGCTCCTTATCGGTGAGGCGTTTCGTAGAGGAATGCTTGACGAACTCAAGCCGTCGGAAATTGCCGGACTCGTCGCATCGATCGCGGCCGACGCGGATCGGGACTTTGGAGCCGGTCGGGTCTCGGGCAGTCTGGCGTACGCATTGGGCAATTTTGAGGATGTGGTCTACGACATTTCAGGGGTCGAATGGAAGCATCACATCGAACCCGTCGAAGAGCTAAACTACTCAGCCGCAGCCGCAGCCGAACGATGGGCCAAAGAAATGTCCTGGGATGAACTAACATCGCGGACCAAAGCCGAAGAAGGAGATCTGGTCCGACTGCTCTCGCGTACCGGCGAAGCTCTACGACAGATCGCCGGACTCTCCGCAGCCAACTCCGTAGCCGCCGCCACCGCCCGCGAAGCCGCTGAGATCGTTCTCCGCGAACCGATTCGCTGACCCGCGAAGTTGCTGTTATCAGGATCATAGTTTCACAATAAATGTTGATTTGCTAAAATTTAGGGTATTAGGAGTTTGGCTGGAGCAAGATCACGCTCGAGATCGTCTTATATGGAAGTTTTATTGGCAAATGAATACGGATTCTGTTTCGGTGTCGAACGTGCTGTCGAGATGGTCGAGGAGGCTATACACGACGGAGAGACCGTGCGTGCACTCGGCCCGCTGATCCACAATGAACAGGAGATGCAGCGACTCGCTCACGAGGGCGTGCTCACCATCAGTGAACCGATCCAGATCCAGAGAAATGAGACCGCAGTCATACGAGCTCACGGCGTAACCCCCGAGGTGCAGCGGGCTCTTGAGGAAAAAGCGGCTAAGGTCGTGGACGCGACCTGCCCCTTTGTAACCCGTGTCCAGAAACTCGCAGCACGCGCCGCCGCCGAAGATCGCCACGTTGTCATCATCGGCAGTCCCGACCATCCCGAGATGATCGGCGTTAGGGGTTATGCACCCGATCACGCATTTATTATTCGTGATGAGACCGAGATCGACCAACTGCCCCAATTACGGCGTCCGTTGGTAGTTTCGCAAACAACTATTAAGTCCAAAACGTTTTTTGAGGCCGCCGAAGCCATAAGGACTAAGACGGTCGATGAAGTTCAGATCATTAACACCATCTGTTCGGCGACGCGTGATCGCCAGGATGCGGCCCGTGCTCTCGCCGGTATGGTCGATGCCTTTTACATTATCGGCGGACGCCACTCTTCGAATAGCGTAAAGCTGCTCGCGGTTTGCAAAGAGCAGTGTGACCGGAGCTTTCTAATTGAAACCGAGGCCGAGATCGATCCGGATGACCTGCTTGGCGTCGAGCGCGTCGGCGTTACGGCCGGAGCGTCAACCCCAAAATGGCTGATCGACAAGATCGTAGAGCACCTCAAAAGCATTGGGAAGAATCTTGATGCGACTCTCGCCCCATAGCCGAAGTAGAAGCTATTTTGATGGCTGTTATGTAAAGGCTTTCTGAAACCGTCAAACGTTTGTCAGAAGGCCTTTGAATCTCACGTAACTTTCTTACCGCGTATGTTTTGTCTGCCTTGACGCGGTTCATTTGCTTGACTAATATTGTCTTGATTTTGAAAAGCGAGGTGAGCCTTGCCGGCACCGACGATGAGTCAGCAGGACGAGGTCTTCCACGAATAAAACTTCGACGGACCTGAATTCAATTGACGACACCATGTCAGTGGCTTCATATCGCTGTTGCTTTTCTTCCTTATGCCGAACGATAGTGCGATAACCCCTCAGAATTTCAAGCTTCTTCTGGAATGGCTGGATCCGGATGAGGAAGTTGCCGTCCATCGCTACGAGCAGATCCGCCTTCGCCTTATCAATATCTTGCAGTTCCGAGGGTGCACAGATGCAGAGTCACTGGCTAACGAAAGTATCGACCGCGTCACGGCAAAAATGCCGAAGATCGTGGGAAATTATATCGGTGACCCCACACTCTACTTTTACGGCGTTGCGAAATTGGTATTGTTGGAGTGGCGTCGCAAACAATCAAGACAAACGCTACCGATGCCGCCGCCCGCCCGTGTTGATGCTGAGAGCTTGGAAACAGATCACGATTGCTTGAACAGTTGTCTTGCCAATATCCCGAAGCAGAATCGAGAACTGCTCATCGCGTATTACAGTTATGAAAGCAGTTCGGCAAAGGCAAAGCATCGGGTAGAGCTTGCTCAGAAGATCGGCATTTCACAAAGTGCACTTCATATTCGGGCATTTCGGATCAGACGGGTTGTCGGAGAATGTATTAAGAATTGTCTAGGTCGCTAAGCCGCGTTTGAAAGGAATATCGATTAAACAACATATAGAATATAGAGAACAGTTTTATGGCCATTGACCTCGAAATTAGAGACTACCTGCTCGGTGACGTATCGGATCCGGAGCAGTTAGGCACGATCGAAGAACGGTATCTGACCGATGACGATTTTGCTGAGTCCGTTTCGTTGGCCGAGGATCAGATAATCGAACAATATCTCGACGACGAGTTAACTGACCAACAGCGCCATTCATTTGAGACACATTTCCTAACGACGGATCACCGCCGACATCAACTTCGTACTATCACCGGATTGCTCTCCGCAGCACGCGCCAGGGCCACGCCGGATGCGGTATCCGAGAATCAGGTCACGAAGGCTCGATTCCCATTTCAAACACTATTTTCAAATCCGTTGATCGGTTACGGTTTTGCGATCATTCTTATAGCGTCGAGTGTATACGGTTTTTGGCGGCTTGTGATCTATCGTTCAAACGTCGATGTCGGCTTAGCCCAACTCCGGGAGGCTTATGCCGGCGAGCGCCCGATCGAGGCTCGTATCAGTGGATTTCAATATTCGCCGTGGCGCACGACGCGAGGCAATGGCGGTGACGTAGATCCCGCCGCTCGTGACCGTGCCGAAAAATTATTGACGCTTGCCGCAGGCGAAACTGACGACACCGCATCACAGGCGGCACTCGGCAAATTCCTATTGACCCAACGAAAGTTTGAACAGGCTAATGAGCTATTTGCTCGGGCAGCAAAGTCCGCACCGAAAGACGCGCGGATCCACTCCGACTGGGGTGCGTCACTGCTTGAACTTGCCCGAATTGACCGCTCATCAGGCGACCGCTCAAAAAGCGCCGAAAATTTTGACGCCGCCCTATCCCACCTCGAGACCGCGATCGCAATAATGCCCTCGATGCTCGAAGCGAGATTCAACCGCGCTCTCTGCTTGCAGGAAATGTTACTCAACGAACAAGCCAAGGCCGCATGGCTTGAATACTTGTCATTCGATGATTCATCACGTTGGGCCGAAGAGGCGAGGCAACACCTTGAGAAGCTGAACACATTAAGTGCTACCGAGACACCGGCCGACGACATTCTGGCCGGTTTTCTGCGTTCGGCGGCCGACGGTGACGACGAAAAGGCATTTACAATATTGGCCGGCAATCGTGAGCTGATCTCCAGGAAATACATCCCACAGCTTTTGGCGATGACGTTTATTACGTCGCCTGAGGACAAGCGTCCGGCGATCTTAAATGCACTCGACCTTGCCGGACGCCTCGAATCAGAGCGGATCGGTGATAAGTTTGCCGCGGAGATCGCGGCCTTTTATCGCAAGCTCGACCCGCGGTCATTTAATGACCTCCGCGATGCTCAGGCCTCGGTTCTGAAAGGCTATGCCCTGTGTATCGCCGGAGACTACAAGCTCGCCCTTGCCGAATTTGCGAATGCTCGCCGGATCTTCGAAAAAAACGGCGACATCTGGGAAGGCAATCTAAGTAAGTATTTCGAAGGCTACTGTCAGATCAATTTGGGCGAAGTACAAACAGGCCTTGATACCGTGGACAAGGTCGTTGAATTTGCCCGAACGGCCAACTACCGATGGCTCGAAATGACAGCCTTGTATTGGCTGGCCGGTGCTCAACGAAATCTGCGGCAACACTCAATATCCAAACTTATCTACCGACGGGCATTTTCATTGGCCGAGCAGATCGGTGACCGATACGGAATGCAGCGTAATCTGCTGGAGTCGGCCGGCGACAGCTCATTCTTGGGACAACATAATTTAGCAATTGATGGGCTCGTCAGGGCGTTTGAGATCTCGAATTCGGGCTATTCCAGTTCCCGTCAGCGTTGCCGCCTGAGTCTGGGTGGCTCTGATGTATATCTCGCGGCCGGACTCACGACATCTGCCCGAAACGCGGCCGAAGACGCTCTAATACTCGCCAAAAGCGTCAATGATCCAATGTTGACGGTAATTTCACGAAATAAAGCTGGAACTGCGTACCTCAACGGCGGCGACCCAGCCACGGCAAAACAATATTTCGATACAGCACTTTCTGAGTCCCGAGCGTTCGCTGACGAAGTGTCGCGAAATAAAATGACGGCACTCTCATACCTCCAAATGGCCCGACTCGAGCGCTCTGGCGGCGATTTGCAAGGCTCGACCGATCTATATCGACAAGCAGATACCCTATATGACGACTTGGCGATGCCGTATTACCAATACGTGGCCGAAAAGGGTGTCCTGAGCGGCCTCAAAGAACTCGGCGACAACGCCGAACTCGACCGTTTACTGCCGCTGACGATCAAACTGACCGAGGACTACCAGGACAAGATCTCCGAAGAGTCCGAGCGAGCGTCGTTTCTCGACGACGGTATTACTATCTACGACCTCGCACTCGAGCGTGAATTTGAAAAAGGCGAACTCGGTAAGGCTTTTACCTTCAGTGAGTCATCGGCATCCCGAACCTTGTATCGACGGCTTGCTGCAAAAAACGATGTCGCCCCGCGGCCTCTTACGATCGACGAGATCCGTGACAAAATGCCCGCCGATACTCAAATTCTAAAATTTTCGGTACTGATGGATCGTACCCTTGTCTGGTTGATCTCAAAGCGTGACGTATCCGTGACGCCGATCAATATCGCGTCGTCCTCACTTCGCGACAAGGTGGGGCGATACTATGCCGCACTTAAGAGTCCTGATGCCGACCTCACGCTCGTAAATTCACTCTCGCGTGAGCTATTTGACCTTTTGATCCGGCCCGTAAGCGACAAACTGGACCGCGCACTCGACATCGCGGTCGTGCCAAACAAATTCTTGTTCTATCTGCCGTTTGCTTCCCTGTTAAACGAACGAAACGAACCTTTGATCGCATCGCATACGCTCGTGTATTCGCCGAGTGCGTCGGTATTTATCCTGTGTTCGCTCAGCGCGACTGGGTCGCCGAAGACGAGCGAGACGATCCTCGCCATCGGAGATCCGGCGTTTGATCGCTCGACGTTTCCCGAACTCACGGTGCTGCCCGCGGCGGCGGACGAAGCACTGAATATCCGCGGACAATACGGGTCCGGAGATGTTCTGACAGGTTCGAGTGCCGTCAAACCGGATGTATTAAAATTGATCGGCCAGGCAGATGTACTGCATTTTGCCGGCCATTACGTAGTCGTCGACCGCGAGCCCGAGTCATCATTCTTACTGCTTGCCAAACAAGACAACTCGTCCGCCGCTAATATTCTCACCAATGCCGAACTGGCCGGCCAGGATCTCGGCGGGCTTCGCCTCGTGGTGCTGTCGGCGTGCCGGACCGGTCTCGATAAATATTTTGACGGCGAAGGAATGGTCGGCATTTCGCGCACATTTCTCGCCGCCGGCGTTCCGGTAGTGATCGCAAGCCAGTGGACGGTCGATTCGGATGCGACGTCGATATTGATGAAGAGCTTTCATAAAGATCGGCGTTCCGGCGGGATGAAGTCCGCTGACGCACTTCGTCAAGCCCAACTTAGTCTTGCCGCGTCAAATGGCGGCAAGTATTCGTCACCTTATTATTGGGCTGCATTTTCAGTAATTGGCGGCGATTCCAAATACTAGTCGCTACCGTGCCCGAGCACATTGACACCTCTTCGTAAGGCTTCCTATTATTAAGTACATCACCGTGACTCGCGTAAAGATTCCTTTAACATTCGCCTCGATCCGCACCGCTCACGCCGAGCGTAGCAATGAGATCACCGCCAAATTGGCGGAGTTTTCGGCCATTGGTGAGTTCGGCAGCGACGAAGATCTGTGGGCCGAGATGGTCTTCTGTTTTTTTACGGGAGGTTGCTCTGCTCGAATGGGAATTCGGTCGCTCGCGGCGGTCCGCCATCTGCTGATGACCGGCGAACAGCCCGAACTCGCTGACGCCCTGGTCGGATCGCACCGCTATCCGAATGCTCGCTCGAAATACATCGTCGCATCGCGATCGTTTCTGCAAGAGCATTGCCAAATGCGTCTGCGGTCTAAGCTACAGAGTTTCGACCAGCCGCTCGAAAGACGCGATTGGCTCGTTCGCGAAAAGGGCATCAAGGGCCTCGGGTACAAGGAGGCGAGCCATTTCTTACGAAATATAGGCTATCGCGGCTATGCCATTCTCGATAAGCACGTTCTCAACAGCCTTTTCGAACTGAAAATAATTGATGACCCTAAGCCACCAAATACGCGTTCGAAGTATCTAATGGTCGAAGAAAAGCTAAAACAGATCACGCTCGAACTGGGCATCGATTTTGATGAACTCGACCTTGTACTCTGGTCAATGAAAACCGGCGTCATCTTAAAATGATACGTTCGAGCATCGACGGCCGAAGTAACGCCCCGATTAACGCCCTATGAATTGCGACGCCAGACGACCTAAACGATCCCGCACAGCGGTTCGATTGACTCGCGCTTTCGGGCTGCTGATGCTGGTACTGACCGTTTCCGGCATTTCGATCCGTGCGGCGGCCCAATCGACCGATACCGGGCCGAATGAGGTCCGCAAGCTGATACGAAAGGCCGTAAAACTCACCCGCGGTGAGTCGCTGGTCGCCGCCGAATCCATCTTGCGGCAAGTCCTCGTCCTCAATCCTGCCAATTCAGCGGCTAAGGTCGAACTCGCGTTTCTACTCACTAAACGCAGACGCTTGACCGAGGCATATAATCTAGCGTTTCCGGTTGCCGAGGCGGAACCGGCCAATGCCAGAGCATTTGCCGTGCTCGGCAATATTTTGCTGATCGGCGGCCGATTTAGGGAAGCTCGAGCTCTCTTTTTTAACGCCATTCGTCTCGATCGGAGGCAACATTTGGCTTGGGCGGGATACGGTATGATCGACTTTTACGAAAATCGTATTAGCGAGAGTCTTGCCAACCTTAACGAGGCGACATACCAGGCACCCGACGAACCTGACCATCTGTTTGCCCTTGCTCAGGTATCGTCTCGAGCCGAACGATATACCGAGGCCGCCGATGCTTTTCGACATTTCCTAAATGTTTCGTCGATCAACGATAAGGATAGACGGGCGCGGATAGTCAGCCTGATCGAATTTCTACGTTTTCTCTCAGAGCGATCCAGTCTGTACCGCAGCGTCGGCAGCGACTCCACAGATGTCGGGTTTGAACTCGATGGCAATCGCCCGGTACTCGAGGTTCGGGTCAATGATCTGGCCCGGCCACTCAGATTCGTGCTCGACACCGGTTCGGGTATTACCGTGATCTCCGACAAAACTGCGGCTCTACTCAAGATAAAGCCCATCACCCGCGGCGGTCACGCCAAAGGCATCGGTGGGGACGGTAAGTTTGAGGTCGTCTACGGCTTTTTGCAAAAACTGGATATCGGCGACATCGCGATGCGGAACGTCCCAGTCTATATCCGGCCGTTTCATAACGCAAATCAAACCGTCGATGGCTATCTCGGCCTGTCACTGGTCTCTAAATTCCTGACGACCGTCGATTACGGCACCAAGCGATTTATCTTGTCAAAGCGGGATGACGACCGGCGTGACTTCCTCGATGGCAACGAGCTCTCGCTGCCGCTTCGTCTGACCTCAAGCGGTTTCCTTAGTGGCGAGGTTATGGTCGAGGGCATTGAATCACCGCTCAATTTTATAATCGATACGGGTGCCAGCGTATCCGTGATCTCTGACCAGGTCGCCAACAATCAAAGCATCGTTCCATTTGCTAACGACGAAAAACTTCGCGTGATCGGAGCCGCCGGTGTGACCGAAGACGTTCAAAGCTTTATGCTGCCCAAGGTCACATTCGGACCTCATTCGCGAAAACAGATTGCCGCTATCGCCCTCGACCTTGATATCATTAATGAGGCTTCGGGATTTGAACAAGCCGGCATACTTGGCGGTAATTTTCTCAAAAACTACCGTATGACCTTTGATTTTCGTAATTCAAAGGTAATCTTAAGATCGATCATCCCCGACAATTAGCCGCTCTTTCTGCAATGAAGATCAGCCTCTATCTCGAAACCTCGGTGCCTGGAGCGTATCTCGACAACGGTGATCCGTTTCGCCGCGATCTGACCATTCGTTGGTGGGAGCACGAGCTCTCCGAATATCAGGTTTACAGTTCCCTTCTGGTCCAACGGGAGTTCGAACGCATTGCCGAACCGCATCGCTCCGGTTATCTCAGCCTGATCCGCCCACTCGAGCAACTCGAGATCGCTGAGGAGGTCGCGATATTGGCCGAGGGCTATATCGAACGAGGGATTTTTCATCGAAAGTTCATCGCCGATGCCCTCCACGTCGCCCTCGCATCCTTTCACAAGGTGGACTATCTGGTGACCTGGAATTTCGGCCACATCGCCAACGTCCGCAAACAAGCCCGCCTTCGTCTATTCAACACCTCTGCCGGATTCTTCTCACCGGTCATCGTCACCCCGGAATTCCTCGTCCACACACTATGATCGACCTCGTATGTTGATAACTTGAACCTGGAATTGTATTGACTATATTGACTAGAACGACCGCAGTCTCTGAGTGTCTGATGGTACGACCAGCCATTTTCGAGTAGTCGGAAATGAGCCGATCAGGTTTCATGTAGCCAGCCGCTCCACGGAAGCTGTGCACGAATAGATGATGGCATTCGCTAATTACAGCGGTGCGAGATTGAAAAGAATCTAACTAAAAACGGAGGCGCCGGTTGTTCTCTTTTGTCACCCGATCAAACGCACCAACCGCATCCCAAAGATGCCATAATACCCGTGCGCTTGACTTCAAGGGTTACTTCATAGATGACCCCTTTCTCTTTTTTCGATCTTGACTAGTATTTTTTCCCTTCACCCCTTCACACCATCGCGGACGTAGAAAGTGTTACCGCATCGCAAACATATCCAACTGTGTTGCCATTTCATTAGAGCGACTTTATACGCGGCCGCCACCTTGGTTTTCTGGCTATCATTATATTTCCGCGCCAAAACCACGAAAGTAACGGCAGCCACAAGTCCGATGAACATACCCACCAGCCACGAAGTTAGGTCCCAATTCTCCCGACCTAAAACCCAAGCCAAAAGCAAAGACAGTGGACTGCCAACGAAGTTAAAAATAAAGATCGCTATAAATATAAACGCGATCCCGGAACCGACATCGCTATCTTCGTTTGGCGGTTCCGTTTGTTTTGCAAGGCCGGATTTTGTCTTTTGGTATCCGCCGCCAACGCCCAGATTGCCGTGGGTTGTGCCAACGCCTATAACGAGTCCCGAACTAGAGCCCGATTTGTGAGCCATGTCGAAGGACTGCGTGTCGTCTGAGGAGCATTTGGGGCAATTAGTAGATTGCATAAAATCTTATTTTTTTGGAAAGATGTTTGTTTTTGCCTTGCTGTTATGAAACAGAATGGAAATTGAGAATTAGGCTAAAGTCTGGTAGGTTGGTCTTAGTTTAACTGATGCTCAACTGTGGAATAGGCACGACTTAATGTTGTTCGCTGTGGAGATTCGATTTACTCCACTTGAGAAGCATTAAACTACTCCTAGTATAAGATTAAATAGTCTTAGTTGCAAGCATTTTCTACTAACGGCCTATGGCCATCGGAGGATCACTCTGATGGGTCGGGCTTCGCTCGAAAAACCAGCCAAACTCGCTGAAAAGCTCACAGAGATTCGGCATCGCAGGGAAATTGGGGTCACAATTGCGATATTGCGATTCTCTGTTCGGATTCATACTTCTCGATCGTGTGAGCGAAGCTGATTGCCGTGTCGATGCAGTGATACGGTGCAGGATTTCGATACTAGGATCTTTCATTAAACTTCTCCGGACATTGACCTTCTACTTCGATGCGATTGAGCGAAAGCGTGATGTCTTTTGGCCCGTACGCCGTCCGTGGGATTTGGCGAGGCGGCGACAGCGTCATTTTGTACCTGTTGCCGGTCGGTGTCAATCGATTTGTTCGCGGTGGGAAATGTCACTCATTTTTCTTAGATTCAAGTGATAAGTGCAACAAAATGGTTGTTAGGGACCTCGTTGGGTGTTCGGAAGCCGAGGCACTTACGAGGACGGTTATTAAGACGTTGGTTGACGAGAGTGATGTGGTCGTCTGAGAGTAAAGAGAAATCGGTTTTTTTGGGGATGTACTGCCTGACAAGGCCATTTGTGTTTTCATTAGTGCCTCTTTGCCAGGAGGAGTACGGATCGGCGAAGAAGAAGTCGGCATCCAGACGCCGGGCGATGGATTCGTGGCGGCGAAACTCGAAACCGTTATCGGAAGTGATCGTCAAGACCTTGTCCTTTAGCGGCATGAGCATCTGACACGCGGCCTCGGCCAAGGTGTCGGGCGATCTGTCGGCAAGCTTCTGCAGTAGGCAGAAACGGGATCGTCTCTCGACGAGCGAGATGATCGACCCGCTTTGCCGCCGGCCGATGATGGTATCGGCTTCCCAGTCGCCGAACCGCGACCGTGTCTCGACGATCTCGGGTCGCGTCGCGATCGGCCGCCGTGTGTCCCAACCCCCGCGTTTGTAATACTTATGGTTCCGCTTGCGGTATTTGTGGTACCGCCTCAGGCAAGTGTAGAGATCTCCGCCTTCCCGTTTGTTTTGATAGACATAAAGATAGATAGTTTCGTGGCTCACCGACGGCAATCCTTCCAGCTTGAGCCGCCTCTGTATCTGCTCCGGCGCCCACTCGGTCCTCAGCAGCTTCTCGACCCTCGCCCACGTCGCCTCGTCGATCCGGTGCTTCCTCTTCCGCTGATGTCTCTCTCTCGTCATCATTATCGACGACGGTGCCCGATAACCTCGATGTGTGCTGTTTCGCCTGATCTCGCGCGTGATCGTTGACTTGTCAACCTTCAACTCTCTCGCGATATCGCTCTTCTTCATTCCGGTTCCTAGAGCAGCCCATATCTGGTATCTTTGCTCCTGGGTAAGTTGTCGATAGCTCATCTGATGCTCCTTTTGATTGCAGTTAAAAGATGCGTCAAATCTACTTCAACTTACCCTTCTCCCGCTAATTTCAAAAGTTGCACTTATTATATGAATTCAAGTCGATGAGTGTTGCATCTATGCGACGTTGCTGTATCGTTGCAATTTCTGATATAATATAATTTAACCAGTCAACGGATCTTTGAAAACTAAAGACTGATGAAACAAACACAGTAGTTACGGCATTCCTGAGCACATTTTGTAAAAAGCCTGAGGGGAAGAAAATTAATTAGGGACACTTTGCGAGGTTAACTTATTTATTCAGAGCATTTAGCCTGTCCCAAATTCGGCAAAAACGTAAAATTAATTAGGGACACTTTTCGCCCGTAACGCACAGCAAACGCACAGCTTAGCGTCACAGAACGCGTAACCCGACTGTTTCAAATTAAATTGAACTAATTTGGGACACTCAGTAGCGGAAATTTGATGTCGAAAAAAGGAAGTGCGGTTTGAGTTCGGGAAACTCAAACCGCTAATTATCAGATAGGCTTTGCTGTAGGCCACGCGGAGATGTAGGCAAAAGGCAGTTTATTTATAGGCTGGCAATTGTGCTGACGAACAAACTTCTCCGCAGAGTTCAATTCGTCGGCACCGAACTTTTTGCCTTCGGGACTAGCCCGAGGCGGCGGGCCTCGCGTTCGATCACGCGGGCGTCGCTCTTAAGACTGTGTATCTCCTCTTGGAGCTGTAAATTTTCATCTGTGATGCTCTGTATCTTGGTAGAAAGCTGATCAAACTCGGTCCTCTCGCTCGTCATAGCCGAAAAAGCCCTGTAATTGACCGTCAAACACAGCATCACCGAGATCGAGATAACGATCGCAAACTGTAGCCAAATCCGATCCTTCGGAGTTTGTCGCAATTCGGTAGTTCTGTTTGGCTTTCTCATTTTCGATTTCGTCTCACTTACAGTTTTTGCGATCAATTCATCAAATAGTCACGACCAAGTTTGAGCAATTGCTCGAGGTCATCGGCCGATTCGCTTTCGGCATAGATCCTGACCATCGGTTCGGTCCCGGAGGGGCGCATCAACATCCAGGCGTTGTTTTCGAATAGAAATTTGACACCGTCTATCCTGTTTATCCTTTCAATTCGCCTGCCGGCGATCTCGACGGGTTCTTGAGCTAACTTTTCTTTCAGCTTTTCAGCGATGTCGGGCGTCAATTTGACCCCGATGCGGCCCGATTCGAGCCGACCGACCCGGCGATAAATATCCTCAAGCTGCTCGCCGAGACTTGCACCGCGTGCGGCGACCGCCTCGGCGGCCAAAAGACAGGCTAAGATGCCGTCTTTTTCCGGATAATGTCCCCGGATCGACAGTCCGGCCGACTCCTCGCCGCCGAGGATGATCTCGTCTTTATTTATCAATTCGCCGATGTACTTAAATCCGACCGGCGTTTCGTAGAGTTCTATTCCACGCTCTTTGGCAATACGATCGACCAGATGCGATGTCGCTACGCTGCGTGCTACGCCTTGTTTCCAGCCGCGACTCTCCGCCAGATAGTCTGCCAAAAGAGCGACAAGCTGGTTGGGCTCAATGAATGTGCCGTCCGCATCGATCACGCCAAATCTGTCGCCGTCACCGTCGGTCGCAAGACCTAAAGTCGCCCCCTTCGAAGTAACTGCGTGACGGAGTTCGTCAAGGTGTTCGCTGCCGGGCTCCGGTGCCTGGCCACCAAAGGTCACGTCACGCCAATCGTGTATGGTCTCGACGTCGAGCCCGCAATTTTTAAGTGCCGTATTTAAGTATCCACGGCCGGTGCCCCATAGCGGGTCATACACGAATCGCCCTTTGGCCGCAGCAATGACGTCAAATCTTATTTTGGTCGCCAGATCATCTAAATATGCCTGCCGCGGGTCAAACGTCTCGATCGAACCGCCGGCGGCATCAGGCGTGGAAACCTTGGCATCGATTCCGGCTTCGATCTGCCCGGTGACCTCCGGCAATGCCGGAGCACCGTCACTGGTCGAAAACTTGATTCCCTGATATTCCGGCGGATTATGCGATGCCGTAAAGTTGATTCCGCCGGCCGCCCTTTGCGACCTGATCGCGTGCGATATCGTCGGCGTCGGCGTCGGCCCGGTGCATAAATGCACCTTAAATCCTTTGGCAACCGCGATCTCCGCGGCGACGTTGGAAAATGCCTCGCCCATAAATCGCGAATCGTGGCCGATGATAAGAGTCCGGTCGAGATCGGGCCTTGTTGTCAAATAACTGCAGATCGCTTCGGAAACGAGCCTCACATTGTCGAATGTGAACTCCTTAGCGATCACTGCTCGCCAACCCGATGTACCGAAACGAATGGACATAACCAAAGATCGAATGAATTACAGAACTACATTTCTCGGCATCGCCGATTCGGCCTCGACCGCGACGTGCGGTCTAATATATAAATGCGTAAATGGCTTGAACCCAATATCCCTTGAAGTGTTTGAAAATTTAACACAGTACGTTAAGCGTGTAAAGCGCTTAGTTTCCCGATATATTATGAATCATTACAATAAGTTACGGATATATACTTAATGTGTGACATCACCAATGCGCTTAAATACGAACATTATATGAACATTTACTTTAATGCAAGTCTAACGTGCCTTATTAAGGTTGTTTTGATCTAAACCGCTTGGATCGAGGCCCACACAAAGTCGCCCGTAAAGCGCCGGATTAAACGAAGGCTTTTACCGGCAGGACGTTTAATGCTTATGTTTCGAGGGCGAAGTATGACCATTACCTATTATGTGTCATTTCGCATCGCCTTGATCGTATCACTCACGGATGTATCGAACTGACACAGTATCGTGATTTGGGCCAGCTCGTTCTTGTATATGTAAGTGATTGTAAACACTGATGTTATACCCCGCATCACCAAAACAACTGTGTGGCACGTATTTTGCAATCACACACGCGATACAAGTTGTTGCTCGTCGAATCGTGTCTTGCTTGATTCAGACAGAGCACAGTTTAGATAAGAGCATTCTTAGTGGAGAAATATATACATGAGACCTGTAAAGCATTTTGAAAAGGGCTTGACCTACGTAGCAAAGGGCGTTTTTAACGCCGTTAAGTCTGTAAACCAGTTTAAGCCGAATCCGTCTTTTACACCGAAGTGGTCAGACAAGCCGTTGCTTAAGTCCTGGCAGAAGACAAAGCCGACGCTCGGTTTTCCTCGCCAGACGGACAGTCTGTGTCCGAACTGTGTCATTGAGGCGCGCGAGGACATTCTTGCCGGAAAGCAGGATGTATCGCTTTTGGTCAATGAAAAGGTCGGTGAGATCAAGGCTCAGATCATTGAACGCGATGGGCAGGTCTGGATGATCAAGGATTGTCCGACCCACGGCCATTTCGAAGATATGATGGCGATAGACTCCAAGTTTCTCCAGCACATCGAATCGCTCTTTCCGGGCCGCGACATCGACGCCCACAATGACGAGAATCTGCACAATCACGGCACATCGTCGGTCAAGTACGGCCGCGGAGCCGTTTTGACGGTCGATCTGACCAATCGTTGCAATATGATGTGCGATCCGTGCTTTATGGACGCTAACCAGGTCGGTTTCGTCCACGAGCTCTCGATGGAAGACATCACCGAGATCCTCGACAATGCGATCCAGATCAAGCCGCGGCGTCAGATGTCGGTTCAGTATTCGGGCGGTGAGCCGACGTTGTCGCCTTACTTTTTGGATGCGATCCGATATGCACGTAAGGTCGGTTATAACTCGGTTCAGGCCGCGACAAACGGCATCGAGTTTGCTAAATCTAAAGATTTCTGCCGCGAAGCAGCCGATGCGGGACTTCGCTTTGTCTATCTGCAGTTCGACGGTATCGGCAACGACGCCAACTCACATCGCCAGATCGGCAACCTGTTTGACGTCAAACTTCGTGCGATCAACAACCTGCACGAAGCGGGCGTCGACATCATCCTCGTCACAACGCTGGTGAATGGCATTAATAATGACCAGGTCGGCACGATTATCCGTTTTGCACTCGAGAATCCTAAGAAGATCTCGTTCATCGCGTTTCAGCCGGTGTCATTCACGGGCCGCGACGAGCTGATCACGGAAAGCCGCCGTTTGCAGCAGCGTTATACGCTGGCTCACCTCGCACACGACGTGCAGGATCAGGTCGGGATCACGGAACCGACGCGTGACTGGTTCCCCTTGAGCCTTATGGGAGCGTTTGCTGATTTTGCGGACGTCGTCCACGGGCCTGAGAGCGATTGGGGCCAGGTCAGTTGCGGTTGTCACCCGAATTGCGGCGTCGGCACTGCCGTGATGGTCAATAAGGAAACGAAAGAGATGGCACCGGTGCCGCAGTTCTTGAATATTCAAGGACTCGTCTCGGATATGCAGCACATCAGTGATACAAACCGCGGCAAGTGGTTTTCGAACATAATGATGGGCCTCGCACTCTTGAAAAACTACAATCCGTACGGTGCACCGCACAGCCTGACGCTTGGCGGCATCTTCAAGAAGTTCGACAAGTCGTTCGGACTTTCGGGCAAGGATTACGGCAAGGTCGGTCCGGACCGCACAATGGAAGACATCGAAAAGCGTCGTCAAGACCCTTGGAACTTCCTGTTTATCGCCGGTATGTGGTTCCAGGATCTGTTCAACTACGATTTCCGCCGCACCGAGATGTGCATCATCCCGTACGGCACGCAAGAGGGCGAAATTTCGTTCTGTGCATATAACACGGGTATCGGCTGGAGAAATATCATCGAGCATATGCACCAGAATGCAACCGTCGCTCAGTGGTACAAGGATCAGGGACGTCACGAAGTCTTTGCCCGCGGTAAGGAAGTCGATCTCGGCGACAAGTCGCACAATCTCGTGCTGAACGAGGTCGATCTCGCCCGTCCGAACAAGCCTGAAATGGAAGGCCCCAAGACCGCTGCCGAGGAAATGCAGATGATGCGTAAACTCTACAACGAAATGGTTATGGAAAAAGCCGGCATCAAGGGCGAAAGCCTTGTCCAGATCGGCGGCATCAAACGCGAAAAGAAAGAGAAGGAAAAGGAAATGGCCGTGGCTGAATAACACGACCGCAGGGGCAAGCATCCGTGCTTGCCAAAAATCAAAAAGCCCCGTCGAGCGATCGGCGGGGCTTTTTGATTTTGTATCCGTTAGTGTCAATGCGCTCCTACTCGACTCGGTTCCGACGCCGGCGGCGCGTTTCGCGGCCTCCGCCCATATACGCCAGGATCGCCACTATCAGATGGGCGGCAAACCATATATTGTCATAGCCCATTGTCTGATAGATGTAGATCAATATCAGAATACGCGGAAAAAACACGCCGAGAAGCACGTCGGCCCATTGTGGAACCGTATTTACAGGAAACAGATGCGGGTACATCAGCAGATAGACCAACATCACGATCCGCGGCACAAAAAGCGAAAACAGCAGAAAGTAGAAGTCCATATGGGAACAGCATACAGCAGTCAGCAGATGGAACTCAAAATCCGGTTGTCTTGATTAATCATTTCGCTTCTCTTACGCTATCATTCGAAACACTGAAATGAGCATTCACGAACTCGGCTACGAAAACACACCGCTCGGCGAACTCACGCTTCGCCGTCGAACCGAACCGCTTTTGCAGAACGTAGAGGTTTTTGAGGTCAAGCTCGGTGACGAATATCTGATGTCGAGCCTTTTCACAGGGAGCGAACGCCGGCTTGCAACGCTCGGATTAGCTCCGCTCAAGGGTAAATTGGACGTCGTGATCGGCGGGCTCGGCCTCGGTTATACCGCCGTCGAAGCGTTGAAAAATGAGAATTTGCAGAACCTTTTGGTCATAGACCTTTTTCAAACAGTGATCGACTGGCATAAGGCCGCTCTCGTGCCGTCGGGCTCGGTCCTGATGGCAGATCCAAGATGCGAACTTCGCCAGGGCGACTTTTTCGAACTCGCGCGGACGGGCTTCGACGCCAACGCTCCCGGCCGACAGTTCGACGCTATCCTCCTCGACATCGATCACACTCCCGATCATTTCCTCGGGCCCACAAGCCAAACGTTTTACACCGCCGACGGCCTCGCCAACGTGCTGGACCAACTGACCACAGGCGGCACCTTTGCACTATGGTCCGACGACCCCGCAAGCGAGGATTTCACCGAGCACCTTCGCCAAATATTCGGAGCCTCCGCCGCCCACAATGTCGAGTTTCCAAACCCATACAGCGGTTTAACCTCCGTCAACTCCGTTTACGTCGCACAGAAGATCGGAGGTTAGTAGTCAGACGAACGCGATTCGCCGCTCACGTCGATTCTAAGATTGCTCCCCGACGCTCGAGGCTCACGGGTATGACTTGAACGCGCGGTAGCGGGGCGGTTTTAACGCTAAGTTCGCGAAGGCAGGACGCAAAGGGCACGGAGAGAACGGAGGATCGGGATCGAGGCCGCGATCGCTAGCGGGATTTTTGCTTTACTAATTGCGAGCATTCTCATATATTATAGCTAGGCTAGCCAAGCCAGTTGGAGGTGTGGGATGAAACAAGTGTCAGTATTCGAAGGGAAAAATAAATTTAGCGAACTCGTCGCCAACGCGGCCAAGGGTGAACCGCAGGTCATAACCAAAAACGGCACGGCAACCGCCGTCGTGATCTCATTTACGGAGTATAAGCGCCTGACGGCAAAGAAGCAGACGTTAAGCGAATTGTTGCTCGATAATCCGGCGCGCAAATACGGTATCGATCTTGATCTGGAACGTGATAAAGATATGGGACGGCCAACGATCGATTTTAACAGTGCGGAATTTACCGGAGAGTCTGACAAATGAATTATCTGCTCGATACCTGTTTGCTGTCAGAATTTATGAAGCCGCAAGAAAATCGCGGGGTCATAAACTGGTTTAAGGCACAGGATGATGAGACGCTCTACATTAGCGTATTAACGATCGGCGAAATTCGGAAAGGAATCAAAAAGCTCGGTACGACGAAACGATCCGACGAGTTGAGAACATGGCTCGATTCTGTAGTCTTTCGATTCGATTCTCGCATTCTCGCGTTCGATATATCAATGGCAAATCGTTGGGGCGATCTGATCGCCAATCTCGAATCAAAGGGCCGTCCAATGCCCGTCATCGATTCCCTAATGGCAGCGACCGCACTCGAACACAACCTCACCATCGTCACCCGAAACGAAGACGATTTCGAACCAACCGGAGCCAAGGTTCTCAATCTCTGGCAGTAACCCTCAGAGAAGCCTCGTCGAGCGATCGGCGAGGCTTTGCCCTTTTTCAAATTGCAAAAATCCGGGAAAATTAACCTGCGTTCAAGCCGATGACTTCTCGAGGACGTGGAGATATTCGACCGTGGCGGTCGCTTTATGATTTCTACTCGCGGTCTTGTCAGCTTTGAATCGTTGATAGTCAGTTTGAATTAGTTCATACCGACCATATTTCGACATTATCTCTCTGACCTGTTCGATACTCATTAGTCCTTC
>Ga0073903_10000537_pt1 | contig 19859 bp, 20 predicted proteins | sample KloWWTKNB14_bulk_FD_66665 | JGI IMG/M metagenome (GOLD analysis project Ga0073903, IMG submission 66665) | Active sludge microbial communities from Klosterneuburg, Austria, studying microevolution and ecology of nitrifiers - Klosterneuburg... | ecosystem: Engineered > WWTP > Aerobic digester >... | reverse complement strand
TAAATGGCTGGACACTTTTTTAAGGGCCAACCGTTTTCCGAGAAAATATAATGCTGCTGTTGTAAAAGAATTGGTCGCTGCTGATAAAATAAAGCCCACAGCCTTATGGGATTTCCTCGACAGTGATGATGGTTTTCAAAACACCGGTATTGCCGGTTGCGAAGTATATCGCAGTGATGATGCCGGGCTAAGCTGGAAAAAAACAAATGAAAAACCCATTGGCATATTCAATACCTATGGTTATTACTTCGCTAAGATCTATACATCACATTATAATCCTGATAAGGTTTTCATTCTCGGTTTCTATGCAGAAGTTTCTACCGATGGCGGTAAAACATTTAAAACAATGGATAAGGGAAATGTACATGCCGATCACCATGCTTTGTGGGTAAACCCCAAAAGAGATTCACATGTGATCAATGGAAATGACGGCGGTGCCAATATTACTTATGATGACGGAGCAAACTGGTTCAAAGCAAACACTCCACCATTGGGACAATACTATGCGGTTACTACAGACGATGCCAAACCTTATAATGTATATGGTGGTATGCAGGATAACGGCAGCTGGTGGGGTCCTTCCAATCACAAAGAAGATATCGGCTGGATCGATAATGGTCAGTATGCCTATAAAATGATCAATGGTGGTGATGGAATGCAGGCACAGGTAGACACCAGGGATAATGCTACCGTGTATTCCGGTTCACAGTTTGGCGTATACGGACGCTACAACAAGGACAGGAGAGGCGCACAAAAATCTATTCGGCCACAACATGAACTGGGTGACAAACCCTTACGGTTCAACTGGCAAACCCCCATCCTCTTAAGCAAACACAACCAGGATATTTTGTATTATGGAAGCAACAGGTTGTATCGCTCCCTGAATAAGGGGGATACAATGATCGCCATGAGTAATGACCTGACCAATGGAAGAGTAAGCGGTAATGTCCCCTATGGCACTTTAACCACAATTTCGGAATCCCCGCTTCGTTTCGGATTGATCTATACAGGAACTGATGATGGAAATATTCATCGTTCTTTTGATGGAGGTTACAGCTGGGAACAACTGAATCAAACAACCACTGCAGCACCTGTAAAAAAAGGAACAAAACCCCCTGCCACCAACACTAAACTGAATACTAACCAACTCTGGGTCAGTCGTGTCACAGCGTCACAATATAAAGAAGCAAAAGTTTATGCTTCTTTAAATGGGTATCGCTTTGACCATTTTGCTCCTTATCTCTATGTAAGTGAAGATCATGGTAACAGCTGGAAACCGATTGGTAAAGACTTACCCAATGAACCTATTAACGTAGTGAAAGAAGATCCGAAAGATGAGAACATTTTATATGTAGGTACGGATGGTGGTCTGTATGTAAGTTTTGATGCCGGCAACAGTTTCATGTTATGGAATGGCGGATTGCCTAAATCAGTTCCGGTGCATGATATCGCCATTCAGCAACGGGACAATGAACTGGTATTGGGTACACATGGCCGCAGTTTGTATGTAACTAAACTGGACGATGTACACGGTATAAAAAAAGATCCCGATTGGCTGAAGAAAAAGCCGAAGGAAAAAACACAGGAAACAAGAAGGCCGGCAGATAATAATGAAAGTGACCCGGAAATGTAAATACAAAAAAGGCTGTCTTAAAAGTTGGTTTGATTGTTATATTGTCTCGATACCTATACCTATCGGGATAGCGAAATATTAACAATCAAACCAATAGCCTTCGGCAAATTCAGGCCGATATAGATTTAAAAACAGCCTCTTTATTTTATACAAAGGGCAGGTAAATCCTAAAAAACTTTAAACCTTTCGAAACAGGCTTTCTCCAGTATCTCCCTGTCATCAGGGTGTGCAATCTCAATTAACGCCTTTGCCCGTTGGCGAAGATTCATTCCAAAAAGGTATGCAACGCCAAACTCTGTCACCACATAATGAATATGCCCACGGGTGGTTACCACACCGGCACCGGGTTTCAGAAATGGTACAATACGGCTGACACCTTTAGTGGTTCTGCTGGTCAGGGCAATGATAGGTTTCCCTCCTTCACTGAGTGCGGCGCCCCGCATAAAATCCATCTGCCCTCCAATCCCACTGTATTGTTTCGTGCCGATTGAATCAGCACATACCTGGCCCGTGATATCCACTTCAATTGCACTGTTAATGGCCACTACTTTCGGATTGCGGCGGATAACATGCGGATCATTGACATAATCAATATCCAGGAAAACAAAAGCCGGGTTATCATCTACATAATCATATAATCGTCTTGTGCCAACAGCAAAACCGGTAACCGTTTTATTCGGGTGAATCCTTTTCTTCGAATTATTGATCACATCATTATCGAATAGATCAATGATACCATCACTGCACATTTCTGTATGCACACCCAGGTTTTTGTGACTGTGGAGCGATCTTAATACTGCATCTGGTATGGTTCCGATTCCCATCTGCAAAGTGCTTCCATCTTCGATCAAACCGGCGATCAGTTGCCCGATCTTCAATTCATCTTCACGAACCTTGGTACCATAGTCAACCTCCGGCAAATCTTCTTCGTGATACACCATTGCTGTAAAACGCTTGGTGTGTACCAGGCTGTCACCGTGAGTACGGGGTACTTTTGGATTTACCTGTGCAATAATATGTGTAGCTGTATTTACGGCGCTGCGGGCTACATCCACAGATACTCCCAGCGAACAATAGCCATGCTGGTCAGGAGGCGACACCTGTACCAGCGCCACATCAATTTGCATTTGTTTGCGGAAAAGGTCAGGGATATCACTCAAAAAAACAGGGACAAAGTCAGCCCTCCCCTCATTCACTGCATTCCGGACTGATTCTGAAACAAACATGCAATTGATCTTAAAGGCATCCGCATATTGCGGTTTGTCCAGTTCTATATCACCATGCACGGTAATGAATGTTAACTCAACATCACGAAGATCAGGGGCTCTTTTGGCCAGTTCTCTTAATAAATAAAGCGGTGTCTGGGCACTGCCCTGGATAAATACTCGCTGGCCGGATTTGATGACGGCCAAAGCTTCTCCAGCAGTCATATATTCAACAGGTAATTTCATACTGCAAAACTATTGCAAATAACAGATTGAAAAATGATTATCCTTATTCAGTAAAATGATAAGAATCAGTAGAATTATTGAGCGATCAGCCAGTCAATGGCTAATTCGTACCCTTTCAACCCCAAACCAAAAATACTTCCCGCTGCTTTGCCGCTCACATGTGATAATTTCCGGAAATCTTCCCTTGCATGTACATTGGAGATATGCACTTCCACCACCGGGGTTTTGATAGCAGCAATGGCATCACCGATTGCTACAGATGTATGAGTATAGCCACCGGGATTCAAAACAATACCATCGTACTCAAATCCAACCCGCTGCAGTTCATTGATCAGTTCTCCTTCCACATTGCTCTGGAAATAACTGATCTCAATACTGCCATATTTCTTTTTCAAAGAATCAAAAAACTGTTCGAATGGCATATTACCGTAGATATCAGTTTCTCTCTTACCGAGCAGGTTCAGGTTGGGACCGTTGATGATAGCGATTTTCATACATGCTAAAGTAGAAAGGAAAAAGACAAAAGTCAAAAGTAAAAGATGAAACCACAACCAGGATTATTTTATCACTGGACCCTCTCAGCAGCCAGCAAACTATAAATCATTAAACTGATGTGCTTACCATCTTTGATCTCTGCTTCCCGCAAAGTTCCTTCGTAGGTAAAGCCCAGTTTCTCCGACAAACGGCAACTGGCTTCATTACCTGCTTCAATAACGGCTTCGAGCCGGTGTAGTTTCCAATGGGAAAACAAATGAGCGATCATCACCGGTATCACTTCAGGCATAATACCCAGCTTCCAATGATCCGGCAACAGCCAGTAACCGATCTCTGCTTTTTCATGTTCGGGCTGGTAGGCATTCATGCCACAGGCGCCAACAGGCTTATCAGTCGTTTTGCTGACGATCTTCCACCAGCACCCGGTCTTGTTACGCCACAGCTCATCATAAAACTCCATCTGGTTTTTGGTGGCTTCAAAACTATCATAGCGGACACCATAAAAAGGGATCACCTTCGGGTCGCTAAGACCTTTGAAGATAAATGCCTGATCGGCAGGAAGAATCTGCTTCAGGATGAAACGGTCGGTTATTAATTCGGGAAACAAGCGAGATGATTTGAAAATTATACAATTGCCGGGGAAACTACAACACAGCGTAACCGGGTTCATGAGTTACACAGTAAGGCTAACTCAGCGCCCCTCTGTACCTCTGCCAATCTATGTTGAAAAATCCTAATTCTGCTGCGACCTGATCAGCGCAATAAACTCATCAAATAAATACCGGCTATCATGTGGCCCGGGCGTTGCTTCCGGGTGATACTGCACTGAGAAAGCAGGCTTTCCTTTTACCCGGATACCTTCAATACTCTGATCATTCAGGTTCACATGGGTAATCTCAATATGAGAAGCTTTCTTCACCGCCTCCGGGTCAACCCCAAAACCATGATTTTGTGTCGTGATCTCTGACCGGCCGGAGATAATATTCTTCACCGGGTGGTTCAATCCCCGGTGACCGTGATGCATTTTAAAGGTGGGGATGTCGTTGGCCAATGCAAGCAACTGGTGACCGAGACAGATACCAAATACCGGCTTTTCTTCTTTTAATATTTGTTTCAGGGTAGTCACCGCATAATCCATCGGTGCCGGGTCGCCGGGGCCATTGGAAATAAAATATCCATGTGGCTGAAATTGATTTACTTCTTCCAGTTTGGTTTTGGCAGGAAAAACTTTTACATGAGCCCCTCTTTCCACCATACAATTCAATATATTTCTCTTCACTCCATAATCCATCACAGCAATCCGGATTGCTGAATTTGTATCGCCCATCTCGTACGCTTCTTTGGTACTCACTTTAGAAGCCAGTTCCAGGCCATCCATATTCGGGGTCTCAGCCAACTTCTTTTTCAGTATTTCTATGTCAGTGGTTTCTGAAGAAATAATGCAGTTCATAGCGCCTTTGGTGCGAATATGCGCCACCAATGCCCTTGTGTCCACTCCTTCTATTGACACGATCTTATTTGACTTCAGGTACTCATTCAATGAACCATTAGCCATTTTCCGGCTGTACTGATCTTCAAGGTTACGACCGATCAGTCCATTAATTTTTACACTGTCCGATTCCACATCAGCCTCCTTCACCCCATAATTACCGATATGGGCAGCGTTCATAATGAGTATCTGCCCGAAATAGCTGGGATCAGTAAACACTTCCTGGTAGCCGGTCATACCAGTATTGAAACATATCTCACCGGTGGTGGTTCCGATAGCGCCAAAAGCCTGGCCATGGTGTACAGTACCATCAGCTAACAATAAAACAGCGGGAATAGGTTTGTCGTGCATTTTGTAATGGGTTTGTGTAAAAACAAATTGCGCAAATGTAGGGCAGAAAAGGAGATTTTAAGGAAGGAATTTTAAAGCAGTTATACACAGAATGGCTGCCTGTAATACCCTCCGGTAACCTATAAGGATGGTGAAACATCCCATACAAAACAGTCACTTTGTACATTGACCGCCATCAATATTTTCATTAGAATGAAATGCAAGATATAACGCATAAACTCCTGAATCATAAGTAACAATCCCATGAACACCAAAGCACCAACGGCTGCCCGCCACGTCAAACAAAATATATTAACAAGACATATATAAAAAACTGAAGTAGCTTTATATTCTGTCAGCTTTTCGGCTACTATCTTTTCTAAGATTCATATTCCGTTATATTTTTTAATCATAGTTCCGGGGAATAATGAAAATTATCATCAAATCCATTATCACTTTTTGTCTTCACTACTTATCTGTGGGTGCTATCAGTGCTGCTCCCGGAAAAGCTTCCCCCGGTCCGGAAAAAGGAATTGCCCATACTAAGACAACCGCAACTGATAAATTAAAAGACACCAGCTTTGTCAATCCGGTTATTGATACTTCCTTTTACCGAATCAACACTACTTATAAAGCGGCACTTAACCGTTTACAAGTACAGGCTGCTGCATTGAAAGAATATGTAGCCGAAAATAATTTTAATACAGAACATTGTTTCCTGGTAGATATGTCCATCCCTTCCGGGAAAAACCGCTTCTTTATTTACAATCTGAAAAAGGATTCAATTGAACTGTCTTCGTTGGTGGCCCATGGATTTGGTTCAACCAGGAAGAATAGTTATGATGAACTGGTGTTTTCCAATACACCCAATAGTTTTAAAACCTCATTGGGGAAATACAAAATAGGATATGCTTATAAAGGCAGTTTTGGGTTGTCGTATAAATTATATGGATTAGACAGTACTAATAGCAAAGCCTTTGAACGGACCATCGTTTTACATGCCGATCAGCTTGTCCCGGAAAAAGAAGTCTTTCCCTATCATATATTTCAAAGTGCCGGTTGCCCAACAGTTTCGCCTTCCTTCCTCGGTGTACTGACCAATTACATCAAAGCCTCCTGGAAGCCCATCCTGTTGTGGATCTATTATTCTGCGTAATTGCCCAACATTTATTCTTTCGTCTTTCCCCTTTTTACCTGTGAATCTAGAAATTAATTCAAGGCTGTAAACAGTCAAAATCATACCTTCAAAGAGAATCAAAAACCAGAAATTGAAGGGCATACTTACACTGGCATGCTTTTGCGGTTTGTACAACTGTTCCCTGTCGCAGGATGTATATGAATTAACCTGCCACCTTCCGTACGATAAAACACAATCACTTTATAAAGGTTTCATGCTCCGGGCAGCAAATGGCAGCGGCTTTATCCGGTTGACAAGTACCAGTTCCCAAAATAAAATAAATAGCATTTACGATCTTGAACTGGGGCTGAACAAAGTTTACGATAACGAAAAAAATAGATATAACGAACAAATCATTTATTACCCGCTTACCCGTGATAGTTTTTTATACGGTAAAGCCAGGTATATAAGAACATTAGCAGGAGAAGCAAATACTACTTTTAAACACCTCATCATTTGGTTTAAAAAAAATAAGACCACCGGTAAGTATGAACCTTATACTGGCAATATCCCCTTTAGGGTTGATGACAGACCCGATCAGTATAATGGTGCTGAATTTAATCTGGTTAATACAACTGGCCAACAACAAAGCACCCAGCAAACATACCCGGTAGGTGATAAAAACCAACTAACCAGTTACAAGAAGCTTACACAGAATAATTTTGAAAGAAAATACCTTCAGCAGTTTTTTACTGCATTGGAATTAGTTAATAAAAACCAGCTTTCAGCTACACAAATAGTAACAGCCCGCAATAAACACAAACCGGTTTTCTATCTGATCGCCGTTCATTCAGAGGAAAAACTTTGCCGTAAAGATGTAACCACCCTCTCCGATTATTGTGAAGATCTGGGCGGTTTTCTGAATATCCCCTTTAAAAAGATCGTTATCAGGGAGAATGATTTTAATGTAAAAAAAGTCACCCAAACTATCCAGAACCTTACACCCGGCAGCAATGATATTGTTATATTCACTTATTCAGGACATGGCTTCAGTTATAGGGAAGATGAACAAAATAAATTCCCCCAGTTAGCCCTCTGGCATGGTGATGCAAAAAACAAGGAATTCTTAAGGGCCAATACAATCAATCTTGAGGAAATCTATAAAATGATCGTGGCAAAAAAAGCAAGGTTAAATATTGTGATGGGTGATTGCTGCAATAGTTATATTGAAATGAGACGACAGCATATCATACCTACCAAACCCGGTGTGTTCGGACCACGAGACAAAGCATGGAATAGCAGGGCGGTTTCAGATCTATTCCTCAACACCCGTCAATCGTATTTATTGGCTGCTGCTCAAAAAGGAGAACTGGCAGGCTCACATGACTGGTATGGCGGTTTCTTTACTTTTTATTTCCTGGAAGCCATTAATAATAAATTACTTGACCATCAGTCTGACAAACCCGACTGGAATGATATTTTAAAAAATACAGGAGAAGGAGCCCTGAACCGGAGCAGGGATTATTTTTGTAAAGACGCAGTGTGCGGACAACATATGATTTCTAAAACCGGGAACTAAATCTTTTGAAGGCAATAGCTGATTAACAGACAACCACTTTCAAAAACTACCTTTCTCCATCTATTTTCATTTTTCCTGATTTATACTATTTTTAAGTCAATAACAGGACAAAAAATGAAATCATTATTTACTCTTGTATTGTTTTTCTTGTCAACGGGCCTTATAGCGCAACCAGATCAAGGAATTAAACAAGCCATTGCCCCAAAAAATCCTATAGCGTTCAGTTACACTATCAAACATTTCGGACTGAATGGAAAAGTAAAATCTTTCAATGAAACAAGTGATGGCGACCCCTATTATAAAGACAGCCTTGCCTTTGATGATAAAGGGTATATCAAAAAACATGTCATGCAGAGATCCGGCCGTAGTATTGAGCAATTCAAATATAATTTAACTGCCCGCCAGTTCATTATGGAAAATATACAGGACGGTGAGAAACTGGTTTATACGCAAAAGCTGAACCAGCAGGGTGAAGTAACAGAGTCAAGCCTCGGAAAAAATTATAAAATAACCCACCTGTACAATAACAAAGGGCTAGTGACTGAGAAAAAAGAAACTAACAGCAAAAGCTATACCCGGTATGAATACAACGAAAACGGGCAGCTGATCCGGGAAATACTATTGAATAGTGATACAATTTGGTCTTTGCAATCTTACCAGTACCTGCAGGAGAATAATATGCTGCTGATCACATTAACACAGGAATTGAGGTCAACAGGAGAAAAGCTGATCTACAAATACACTTATGATAGTAATGGCCTGCTGAAAAACGAAGTAAATAATTATGCAGAGGTCAATTATACGTATGAGCTGGACAAAATGGGTAATTGGATCAGTATGATCATTGATACTTATGACCCAAAAACAGAAAAGACAGAAACGGAAACTTGGAGACGGGTATTTATCTATTATTAAATAGTAAGGGATTATATCGCTTTCCTGAAAATAAATGTTGGCAGAATAACTGCAGCACTCAAACAGTGTAAAAGAAAGGCCCGGGTAATATTGCCCGGGCCTTTCTTCTTATTGCGAAGAATACATTATTAAACTCTTATTCATGAGCATAAGCTCACTCTGCAGGAGTCAGTATAATTGCTGGTACTGCAACAGGTGGCTTTATATCAAATGGTTCAGATGAAGATTGTGGTACCGGTGCATTTGAAAAAAGGAGCAGGTTACCTTTAGTAGATTCATTGGCATCCCGGATACGAATTGTGATCTTTGGCAGTGAGGAGGTAGAACCATCAGTACGTTCTGTCACTTCCAGCACATCAAAAGATACAATACCAAGGTTTGCACCCATCAGGTTTCCCTCCAGTGGTGAATAATTGATGCTTATATCACTGTCATATACAACAGCCAATATTGTTCTTCCTTTTAGCATTGTCAACCCTGTAGCACGGAGAGGAGTTATACCAGGTATCTTGTCCAGCAATATTTCTTTATTATCATCAGGATTGCCTGTACCTAAACCTGGCCCTGCCAGTAAATAATTCCTGGCTCCGTTTGCTGTAGGACCGGTACTCTTCCAGCTGGCAGGAATTTGTTTGATCGCATACAGCCCCTCATCACCTACCTGACCGGTAAATAAGGTGATCGTTTTCCCGATATTTTTCTGAAAATAATCCAATGGTTGTCTTAAACCCACCTTTGCCAACTGGTCATTCACATTGACATCGGAAAAATTATTTGGCTCATTACCATTATCAATGCTCTCTTCATCAATTACAAGGAATACAGGATCTGTCAGGTTATCCTGTTGTTGATCTCCGGCAGAAAGTACTTCCCGCTGGCAGGAGGTGAAAAAAAGTAACGATGAAAAAAACAGAACCGGCAATACATTTTTAACTGCTGTCATACTTATTAATTTTTGTTTCAGGAATAAAAAACGGTAAAAGTTCAATGCAATTGAAATCATCAATTCTGTTCATAAATCATACCAACAGGCACTATTCCTGAAAGTAATTATCAACAGCTTCTTACTCGTTTAAAATATGCCTCAAAAATCAATAGACAACTTCAACAAACCTTATAAATTATTTTATACCGCTGAATAAAGGCACTTCAAACGGAAAGAAAGATATGGGAATGCTTAATTGTGGATGATAATGAAAAACAGCAGTATTGTAAAAATCATCTTGTTTAAAGATTTCAATGGTAACAGATAATAAAATAAACAAATAAAAGTATTATCCAACTTTTGTCCACATCAAGAACCATTTTCATTCAGCGAGGTTATTCTTTAATTCAAATCAAATAAATAAATAAATAAATAAAAAGACTAATGAAAAAATTATTACAATCTGCCATCCTGGCTGCAGTTGTCCTATTATCAAATGCTTCTTACGCACAAGAAAAAGATGTCGTTGATATCGCAGCAGGTTCTGAAGCACATTCAACACTGGTAGCGGCCGTAAAAGCAGCTGGCCTGGTTGAAACATTAAAAGGCGCAGGTCCTTTCACCGTATTTGCACCAGTAAACGATGCATTTGGGAAATTGCCTGCAGGAACAGTTGATTTTTTACTGAAGCCGGAAAATAAAGCAACACTGGTAAAAATTCTTACTTACCATGTAGTTGCTGGCAACCTTGATGCAAATGCAGTTGTAGCAGCCATTAAGGCCGGAAAAGGTAATGCTGTTTTAACAACAGTTAGTGGCAATATGCTAACTGCTACGATTGAAAACGGCAAAGTAAAATTAACAGATGAAAAAGGCGGTGTAGCGTTTGTAACTGTTACGGACCTTAAAGGAAGTAATGGTATCATCCATGTTATTGATACAGTTGTACTCCCAAAGTAATAGGTAGATTTATAACTGAAAAAAGCTCCTTGATCAAGGAGCTTTTTTTTGTAAATAGTTCAAAATAAAATTAGCTTCTGTTTAAACCTGCTACTTTTTAATCCCCCTGATTTTTAAAGGCATTTTTACCGTTACAGAAGACCCCCTTGCAAGTAAAACAGAGTGAGGCTGCCTGTCAGTAATGAATGGTACAAACTCCTTCCCGTAGAGCCGCTCAATATCACAATCAATGGAAAAGCTGGTCACCGGATAAATTTCCCAGCGGGGATGTGCCACCGCATACTCAATTGTACTGGTTGCTGTTAATTGATTATACCCAAAATAATGTTCAAAAATGAATTCTGCTTCTGAACCTGCTTTAATATCCTGTAGTTCAGGCGATGCATTAACCTGCATCACATTCCGGTATTGATTTCTTTTTTTCCAGCTATACTCAACAAATAAATTACCCGGTTTTTCCACTACCTGATGTCCCATTTTTGCTGTACTGTAATGTTCATTATAGAATAAATTAGCCATGGTGGCTACAAGGGGTTTGGGTACAATCTCTGAAACAAACCCTACTCCCCTTTTCCACCGGGCACCATCAAATCGTTTAATATAATATCGCAGGTTTGCTTCTTCAAAATTTACATGAAAAGGCCAGCGGATCCCTAACACCCTGGTATCATTAAATAAAAAACCAACAATACTTACCAGTGCCTTACCGTCAAAGTAATCAATCTCTGTACCAGGCGGCACATGCTTTTGCAGAATTTGCGGATCTACCGCATAGTTGAACATAGCCAGGTACTCCCATCGGGCAGATAAAAATATGCGGGATAATTTAGTCAATTCGTAATGGTTTGATACCTGGTCTTGCATACTGGAATCGGCCAACAGGCTGAGTTAAATAATAACTGTCAATACCGTTACTGCAAATTGTATCTGCCCTGTGAAGGTCAATAAAACCATCCGGAGAAACATAATTATCTTCCAGTTTAACCATCTCAATTTTTCCAATCACTAAATAAGTTTCATTCAGTGGAATGGGAATGATCTCCTGGAGGGATAATGCATATTTTACCCGGCTCTCTTTTACAAAAGGAGCAGTAATAGTTTTCTCAAATTCAGTTGTTAATCCTATTTCGTCAAATTCACTTACTTCGGCAGGGTACTTTGCACTGGCCTGGTGTGCTTTTTCCAGGTAAGACGGATGTATATGATTAATGGTGTACACACCGGTTGATTCGATATTGGCCAGTGTATGCGGAGCCGCATTCCGCGGACGGTTGATATAACCGACCAGGGCAGGATCGGAGCCAATATGTACAATACTACTGAAAAGACCGAGGTTGGTTTGACCAGTTTTGTCTGCTGTACCCACGAGGCTTACTGACTTAAACCCGGTAAGGCTGTTAATAAAATTAGCCCGGTAAAACCGTTCCCAGGATTCAATTTCAGATTGATTGTAAAACAGCATAAAAGAAATTATAGTAAACATTAAACAAAATCCACAAAAAAATGTTGTACTAAAAGTCTTATTAATTCATAATCATTTCTGCAATTTTTCAAATTCCGTTGATTTAATGAAATAAATTAAAAACTATGTTCTCCAAATTTAAAGTATCAGAATTACTGATTATTGTGCTGGTCATTGTATTAATTTTTATATCAGAGTACTATTATGTAGTTCAGAAGGATCCGATGAGAGCAATTTTTATCGGGTTATGGCCTCCTACAATACTAGGTTTACTGATCTTCTTCAATCTTAAAAGAAAATAAGCATTAACATGGAAAATTTAGATCTCATCATACTGACAACGATTGTTGTGATTCTATTCATGGTTTTTATACTCGCCACTTTTAAGGAAATGCAGGAGATTGCAAAAAACCCATTAGATACTGGAAAAGAAAGAGGACCCCGTGCCGACATGATAGAGTTTGTTGGCAGAATTTTCTCTGAGAAAAATATTGAACTCAGCGAAAAAAAAGAACTTTTAAATATCATTAAGAAAAAAATTGATGAAATTGAAATAAGTGATAATAAAACCAGTAGTAAATAAAATCAATGCTATTCGATGCTGTACAACTTTGAAATAAATATTTTTATCAAAAAAAGTCTTTACAGCAATTTGTAATTACCCTGACTGCCGGGTAGCTTCTAATTAAGTGTGTTAGCCTCCTGTAACAAACATTATCTTATTCCGCAGAATAATGACAGGCAAAATTTCCATTTGGTATCGTTAAAGATAAAAATGAAAACTTTCTATATCTACCCAAAAATTCATGACTTCTTTTATTGTCCCGTCAACGAAACAGAGGACAAAAGTCCTTATGCTGCATTCATGAAAAAATAATATTACCTAATTAGGATAAAGCCATTTGCCTGCATTTGTCAGAATATAGGCTGCCCCTATGTTAACAGCTGGCGGGATAAGTATAGAATCCTTTTTTGTACCTGAACTGATATACATTATCATCACAGCTGTGGTGGCGGCTCCGCCCGCCTGGAAAGGCTGACGGGTTGCAATAAGCATGTCATCACTCACAACAGGCGGAGATTCGTAGGATTCTGTATTTGCTTTTTGCCAAATTAAAGTGCCGGTTGAAGATTCAAAATTTAAAACAGCCTCGGAAGAATTAAGTACGTAAACTTTGTTATTCCTGATATAAGGATTTCTTCCACCCCATCCGAAAGTACCCACCGGATAGTGCCAAAGCTGCGTACCGGTTACTCCATCGAAAGCATATAAGCCTGATGCACTTGTAATATAAACTGAATTGCCAGAGAGTACAGGATTAGAAGTTGAAAGACCAGGTTTAGACCATTTGACTGAACCATCAATACTATTGAGAGCCAGTAATGTGCCGTTGGCTGCAGACAGGTATACACAATCATTACCTGACACCACAGCAGAAGGTGGATTTACACCGATTACTTTTGACCATCTTACTGCCCGGGTATTAATATCAATGGCATGCAGGCTATATACAGCAGTGGAAACAGGAGCACTCATTACAAACAGGGTGTTTTGCAGCATGACCGGCGTTTTGATTACAAGGTCATTAACAGTCAATGTCCAGAGTCCTGCACCTGAAACTGCATCAATAGCATGCACTTTCCTGTCACTGGATGCCACATACAATACATTGTCTTTTACAGCAGGCGTGGAATAATAATTGGTCGTACCATAGGTCCAGGCATTATTACCGGTTTCTATTTGAAGGGCATGTAATGGACCCAGGTCTGGTGATACATATAATAACCCATTATGGTAAAGCGGATACGTGGGATAGATGGGAGCAATACCCGTCCGGCTCCATTTTACAGATTTGTCAGCGTTATAGGCAATAAGATTATAGACCCCGCTACCAGCTGCTATTGTAGTATACGATGTAATGATCAGCTTGGCCGGGTCTGCCGGAATTACCGGGTCATCTGTTCCCTTTTTACAACCAATAAAAAAAATAAAAATGAATGACAGATAGATAAGGTTCCTGTTCATAATAGGGCGTTAGCAATAAAAATAATAAATTACCCGCATATCTAAAACTGCTTTGAACAATTGATTACTGTACCAGGTAATTAGGCTGGAATGATGTTGCTTAAATAGCACCCCGATACTTCTCTTTATACAAGAACTTAACGAAAAATATCGCATAAAATACCATGAAGAGGGTACACTGAAATTACTGTAATTAATTAGTTTCGCTGTGTCCCTAACAAAAAGATATTTTTATGAAACAATTCCGTATCGCTTTATCCTTGCTGATCGCTGTATCCTTTGTCATCACGGCTTGCCCTGTTGGCAGTGCTTATCCCCTCGCTGAGTCCTCCGCTGCCCTGCCTTTTGATAAAGCCTTGACCGGCACCTGGGAAAATTTTACCGAAGATGCTGAGGCATCCCTTGTTACACTGGAAAAAGGAAACACAGACAATACCTATAATGTGAAAGTGCTGGAAACCGGTGATATGTACGGAGCAGAAACAAAAGAATTTACAGCCTGGCAGGTAGCCCTGAATGGTAAAAGATTCCTTGTACTGAAAGAAAACGGCACCAGTAATACAAGTCCTTATTACCTGTACCATATTGCAGTGAATGGCAGTCAACTCATCACCCATGATGTCAGCCTGCTTGTCAACGGAACTGATGCCATTACTTCTGTGAAAAGTTACCAGGAAGAATTGATCGCTTCGATGAAAAAAGAAGGGTTTCTTACCGGTAAAATTGACTGGAAGAAAAAATAAACCAGGCAATAAATTATATTTAGATAAACAAAATTGTATGACCCGCAAGCTGTTTATCATCATCTCCCTGTTGTTAACTGCAAATCGGAATGCAGCGCAGCCCCCCGTTGGTAAATGTATAAGTGGTGATTGCATTAATGGCCAGGGTATTTACCAGCTCAACAGCTTTTCGTTTTACAAAGGAGGATTCTTAAACGGAAAATTTAATGGCGAAGGTTGTATTTACAACCCTAACCAATGGACCTACACCGGCCTTTTCAGTAATGGCAAAATTGAACAACTACGCTATACCGGAAGAGTAAACACAGACACAACGATACAATTACTTTTTGCCGGTAAAGCCCATTTAACTTTTTATCCGGCGGATGAAGTAAAAGCAAACTGGCAAAAAAATAATTTCAGTGAATGCAACGGCAATTACTTTGTCGTGCAGAAAGACAGTGGCCGCCTCTATAATATCCGTGGTCCATATGATACGACCCGGTATTCATTTTCAGGCAGGATAAATAGTGAAGGTAAACTATATGGTGTCGGTAAGATATATAAAGGAGACCAGGTTGCGGAGTATGACTTCGGCACCGGTTATTATACGTTTGACACAGAAGAGCTGAGCCGTTTAGCCAATAATCATTTTACCAATGCTACTGCAGATGTCAGCAACTTCAAATGCATCAGCGGTGATTGTGTCAATGGTAAAGGGATTTTCCAACTCAACAAATTTGCCCGTTATGATGGAGGATTTAAAAACGGGAAAATGCATGGCCCCGGAAAACTGGGCTGGGAAAAAGACAACTGGCATATTACCGGTAATTTCCAGGGCAATACCATTCTCAATTATCACTACTATGAACAGCAAAAAGGCTCAGCAGCTTTTGTATTGAAACGCAAAGGAACCGGCCGCATAAAAGTTTATGATAAAGCAGAAGTACAAAAAAACTGGACTACCAATATTTATTACTACCTCAACAATCAATTTTTTAAACTGGAAGAAACGGATACCATTACCTGGTTCTACAAACCGGATTTTTTCCTGAAAGTATACCCTGATAAGAAAAAATCCATCCTTATTTCCGGTACTAAAAAGTTTGGGTTCCTGTTGACCGTAGACCCATTTGAAATTACAGAAGATATCCTAAGAGAACACTTGAAAAGAAACAACTATAATAACAAGGCCGTTTATACTTATGATAAGGATATTATGAAAAAACCCGCAACGCCACCTGTTGCAAACAATCAAAATAAACCGGGACAAAAGGACAGTCGATTGCTGAATGCCAGCGAATATGCCCAACTGGCCAAAATAATGGCGGATGAGTTCAGGAATCAATTATCCGGGGTAGTCATTGCAGAAGGATATATGGAGGGCGGTAATACGAATGTTAAATACAAAACTATTTATGCTACTGTTTCACCTGGTGAAGTATATGCAGTTTTGGCTTTTGTAAAATACTCAGCACCGGTCACTATTTCAGTTCCGCAGAATAATAACCCTTTCAATAATATTACTTGTAAAGGTAACCGCATCACTGAAGCTGGGGCTACTGTACACCCTTACACCTGCAACTATGTTAACCTAACCTATGAAAGCAGCCGGGTAAAATTTGAATTTAATGTAACCAACTCTGTGGAGCCGGCTTATTTTTTGGTAATAAAGGTTAAATAAGAAAACAATTACAAATTAAATAACCGGCAGTACTTCTTATTTATTTCGCTTGTATAACCCGGTCAATTCTCCAAAACCAATAATATGCTCACTTATCTCTTTTTCCAATTGCATTTTATTGGTGCCGGCAGGCAAATCTAAAATGGTATCAAGCGCATATACTTTAAAAAAATAGCGATGGGTGCCCGAAGGAGGGCATGGCCCACCGTATTGGTGTTGCTGAAAATCATTTACCCCTTCTGTTCCCGGAACATGATCCTCTTTGATGTGCTGTGTTACCGGAATATTCCAGGCCACCCAGTGCACCCAGGTGCCGGCAGGAGCATCCGGGTCATCAACTATTATAGCAAGGCTCCTGGCTTGATCCGGAATTCCCTTTATATCTAAGGATGGATTGATGTTGGCTCCGTCACATGTGTATTTTACCGGTATCATCTCCCCTTCTTTAAAAGAATGACTGGAAATATTCAGTACTTTATAATCAATGGCTTTTTCAATATGTTTCATAACAGCTGTATTTATTGCTATGGCTTTTCACCTGGAGGCGGAACATCTTCAGGAGGTGTTTCAAAAGGGTCATCATCAGGGATAATATCCGGCTCTTCTCCGGGAATCACAGGATTATCGGGAACAGTATCCGGGTCAATCTCGGGACGTTTTCCGGGGTAAGGAAATCCCGACTGAGGATCCGCTGGTTTCTTTTTGATAGCCATAGCATTCACTTTAATAAATTTCTCCGGCATCGTTTCACACCGTTTACCATTACGTTAAATCTGAATCAATAAAAGTAAATCTAACCCCACCGCGGTACCTATGAGAGCACTCAGCAAAAACAATGACATTGGTCACAACAATCCGCCTGCCAGGCAGTTTAAATTACAGGAAGTAAAATCTATGGCATATGAAAGAGATAATAACCCCCTCCATCACCAGGCTGCATGACCTGCTGGACTATGATGCCCGCAAGTTTACAAATGCAGAGATCCAGTTAAAAAACAGCTTACCCGGCTGGATTAACACAGCAAATTCTGTAAAGTTGAAAGAAGTGTTGTTGAAATACATGGATTATGTTGATGAGCATATTGAAAAACTGGATGACTTCTTTATCGCAGAGGAAATTAATTCGTTAAGTACAAAGAACAGGGTCATGCATGCCCTGATAGAAGAGATTGGTGAAAAGCTGAATAACTGCACCGACAAAGAAGTAAAAGATGCCTGCCTGCTGGCGGGTATCCAGGAAATCAATCATTTTAAAATAAGCTCCTATGGCACAGCTGCTGCTTTTGCAAAAACCCTGAATATGGAAAAAGCAGCGGATATCTTCCACGGAGCGGAAGTAAATGAAAAACAGATCGATGAACGGCTGTCACAACTGGCGAAATTTGAAGTAAATAAAAAAGCAAGGTCTCCTATTTCATTGCCTGAATAAAACAGGGGTTCAGGTTATTTCAGGATGCTTTTTTATAGTTATACCCATGCCCCTTTTTGTTTACTTTTACAGGCCTGCGGAAAACAGGGTTAAAGCATGATAAAATTCGTACTCTGTTTTTTATTTCTTCCATTATTTAGTTTCTCCCAATTAAAAGGAAAGGTTATTAAGATCACTGATGGTGACACTTTTGTTTTGTTAACCGGTAATAAAGAACAAATAAAAATCAGGTTGCATGGCATTGATGCACCTGAAAAAAAACAGGACTATGGGACTGTTTCAAAAAACTATCTGAGCAACCTGGTATTCAAAAAAGATATAACTATAGAATTTAAAAATCGTGACCGTTATGGCAGAAGTATAGGCATTGCCTTTGTGGAAGGCGTAAATGTGAACGAAAAAATGCTTGCTGAAGGAATGGCGTGGCACTTTAAAAAGTATGATACGAACTCACAATGGTCAGCACTGGAAATAAAAGCTAAGGAAGAAAAAAAAGGATTATGGTCACAGTCAAATCCTGTTGCCCCCTGGGAATGGAGAGTTCGTAAAAAGCGTCATGCTCTGTAAACTCCCGGAAGTTGATGGCTGCTCTGAAGTTGACAACTACTCATTACACATTACTCACTATTCACCATACATTTCACTACTAACTACTCCCTCACCCTTCCCTATCTTTGTGTTCTAACGAAACAAACACTATGAACCTCGAATTCAACCGCAACGAAGATGTACTGAAGCAATCATTGAGTGAGATGCGCCAGCGATTGGAAAAGATATATGAAGGCGGCGGTAAAAAAGCCATTGAACGGCAACGGGAGAAAAACAAACTCACCCCCCGTGAACGGATCGGTTACTTAATTGATAAAGACAAGCCCTTTATTGAAATTGGCGCCTTTGCCGGGTACGAGATGTATCCTGATCAGGGTGGTTGCCCGGCCGGAGGTACAGTGGCAGGAGTAGGTTATGTAAGTGGCCGTCAATGTGTGATACTTGCCAACGACCAGACGGTAAAAGCTGGTGCCTGGTTCCCTATTACCGGTAAAAAGAATTTGCGGTTGCAGGAGATAGCGATGGAAAATCACCTACCAGTAATTTACCTGGTTGACAGTGCCGGTGTATTTCTTCCTATGCAGGATGAGATATTTCCAGACAAAGAACATTTTGGCCGCATCTTTCGCAATAATGCCCGTATGAGCGGTATGGGTATCACTCAAATAGCAGCAGTGATGGGGCCCTGCGTGGCAGGAGGTGCTTATTTACCCATCATGAGTGATGAGACTTTGATGGTGGAAGGCAATGGTTCTATTTATTTAGCCGGCCCTTATTTAGTAAAAGCTGCTATTGGAGAAGATATAGACAATGAAACACTCGGTGGTGCAGTGACACATACCGAAATATCAGGCATTGCCGATTATAAGTTTCAAACCGAGCAGGAATGCATGGACCATATCAAGAAAATGTTTTCCATGCTGGGTGATAAACCGAAAGCCGGTTTTGACCGGGTAAAAGCAAAAGCGCCGAAGAAGAACCCGGAAGAATTGTATGGGCTCTTTCCTTTTGATGGCAAACCATATAATATGGTGGATGTGATAGAAAGAATAGTTGATGACAGTGAATTTGAGCAGTTCAAAGAAGATTATGG
>Ga0073903_10000527_pt1 | contig 19945 bp, 16 predicted proteins | sample KloWWTKNB14_bulk_FD_66665 | JGI IMG/M metagenome (GOLD analysis project Ga0073903, IMG submission 66665) | Active sludge microbial communities from Klosterneuburg, Austria, studying microevolution and ecology of nitrifiers - Klosterneuburg... | ecosystem: Engineered > WWTP > Aerobic digester >... | reverse complement strand
TCGTTGGCGTCGAGCGCCTTGATCACCTTCTTGACGGCGGTACGCAGCATGGAGCGCTGGGCGACGTTGCGTTCGTTGCGCACGACGGTCTGCTTGGCGCGCTTCTTGGCGGACTTGATATTGGCCACGGGGAAAATCCTGGGAAGTCGGTTGGGGCTGGGAGAATCGGCCGCCGGCAGGAGTGCCCACGGACGAAAGGATCGGGAAGACTCAAAATTATGGACGATTCAATGGCTTGGGTCAACATGCCCGGTGCCGCAGTGGCCCGCCCGGCGGCGCGCGCATGAGCGGCCTGTTGCGTTCCAGCGCAGTGTTCAGCGCGATGACCCTGCTCTCGCGGATCGCCGGCTTCGTCCGCGACATGCTGCAGGGCATGCTGTTCGGCACCGGCGGGGCGATGAGCGCCTTCATCGTGGCCTACCGGATCCCCAACTTCCTGCGCCGGGTGTTCGCCGAGGGCTCGATGGCGATGGCGTTCGTGCCGGTGCTGAACGAGATCAGGCAGAAGGGCGACAAGGCCGCGCTGAAGGACTTCATCGATCACATGGCCGGCGCGCTTTGCGCGGTGGTGCTGGTGGTGGCCGCCGCCGGCGTGCTGCTGGCGCCAGTGGTGGCGCAGTTGTTCGCTCCGGGCTGGAGTGGCGAGGAGGCGGTGAAGCTGGGTCAGACCGCGGCGATGCTGCGGGTGACCTTCCCGTACCTGGTGTTCATCTCGATGATGGCGCTGGCGGGCTCGGTGCTGAACAGCTTCGGCCGGTTCGCGCTGCCGGCGTTCACCCCGGTGCTGCACAACCTGACCATGATCGCGGCGATGTTCTGGCTGGCGCCGCGGTTCGACATCAGGCCGATGGGGCTGGCCTGGGGCGTGCTGGTCGCCGGTTTCCTGCAACTGGCGCTGCTGTGGCCGGCGCTGGGCCGGCTGGGGCTGCGCCCGCGGCTGCGGATGGGGTTCGCGCATCCGGACGTGCGCAAGGTCGGCAAGTTGATGCTGCCGACGCTGTTCTCGTCGTCGGTGGCGCAGGTCAACCTGCTGGTGGGCACCGCGTTCGCCTCGCTGCTGGTGGATGGCAGCCAGGACTGGCTGTATTACTCCGATCGCCTGATCGAGTTCCCGCTGGGGCTGTTCGGGGTGGCGCTGGGCACGGTGATCCTGCCGCACCTCTCGCGCCGCCACGCGGATGCCGACGCGGCCGGCTACAACGCGTCGCTGGACTGGGGCATGCGGATGGCGCTGCTGGTCGGGGTGCCGGCCGGGCTGGGGCTGATGCTGCTGGCCGAGCCGCTGACCGCCACCATCTACAACTACGGCAAGTTCACCGACCACGACACCCGGATGTCGGCGATCAGCCTGACCGTGATGGCGCTGGGCATCCCCGGTTTCATGCTCAGCAAGGTGCTGGCGCCGGCGTTCTATGCCCGCCAGGACACCAAGACCCCGATGCGCGCGGCGATCTGGACGGTGGCGGTGAACGTGGCGCTGACGGTGGCCATCACCTGGCCGCTGTGGCGGCAGGGCGTGGCGGGTGCGCATGGCGGCATTGCCGCCGCCACCGGGTTGGCCGGGCTGTTCAACGCCTGGCTGCTGTGGCGCTACCTGCGCCGGGCCGGCCTGCACCGGCCGCAGCCGGGTTGGGGACGCTACCTGCTGCGGATGCTGCTCGCCTGCCTGGCGATGGCGCTGGCGGTGCTGGCATTGCGCGGGTGGGTGGGCGAATGGGTGGTGCTGGCCGACTGGCGCCTGCGGGTGGGCTGGTTGCTGCTGGCGGTCGCCGCCGGCGCCGTGACCTACGTCGCGGCGCTGCTGGCGATGGGCATGCGCCCGCGCGACCTGCGCCACTGACGGCCGCGCATGCTGCACCGCAGCTATACTGCCGGTTCGTCATGAATCGATTTTTCCGCGACGCCGTGGGAGGGCCGCTGTGCCCGCAGGGCAGCGTGGTCTGCATCGGCGCCTTCGACGGCCTGCACCTGGGCCATCGCGCGCTGGTGGGCCGCGCGGTCGCGCATGCGCGTGCGCTGGGGGTGCCGGCGGTGGCCCTGGGTTTCGAGCCGCTGCCGCGCGAGTTCTTCGCCCGCGGCGAACATCCGCCGCGGCTGATGCTGCCGCGGGCCAAGCTGGAAGGCCTGCATGCGCTCGGCTGCGACAGCGTCGGCCTGCTGCGCTTCGACGCGAAACTGGCATCGATGCCGGCGCAAGCGTTCGTGCGCGACGTACTGGTCGAGCGACTGTCCGCGCGCGAAGTCTGGGTCGGCCCCGGCTTCCGCTTCGGCAACGCGCGCGGCGGCGACATCGCCCTGCTGCAGGCGCTGGGCGCGGAGCACGGCTTCGTCGCGCATTCGATCGACCCGGTGCACTGCAGCGATGGCGAGCGCGTGTCCAGCACGCGCATCCGTGCGGCGCTGGTCGAGGGCGACTTCGCCCACGCAGCCAAGCTGCTTGGCCGGCCCTATGCCATCGCTGGCCACGTCGTGCACGGTCGCCAGCTCGGGCGCACCCTCGGCTATCCGACCGCCAACCTGCGCTACGGCGGCAAGGCCCCGGCGCTGCGCGGGATCTACGCGAGCTGGGTGCACGGGGTGACCGACGCGCCGTGGCCATCGGTGTCCAGCTTCGGCACCCGTCCCACCGTGGACGGCATCGAGCCGCTGCTGGAGGCCCACCTGTTCGATTTCGAGGGCGACCTGTACGGCCGCCGGATCGAGGTCGAGTTCGTCGCCCGCCTGCGCGACGAAGAGAAATTCCCCGACCTGCCGTCGCTGGTGGCGCAGATGCACCGCGACGACGCGCAGGCCCGTGCCATCCTGATCCAGACACAGCAGCGAGCCAGCGCGTGACCGAAGATCGTTCGAACAAGACCAGCGACAATCCGTACAGGTCCACCATCCTGCTGCCGGAGACCGCGTTCCCGATGCGTGGCGACCTGCCCAGGCGCGAGCCGGAGACGCTGGCGCGCTGGGAAGCAGAAGGCCTGTACGCACGGATCCGCGAGGTCGCGAAGGGGCGCCCGCAGTTCGTGCTGCACGACGGCCCGCCGTATGCCAACGGCGCGATCCACCTGGGCCACGCGGTCAACAAGATCCTCAAGGACATCATCGTCAAGTCGAAGACGCTGGCCGGCTTCGACGCGCCCTACATCCCGGGCTGGGACTGCCACGGGTTGCCGATCGAGATCGCGATCGAGAAGAAGTTCGGCAAGGTCGGCGTGAAGCTCGACGCGGTCGCGTTCCGGCAGAAATGCCGCGAGTACGCCAGCGAGCAGATCGACGTGCAGCGGCGCGACTTCAAGCGACTGGGCGTGCTCGGCGACTGGGAAAACCCGTACCGCACGCTGGATTTCAAGTTCGAGGCCGACGAGATCCGCGCGCTGGCCAGGGTGGTGGAGAACGGCCACCTGCTGCGCGGGGTGAAGCCGGTCTACTGGTGCTTCGATTGCGGTTCGGCGCTGGCCGAGGCGGAGATCGAATACCAGGACAAGGTCTCGCCGGCGGTCGACGTGGCCTACGGCGCGCGCAACCCGCAGGCGCTGAGCCGCGCGTTCGGCAGCGAATTGCCGGAAGGCGTCGAGGTCGCGCTGCCGATCTGGACCACCACGCCGTGGACGCTGCCGGCGTCGCTGGCGATCTCGATCGGCCCGGATCTCGACTACGTGCTGGTCGAAGGTCCGCTCGCCGCGAACGGCGCGCGCCGTTGGCTGGTGCTGGCCGAGGCCCTGGCCGAAAAGGCATTGAAGCGTTACGGCGTCGATGAGGTCGTGGTGCTCGGCCGCGCCGTCGGCGAAAAACTCGAAGGCATGTTGTTCGCGCATCCGTTCTACGCCGAGCGCGACATCCCGGTCCTGCTTGGCGACCACGTCAGCGCCGAAGACGGCACCGGCGCCGTGCACACCGCGCCGGGCCACGGCCAGGAAGACTTCGCGGTCTCCCAGAAGTACGGGCTGGTCGAGAAATATTCGGCGGCGCAGCTCAACCCGGTCGATGGCCGCGGCGTGTACCTGCCGTCGACGCCGCCTGCCAACGGCGCCGAACTCGCCGGCGTGCATGTCTGGAAGGCCAACGACGTGCTGGTGGACGTGTTGCGCGCAAGCGGCCACCTGCTCGCGTTCTCGAAGCTCACCCACAGCTACCCGCACTGCTGGCGGCACAAGACCCCGGTCGCGTTCCGCGCCACCCCGCAGTGGTTCATCTCGATGGACCAGGCGAACCTGCGCGACGACGCGCTGGCCGCGATCAAGACCGTCGCCTGGTACCCGGGATGGGGCGAGGCGCGCATCGCCGGCATGGTCGACGGGCGCCCGGACTGGACCATCTCGCGCCAGCGCACCTGGGGCGTGCCGATCGCGCTGTTCGTGCACCGCGAGAGCGGCGAGCCGCATCCGCGCAGCGTCGAGCTGATGCGCGCGGTCGCCGACCGCGTCGAGCGCGAAGGCGTCGATGCGTGGTACGCACTGGACGCCGCCGACCTGCTGGGCGAAGAAGCCGCGGATTACGACCGGATCACCGACATCCTCGATGTCTGGTTCGACTCCGGCGTCACCCACGAGTGCGTGGTCAGGGAGCGCGGGCTGGGCAAGCCGGCCGACCTCTACCTGGAAGGCTCCGACCAGCATCGCGGCTGGTTCCAGAGCTCGCTGCTGACCGGCGTGGCGATCGACAAGGCCGCGCCGTACCGGCAGTGCCTCACCCACGGCTTCACCGTGGACGAGCACGGCCGCAAGATGTCGAAGTCGCTCGGCAACGGCATCGAGCCGCAGGAGATCATGAAGACGCTGGGCGCGGACATCCTGCGCCTGTGGATCGCCTCCACCGACTACAGCAACGAGATGTCGCTGTCGCAGGAGATCCTCAAGCGCAACGCCGACGCCTATCGCCGCATCCGCAACACCGCGCGCTTCCTGCTGGGCAACCTGCACGGCTTCGACCCGGCCCGCGACCTGGTGGCGCTGGACGACATGGTGGGGCTGGACCGCTGGATCGTGCATCGCGCATGGCAGGTGCAGGAGGAGGTCGCCGGCGCCTACGCGCGCTACGACTTCGCCGCGGTGGTGCAGGCGCTGATGAATTTCTGCAGCGTCGACCTCGGCTCGCTGTACCTCGATGTCACCAAGGACCGCCTGTACACGATGCGGCAGGACTCGCGCGGACGGCGCAGCGCGCAGACCGCGATGTTCCAGATCGCCGAGGCGTTCGTGCGCTGGATCGCGCCGGTGCTCAGCTTCACCGCCGACGAGATGTGGGGCCAACTGCCCGGCGAACGCGCCGGCAACGTGCTGTTCGCCACCTGGTACGACGGGCTGGCGCCGCTGGCGGGCGACGTGCCGCTGTCGGCCACCGACATGGACCACCTGCTGGTCCTGCGCGAGCAGGTTGCCAAGGTGCTGGAGCCGATGCGCGCGGCCGGCGCGATCGGCGCCGCGCTGGATGCCGAGATCGAACTGCGCTGCGCCGTGGCCGACCAGAACTGGCTGTCGCCGCTGGCCGACGAACTGCGTTTCCTGCTGATCAGCGGCGACGTGCGGGTGGTGCCGGATGCCGACGCCAGCGGCGTGATCGGGGTGTTCGCGCAGCCGACCGCCAAGCCGAAGTGCGTGCGCTGCTGGCACCGCCGCGAGGATGTCGGCACCGACCCGCGGCATCCGGCGCTGTGCCTGCGTTGCGTATCCAACATCGAGGGACCGGGCGAAGCCAGGAGCTGGTTCTGATGGCGTCCGCGGCGAGGGCGAACGCGCTCCCGTGGCTCGCGGCTTCGGTGGTCGTCATCGCGCTGGACCAGTGGAGCAAGGCGTGGGTGCTGGCGGCGCTGCCGGAGTACACCGCGGTGCCGGTCATCGACGGCTTCTGGAACTGGTACCGCACCTACAACACCGGCGCCGCGTTCAGCTTCCTGGCCGATGCCGGCGGCTGGCAGAAATGGTTCTTCATGGCGCTGGCGTCCGCGATCTGCGCGCTGATGGGGTGGATGCTGGCGCGCACCCCGCGCCGCGACTGGAGGCAGGCGCTGCCGCTGGCGCTGGTGATCGGCGGCGCGATCGGCAACGTGATCGACCGCGTCGTGCATGGCCACGTGGTCGATTTCATCCAGTGGCATGCCGGCAGCTTCTACTGGCCGGCGTTCAACATCGCCGACTGCGCGGTGGTCGGCGGCGCCATCGGCATCGCGCTGTCCGGCCTGTCCGGCGGCAAGCCGCAGCGCAAGGCCGGATAATCCGCGGATGGACGTCCTGCTCGCCAATCCCCGTGGTTTCTGCGCCGGCGTCGATCGCGCCATCGAGATCGTCAAGCGCGCCATCGAAACCCTCGGCGCGCCGATCTACGTGCGCCACGAGGTGGTCCACAACCGCTTCGTGGTCGACGACCTGAAGGCGCGCGGCGCGATCTTCGTCGAGGAACTGGCCGAGGTGCCGGACGGCAACACGGTGATCTTCAGCGCGCACGGCGTTTCGCAGGCGGTGCGCAGCGAAGCCGCGCGGCGCGGCCTGAAGGTGTTCGACGCCACCTGCCCGCTGGTGACCAAGGTCCACCTGGAAGTCGCAAGGCAATGCCGCAACGGCCGCGACATGGTCCTGATCGGCCACGCCGGGCACCCGGAGGTGGAGGGCACGATGGGCCAGTGGAACCGCGAGGGCGGGCGCGGGAGCATCCACCTGGTCGAGGACCTGGACGATGCCGGCACGCTGCGCCTGGAGCAGCCCGGCAACTGCTCCTACACCACCCAGACCACGCTCAGCGTGGACGACACCCGCGACATCATCGCGGCGCTGCAGGCGCGCTTCCCGGCGATCCAGGGCCCGAAGAACGACGACATCTGCTACGCCACCCAGAACCGCCAGGACGCGGTGCGCGAACTGGTGGGCGAGGGTTGCGAGGCGGTGCTGGTGGTGGGTTCGCCGAATTCCTCCAATTCCAACCGCCTGCGCGAACTCGCCGAACGCGAGGGCGCCGCGGCCTGGCTGATCGACGGCGCCGACGAGATCGACCCGGCGTGGATCGCCGGTCGCCGCCGCATCGGGGTCACCGCCGGCGCCTCCGCCCCGGACATCCTGGTGCGTGGCGTGCTCGACCGCTTGCGCGAACTCGGGGCCGCCAGCGTGCGCGAGCTGCACGGCGAGCCGGAGGACATGGTGTTCGCCCTGCCCAAGGAACTGCGCCTGCGGCTGGTGGATTGAGCCGCCCGCAACCGCTAGAATCACGCTCCACGCCGGAATAGCTCAGTTGGTAGAGCACGTCATTCGTAATGATGGGGTCGTAGGTTCGATTCCTATTTCCGGCACCAATGCAGTTCGACGAAGCCCGCCTTGCGCGGGCTTTTTCGTGCGGGTCTCGATGGGTGCGACCCGCGCCGGCTAAAGTGCGGCATCGCCCGCGCATCGATCGTCATGGCCAAGCCCGCCTCCAACCTGTCCTCGCAGAAGCGCCGCACCGTCCATGTCTGCGGCGAGTGCGGCGCGGACCACGCCAAGTGGCAGGGCCAGTGCGATGCCTGCGGCGCGTGGAATGCGCTCTCCGAAGTGGTGCTGGAAACAGCCGCGCAGGCGGCAGCGCCGGCGTCCCGGCGCAGCGGTTGGGCGGGCAAGGTGGATGCACCGAAGGTGACCGCGCTGGCCGACGTGCGCACCGACGCGCAGGCGCGCGTGTCCACTGGCATCGGCGAGTTCGACCGCGTGCTCGGCGGCGGCCTGGCGGAAGGGTCGGTGGTGCTGGTCGGTGGCGATCCCGGGATCGGCAAGTCGACCCTGTTGCTGCAGGCGCTGGCGCTGATGGCAGGGACCTTGCCGGGGCTGTACGTGACAGGCGAGGAATCGCTGGCGCAGGTCGCGGGGCGCGCGCAGCGGCTCGGCCTGCCGCTGGACGGCCTGCTGGCGTTGGCCGAGACCTGCGTCGAGCGCATCCTCGAGCATGCGGTGGCGGCCAGGCCAAGGCTGGTCGTGGCCGATTCGATCCAGACCCTGTGGACCGAGAGCCTGGCAGCCGCACCCGGTTCGGTGGGCCAGGTGCGCGAGTCCGCCGCCCGGCTGGTGCGCTACGCCAAGGAAACCGGGACCGCCGTGTTCCTGGTTGGCCACGTGACCAAGGAAGGCGGCATCGCCGGCCCGCGCGTGCTGGAGCACATGGTGGATGCCGTGCTCTATTTCGAGGGCGATTCCGGCTCGCGCTTCCGGGTCCTGCGTGCGTTCAAGAACCGCTTCGGCGCGGTCAATGAACTGGGCGTGTTCGCGATGGGCGACAAGGGCCTGCGCGAAGTACCCAACCCTTCCGCGATCTTCCTGTCCGGTGCCAGCTCGGCGCAGCCCGGCAGCTGCGTGATGGTCACCCGCGAGGGCACCCGCCCGTTGCTGGTGGAAGTGCAGGCGCTGGTGGATGCCTCGCCATTGTCGAACCCGCGGCGGGTCGCGGTCGGGCTGGAGGGCAACCGGCTGGCGATGCTGCTGGCGGTGCTGCATCGGCACGGTGGGGTGGTCAGCGGCGACCAGGACGTTTTCGTGAACGTGGTCGGCGGCATCCGCGTGCAGGAGACCGCCGCCGACCTGCCGGTGCTGCTGGCGGTGCTGTCCTCGCTGCGCGACAGGCCGCTGGCGGAGAAGACCATCGCGTTCGGCGAGGTTGGCCTGAGTGGCGAGATCCGGCCGGTGCCGAACGGCGAGGAACGCCTGAAGGAAGCGGCGACCCATGGCTTCAGGCGCGCGATCGTGCCGCGCGCGAATGCGCCGAAGGCCGGCAGCTACAAGGGCATGGAAGTCATCGCGGTCGAGCGCCTGGCGGACGCGCTGGAACAGGCCTGATCCCGAAGCGGTCGTGGTCGCCGCGCCACGCGGCCATGCCGCCGCCTGCCTGCGCCTGGCCGGCCTCGGCGGGCGGCATGCGTTGTACCATCGTGCGCAACCCAGCATCCGCTGCGTGGAGCCGGTTCAGCGATGGTCGATCAGAGTGCGCGCGCTGGGCGCCAGCCCGGGGGGGCCGCCCCCGGGTTCGCGCACGCCGGCCTGACCGGCTCGTTCCTGCTGGATCGCGATGGCCGGGTCCTCGAAGCCGATGGCGCGCCGGTGTCTGCGTGCTGCCTGGCCGACCTGGTGCCGGAGTTCGACGCCGCCGAATTCGCGCGCTGGCGGATCGCCCTCGACGGATTTCCCGCCGCCGTATTGCGGCTCGACTTCCCGCGCGTGGACGCGCCGGCGGTCAGCCTGCGGCTGGAACGCGAGATCGACGGGCGCTACCTGGCCACCCTGGGCGGCGTCGGCGACGGTGATGGCGACGGTTATCGCGAGCGGCTGGAAAACCGGCTGGTGTTCGAGCACATGATCGCGGCGCTGTCGACCGAGCTGATCCATGCGCCCAGCGAACGCCTGGATGGGTTGATCGAGCAGGCGCTGGGGCGGATCGGAAGCTTCTTCGGGGTCGACCGCGCGTACCTGTTCCGCTTCAGCGGCGATCGCGCATCGATGGACAACACCCACGAGTGGGTGGAAGAGGGCATCAGCCGCGAGGCGCACAAGTTGCAGCAGGTGCCGATGGACCACTTCGGCTGGCTCATGCGCGAGTTGCTGGCCGGGCGCTTCGTGCACATCCCGGTGGTCGCCGACCTGCCGCCCGAGGCCGCCACCGAGGCCGCGGAGTTCGAGCGCGAGGGCATCCGCTCGCTGGTGCTGGTGCCGTTCGGCGAGGCGCAGGCGCCGGAGGGCTTCATCGGCTTCGATTCGGTGCGCCGTGAGCGCCACTGGTCGGCGGACATCCTGCTGGGCCTGCGGCTGGTCGGGCAGATGTTCTACAACGCGCTGCGCGCGCAGGTGATGTCCAACAGCCTGATCACGCTGGCGTCGCTGGATCCGCTCACCGGGCTGGGCAACCGTCGCCTGTTGGGCGAGCAGCTTGCCTACGCGCTGGAGCGCAGCCAGCGGGAGCAGACCCGGCTGGCGGTGGTGCTGGTCGACCTCGACGATTTCAAGCTGGTCAATGACAGCTACGGTCATTCGCTCGGCGACGAGATCCTCAAGACGGTCGCGTCCCGACTGGCCGCGAGCGTGCCCGCCGCGGATTCCATCGCCCGCCTGGGCGGCGACGAATTCGTGCTGGTGGTGCACGTGGACGCGCTGGATTCGCTGGTGCAACAGGTCGAGCGCCTGTTCGAAGCCATGCGCGAGCCGGTCGAATTGCGCGGCATGCGGTTCGTGCTGCGCATGAGCGCGGGCATCGCGCTGTATCCGGCGGACGCCACCGATGCCGAGGCGCTGCTGCGCCAGGCCGACACCGCGATGTACGCGGCCAAGGCCGGGGGCCGCGACCGCCACGCGTTCTTCGCACCGCCGATGGCCCTGGCCAGCCGCACCACGCTGACCCTGCGACACGAGCTGCAGCGGGCACTGGAGCGTGACGAGATCCGTCCTTACTACCAGCCGCGGGTGGCGCTGTCCTCGTCGCGGGTGCTCGGGTTCGAGGCGCTGGCGCGTTGGCACCACCCCGAGCGCGGCGTGCTGCTGCCCGGCGAATTCCTGGAGATCGCCGCGCAAGGCGGCATGCTCGGCAGGATCGACCAGCGCATCCTGGCGCACGCGCTGGCCGACCTGGCCGGTTGGCGCCGCAGCCATCCCGATTGCATGGTGTCGGTGAACCTGGACGCCTCCGACCTGCAGGACGAGGCGTTGGTCGCCGGCCTGCTGCAGCAGCTGGATGCGGCAGGCGACCTGGCCGATGCGGTCGAGATCGAGATCACCGAGACCTCGTTGATGCGCAACATCGAACAGGCCGCGCGCACGCTGGCGCGGCTGCGCGAGGCGGCTCCCGGCCTGCGCATCGCGATCGACGACTTCGGCAGCGGCTATTCGTCGCTGGCCTACGTCGGCAGGCTGCCGGTTGCCACCTTGAAGATCGACCGCAGCTTCGTCGCCGAGCTGGGTGGCGGCAACCCCCGCAACGCGCGCGCGATCATCCATTCGATCGTCGACCTCAGCCGCAGCCTGGGCTTGCACGTGATCGCCGAAGGCGTGGAGACGATCGGCCAGGCCGACGAATTGCGCAGGCTCGACTGCCTGGAAGCGCAGGGATTCCTGTTCGCCCCCGGGCTGCCGCACGCGCAGGCAAGCGCACTGCTGCAAGCGGGGTTCGTGACCGCCGCCGGGGTCCACGCAGTGCGCAGCTAGCCGCGGGCGAGCACCAGCTCCAGCACGAACTTGCTGCCGAAGAAGGCCAGCAGCAGCAGCGCCATCGCCACCAGCGTCCAGCGCACCGCGGTGGCGCCGCGCCAGCCGAGCCGCCAGCGGCCGACCAGCAGGGCGCCGAAAGCGAGCCAGGACATGACGCTCAGCACGGTCTTGTGCACCAGGTGCTGGGCCAGCAGGTCGTCGACGAACAGCACCCCGGTCAGCAACACCGCCCCCAGCAGGACGAACCCGGCCATGATCGTGCGGAACAGCAGGGTTTCCAGTTCGGTGAGCGGCGGCAGCGCGCGCAGCCAGCGGTGGAACTCGCGGCGGCGCAGGGCGCGCTCCTGCAGCCACAAGAAGACCGCCAGCACCGCGGCGATCGCCAGGGTCGCGTAGGCCAGCAACGCCAGCCACGCGTGCAACAGCAGCCGCCAGTCCAGCGGCTCGGGCTGCCGCGCAGGGCCATGCAGCGCATAGCCCAGCAAGCCCAGCGCGGCCAGCGGGAACACCACCACGCCCAGCGCGCGCATGCGCCCGCTGGCGCCGACGACCGCGGTCAGGATCGCCATGCCCAGCCCCGCCAGCGACAACGCGGCGAAGAAATCCAGGTCGGTGATGCCGGTGTCGCGCCACGCCATGTAGTGGGTGGCGCCATGCAGGAGCAGGGCCATGTTGGCCGGCAGCAGCCAACCACGCGGGACCCCTTCGGCGCGCTGCACCGACGCGACCAGCCAGCCGGTCGCGGCCAGGTACAGCGCGATCGCGATGAGAGCGATTGTCATCGCGGCAGTGTCGCACAAAGGCCGACCGCGGGATCGCCCCTATAATTGCGGCCCGTTTCCCCGATTGCGCGGCCCACGATGTTCGAATCCCTGACCCAACGCCTGTCCGGCACCATCGAGCGCCTGCGCGGGCGCGGCCGCCTGACCGAATCCAACATCACCGAAGCCGTTCGCGAAGTGCGCATCGCGCTGCTCGAGGCCGACGTGGCGCTGCCGGTGGTGCAGGCGCTGGTGCAGCGGATCAAGGTGCGCGCGGTCGGCCAGGAAGTGATGCGCTCGCTGACCCCGGGCCAGGTGCTGGTGCGCATCGTGCGCGACGAGCTCACCGCGGTGATGGGTTCGCAGGCCTCGGACCTCAACCTCAACGTGCCGGCGCCGGCGGTGATCCTGATGGCCGGCCTGCAGGGTGCGGGCAAGACCACCACCGTGGCCAAGCTGGCCAAGCACCTGAAGGAAAAGCGCAAGAAGAAGGTGATGGTGGTCAGCGCCGACGTCTACCGTCCGGCCGCGATCGAGCAGTTGCAGACCCTGGCCGGCCAGGTGGGCGCGGTGTTCTTCCCGTCCGATGCCGCGCAGAAGCCCGAAGCCATCGTCAAGGCCGCGATCGACGAAGCGAAGAAGACCTTCGCCGACGTGCTGATCGTCGACACCGCCGGCCGCACCAGCATCGACGACGCGATGATGGCCGAGATCAAGGCGCTGCACGGCGCGGTGAACCCGGTCGAGACGCTGTTCGTGGTCGACTCGATGACCGGCCAGGACGCGGCCGTCACCGCCAAGCACTTCGGCGAGGCGCTGCCGCTGACCGGCGTGGTGCTGACCAAGACCGACGGCGATGCCCGCGGCGGCGCGGCGCTGTCGGTGCGCTACATCACCGGCAAGCCGATCAAGTTCGTCGGCGTGGGCGAGAAGCCCGACGGCCTGGACGTGTTCCACCCGGATCGCGCCGCCGGCCGCATCCTCGACATGGGCGACGTGCTGTCGCTGGTCGAGCAGGTCGAGCAGCAGGTCGACCAGGACAAGGCCCGCAAGCTGGCGGAGAAGGTCGCCAAGGGCAAGAAATTCGACCTCAACGACATGCGCGACCAGCTCGAGCAGATGCAGAACATGGGCGGCCTGTCCGGGTTGATGGACAAGCTGCCGGGCGTTGGCGCGCTGCCGGAATCCGTGAAGCAGCAAGTCACCGGCAAGGAAGTGCCGCGGATGATCGCAGTCATCAATTCGATGACGAAGAAGGAACGCCGCAACCCCGACCTGCTCAACGGCTCGCGCCGCGCCCGCGTTGCGCGTGGTTCCGGGCTGACCCCTGCCGACGTCAACAAGGTGCTGAAGCAGTACCAGCAGATGGAAAAGATGATGGGCAAGCTGGGCCGCGGCGGCATGAAAGGCATGATGCGCGGCTTGTCCGGGATGATGGGCGGGCGCGGAAGCATGCCCCCGATGCGCTGACTTTCCCGCATCGATTCAAGGCGTTATACTTGCCGGCTTACCCGGCCATTCCGGCCGCTGGGCAACACCGAGAAAGCACATGGTCAAGATCCGCCTTACCCGTGGCGGCGCCAAGAAGCGCCCCTTCTACCACATCATCGTCACCGACAGCCGCAGCGCCCGCGATGGCCGCAACATCGAGCGCGTGGGCTTCTACAACCCGGTCGCGCAAGGCCAGGAAAAGCGCATCGAGCTGGACCTGGAACGCGTCAAGCACTGGGTCGACAACGGCGCGCAGCTGACCGACAAGGTCGCCGACCTGTACAAGCAGGCCGCCAAGGCCGCCTGATGCCGCTGCCGCCTGTTGCAGGCGGCGCTGCCCACATGGACGCACCGGACGGCCGCCAGCGGAACATCACCGTGGGCCGGTTGCACGGTGCGTTCGGCGTGCGTGGCGAGGTCAAGCTGGAAAGCTTCACCGATCCGCTGCGGGCGATTGCGAGCTACCAGCCCTGGATCCTGAGGGACGCGCGCGGGGTCGAGCGTGCCTGCGAGGGCGTGCGCGTCCGCGAGGGCGTGAAAGGCCTGATCGCGAGCATGCCCGGGATCGAGGACCGGGACGCCGCCGACGCCCTGCGCGGGGTGGAGGTGCTGGTGCCGCGCTCGGCGCTGCCGCCGCCGGCGCCCGGCGAGTACTACTGGGTGGACCTGGAGGGCCTGCGCGTGGTCAACGCGGAAGGCGTCGATTTCGGCCTTGTCTCCCACCTGTTTTCCACCGGCGCCAACGACGTGCTGGTGGCGTCGGGCGAGCGCGAAAGGATGATCCCGTTCGTGCAGCCCGATTTCGTCCGCGGCGTGGATTTCGACGCGGGCGTGGTCACGGTCGACTGGGACCCGGACTTCTGAGCGCAATGCCGATGCGCTTCGACATCGTCAGCCTGTTCCCCGGATTCGTCGCCCAGCTTGCCGCACATGGCGTGGTCGGGCGCGCCGGCGAGCGCGGGCTGCTGTCGATCAATGGCTGGAACCCGCGCGATTTCGCCGAGGGCAACTACCGCCGGGTGGACGATCGCCCGTGCGGCGGCGGGCCCGGCATGGTGATGATGGTCGACCCGCTGCGGGCGGCGATCCACGCCGCGCGCGCGGCCGACCCGGCGCCGGCGAGGGTGGTCTACCTGAGCCCGCAGGGCACGCGCCTGACCCAGGCGAAGGTGCGCGAACTGGCGGCGCTGCCGCGCCTGGTGTTGCTGTGCGGCCGCTACGAGGGGGTCGATGAGCGCCTGCTGCAGGCGGAGGTCGACGAAGAGCTCTCGATCGGCGACTACGTGCTGTCCGGCGGCGAACTGGCCGCGGCGGTGCTGGTCGATGCGGTGGCGCGCCTGCAGGACGGGGCGCTGAACGACGCCGAATCCGCGCTGCAGGACAGTTTCGAGGGCGACGGCCTGCTGGATTGCCCGCATTACACCCGGCCGGTGGAGCACGAATTGGGCTCCGTGCCGGAGGTCCTGCTGTCCGGCAACCATGCCGGGATCGCGCGCTGGCGGCGCCAGCAGGCGCTGGGCCGTACCTGGCTGCGCCGGCCCGACCTGCTGGACGAGGCCGGGCTGTCCAAGGCCGACCGCACCCTGCTGGACGCGTTCCGGGCGCAATACGCCGCGGCCCCGCGGGACGCCGGCGAGGGCGGCTAAGCTCCTAGCGCACAAGGGAAAAACCCCGCTATAATGCGCGGCTTCGCTTCATCCCGTTCCACCCCCGTGCCATGACGCGGCGTCCACGTGCACCCGCGCATTACAACTAATCCAACAGGCTCCGACCATGAACAAGCCCTCGATCCACACCCTGCTGCAGGAATTCGAAACCGCGCAAGTCACGCGCAAGCTCCCGGACTTCGGCCCCGGCGACACCGTCGTCGTCAACGTCAAGGTCAAGGAAGGCAACCGCGAGCGCGTGCAGGCCTATGAAGGCGTGGTCATCGGCAAGAAGAATGCCGGCCTGAACTCGGCGTTCACCGTGCGCAAGATCTCGCACGGCTTCGGCGTCGAGCGCGTGTTCCAGACCCACAGCGCCGCGATCGACTCGGTGCAGGTCAAGCGCCGCGGCGACGTGCGCGCCAGCAAGCTGTACTACCTGCGCGGCCTGGAAGGCAAGAAGGCGCGCATCAAGGAAGACCTGGCAGGCAACGCCAAGGCCAAGGCCGCGGCGCTTGCCGCAGCGGCCGCCGCCGCCGAGTAAGGCGAACGCCGCGCGTCCTGCAACGGCCACCTCCGGGTGGCCGTTTGCGTTTGAGCAGGCGCGATGGAGGATCCCATGCCGATGCAAACCGAAACCCAACCCGCCGCCGGCGTGCGCCTCGACCTGTGGCTGTGGGCGGCGCGTTTCTACCGGACGCGGGCCCTGGCCAAGCATGCGATCGAGACCGGCAAGGTGGATGTCGCCGGGCAGCGCGCGAAGCCTTCGCGCAGCGTGCGCATCGGCGATGCGCTGGTGGTTGCGCGTGGCGAGGAGCGCTTCGAGATCGAAGTGCTGGCGCTCAGCGACATGCGCGGCCCGGCCAGCGTCGCGCAGGCGCTGTATCGTGAATCCGCGGCATCGCTGCTGGCCCGCGAACAGGCGCGGGCGATGCGTGCCGCCGCGCACAATGGCTTTCGTCCGCCCGAGACCCGGCCCGACAAGCGCGCGCGCCGGCTGATCCTGGCACTGGGCGATCTCGACGCCCTCTGATCGTCCGTGCTCGCCTGTACCCGGTGTCTGCCCGGGGGCTAGGCTGAAACGGCTAGTGCCGGACATCGCGCTTAGGCCATTTCGGGAATGGCGTGTCTCCCCAAGGATGCGCAGGATTCCCCCTCAGGTTTGCATGGAGCATTGGCATGACGGTCACGGTGTTGAAGTTGGGGTCCCGCGGCGAGCCCGTCCGTAGGCTGCAGGACGCGTTGAACCGGAAATTGCCTGGCGCCGTCCTGACCGTGGATGGCGACTTCGGAAACCGCACGCTGGCTGCGGTGCGGCGCTTCCAGGACGAGGCCTGGCTGGTGGTGGATGGCGAGGCCGGGCAATGCACCCAGAACGCGCTGTTCGATGCGGAGGCCTATGCGCCGGTCCGGCATGTGCGGCCGTTCATCCCGCAACCGACCAACAGCACCTGCTGGGCGGCGGCAACGGCGATGCTCAAGCGCAGCACGGTCGCCGCGGTCAAGGCGGCCACGCCGGCCGACATGTGGGACGACACCAATGGCCTCTACAACCAGTCGGACGTTGGCGACTGGGTGCCGCAGACCCAACGCTACGCGCGTGCGCACGGACTGCTCTACTACCCGCCGTCTTCCTGGATACCGCGCGCGTTCGCCGACCTGGTTCGCCAGGGGCCTGTGATGGTGGACACGCTGTGGGACACGCGTGGCTACCTGACCAGGGTGCCCTCCGGCTACCTGGGAAGCCCAGGCCACATGACGCTGGTGGTCGGGGTGCGTGGCGACAACGACCCGACCGGGCGGGGTACCTCGCTGATGGTGTACGACCCGTGGGAACCGAATGTCGGCAAGCGCTGGCGGGTGAGTTACCAGCGCTGGGTCGGGGAAGTCAGTACACGCACTTATCGGCTGTTCCAGTGACGCAGGCGGAGACAGCCGCTCGCGCGGCCGTTCCGTCGTACTGCGGGGCAGGAAGGCTTACCGCAGGTCGAAGCGATCCAGTTCCATGACCTTCGCCCAGGCAGCGGCGAAATCCTCCGCGAACTTCTGCTTCCCGTCCGCGCTGGCATAGACCTCCGCCAGCGCCCGCAGCACCGAGTTCGAGCCGAACGCCAGGTCCACGCGGGAGGCGGTCCATTTCATCGTTCCGGTGGTGCGGTCGCGTCCTTCGAAACGGTTGCCGCCGGCCGGTGTCCACGCCGTGCCCATGTCCAGCAGGTGCACGAAGAAGTCGTTGCTGAGCGTGCCCGGGCGGTCGGTGAGCACGCCATCCTTGGAACCACCGGCGTTGGCGCCGAGCACGCGCAGGCCGCCGACCAGCACCGTCATTTCCGGCGCGGTCAGGGTGAGCAACTGGGCCTTGTCGACCAGCAGGTGCTCGGCCGGCACCGCGGATTCGCGCGCCAGGTAGTTGCGGAAGCCATCGGCGAAGGGTTCCAGCGGCGCGAACGAATCGACGTCGGTCTGCTCCTGGGTGGCATCGGCCCGGCCGGGCGAGAACGGCACAGTGATGTCGAGGCCGGCGTCCTTCGCCGCCTGCTCGATGGCTGCATTGCCGCCCACCACGATCAGGTCCGCCAGCGAGACCCGCTTGCCGCCGGCAGCGCTGCCGTTGAAGCTGGCCTGGATGGCTTCCAGCGCGGCAAGCACCCGGGCCAGCTGCGCTGGATTGTTCGCCGCCCAGCCCTTCTGCGGCGCAAGCCGGATGCGCGCGCCATTGGCCCCGCCACGCTTGTCGCCGCCGCGGAAGGTCGATGCCGACGCCCATGCGGTGGAGACCAGTTCCGACACGGAGAGTCCGCTCGCCAGGATGTCGCGCTTGAGCGCGGCGATGTCGCCGGCATCGACCAGTGGATGCTCGACCGCGGGGATCGGGTCCTGCCAGGCCAGCACTTCCGCCGGCACTTCCGGGCCCAGGTAACGGGCGCGCGGCCCCATGTCGCGATGGGTGAGCTTGAACCATGCCCGCGCGAAGGCATCGGCGAACTGGTCCGGGTTCTCCAGGAAGCGCCGCGAGATCTTTTCGTACGCCGGGTCGAAGCGCAGCGACAGGTCGGTGGTGAGCATCGTCGGCACCAGCTTCCTCGATGCATCGTAGGCGTGCGGGATCGATGGCTCCGCGCCCTTGGCCACCCACTGGTGCGCCCCGGCCGGGCTCTTCGAGAGTTCCCACTCGAAGCCGAACAGGTGCTCGAAGTAGTCGTTGCTCCATTGCGCGGGCGTCTTGGTCCAGGTGACCTCCAGCCCGCTGGTGATGGTATCGGCGCCCGTGCCCGCGCCGAACCCGTTTTGCCAGCCGAAGCCTTGCGCCTCGAGGCTTCCTGCCTCCGGTTCCACGCCGACATTGCTGGCGGGTCCGGCACCATGGGCCTTGCCGAAGCTGTGGCCACCGGCGATCAGGGCGACGGTTTCCTCGTCGTCCATGGCCATTCGCGCAAACGTCTCGCGGATGTCGCGGGCTGCGGCGAGCGGGTCCGGATTGCCTTCGGGGCCTTCCGGGTTCACGTAGATCAGGCCCATCTGCACCGCGGCGAGCGGATTTTCGAGGCTTCGCGCACCCGCGTCGTTGCCCGCATGGCGTTCTTCGCCGCCGAGCCACCTGGTTTCGCGGCCCCAGTACACATCCATGTCCGGTTCCCAGGTGTCCTCGCGGCCACATGCGAAGCCGAAGGTCTTGAAGCCCATGGTTTCCATCGCGACATTGCCGGCGAGCAGCATCAGGTCCGCCCACGAAATGGCCCTGCCGTATTTCTGCTTGATCGGCCACAGCAGGCGGCGCGCCTTGTCCAGGTTGCCGTTGTCCGGCCAGCTGTTGAGCGGTGCGAATCGCTGCTGGCCGCGACCACCGCCGCCGCGGCCGTCGCCGATGCGGTAGGTGCCGGCGCTATGCCAGGCCAGGCGCACCATCAGGCCACCGTAGTGGCCGAAGTCGGCCGGCCACCAGTCCTGCGAATCGGTCATCAGCGCAGCAAGGTCGGCCTTGAGCGCGACGTAGTCGAGCGTGGCGAACTCCTTCGCGTAGTCGAAGCCAGCCCCCATCGGGTCGGACTTCGGGGAGTGCTGGTTCAGCAGGTCCAGGCGCAGCTGCTTCGGCCACCAGTCGCGGTTGGTGGTCCCGGCGGTATTGCCGTGGAACGGGCACTTCGATTCGGTCGGCATGGTGGGCTCCTGGTGATGGCGTACGCCAGCCTCCACCGTAGTCCCCGCTGCGTTGCAGTTGAAATCGAATGATCGAACGGCATCGATCGTCGTGGACTATCGAATTGCGACGATTCCCGTGATCCGGTCGATGCCGGGCCCGGCGCACCGAAGCCGGTGCCGAAGGCTGCGCAACGTGCGGGGCCACCGGCCTGCGCCGGTCCTGATCCCGGTGCGGGCGGCCGTTCGCGCGGGTGCCGGCTCAGCCCAGCGACTTGAGGCGGTAGAGCGCTTCCAGCGCCTGCTTCGGGGTCAGGTCGTCGGGATCGATGCCGGCCAGTGCCTCCAGCGCCGCGCTGGAGGGGGCGAACAAGCCGAACTGCTGCGGCTGGTCCAGCGCCGGCGCGCTCAGCGGGACATGCGGCGTATCGCGGCTCTGCGCTTCCAGCTCCGCCAGCCGTGTCCTGGCCTGTTGCAGGGCGGCCTTCGGCAGGCCGGCCAGCGCCGCCACCTGCAGGCCGAAGCTGCGGTTGGCAGGGCCGGGGCGCACCGCGTGCATGAACACCAGCGCGTCGCCGTGCTCGACCGCGTCCAGGTGCAGGTTGGCGATGCCGCTGCCGGGTTCCGCCAGCGCGGTCAGCTCGAAGTAGTGGGTGGCGAACAGGGTGTAGCTGCGGTTCGCCGAGGCCAGCTGCCGCGCCACCGCGTCCGCCAGCGCCAGGCCATCGTAAGTCGAGGTGCCGCGGCCGATCTCGTCCATCAGCACCAGCGAGTGTTC
>Ga0073903_10000526_pt1 | contig 19961 bp, 19 predicted proteins | sample KloWWTKNB14_bulk_FD_66665 | JGI IMG/M metagenome (GOLD analysis project Ga0073903, IMG submission 66665) | Active sludge microbial communities from Klosterneuburg, Austria, studying microevolution and ecology of nitrifiers - Klosterneuburg... | ecosystem: Engineered > WWTP > Aerobic digester >... | reverse complement strand
CTCGGTCTTGGCCTGCTGGCACCAGGCGGCGTCGGAGCTGCAATACAGCGTCAGACGGCCCTGGGCCAAGGCGGGCGCCGCAGAAGCGCCGAGCAAAACAGTCAAAAGACCGGAAACGACGGTAATGCGCATGGCATGTCTCCAAAATTGCAATTCGAACCAGCCAGGGAAGCATTTTCCCCGGCCATCTGACGCCTACCATAATGTCAGGCGCGCATCCGGTCAATCCACGTAAACACGCAGAGCCCGGTTAGAAAATAGGCATCAAACGGGAACGAGCAGGTCCCTGGAGACCGCAATCAACTGCTCCAGCTTGACCTTTGCCGCGCCCGATTCAATGGCAATGCGTGCCTTGGCGATTCCGGCATCGATGGAGTCGGTCACATTGGCCGCATACAAGGCAGCACCGGCGTTGAGGATCACGATGTCGCGCGGCGCGCCGAGCTGGTTGTCCAGCACGCCGAGCAGCATCGCCCTGGACTCCTCGGCGGTATCGACCTTGAGCGCACGGTTGCTTGCCATCACCATGCCGAAGTCCTCGGGATGAATCTCGTATTCGGTGATTTCGCCATTGCGCAATTCGCCCACCATGGTGGCCGCACCCAGGCTCACCTCGTCCATGCCATCGCGGCCATACACCACGACCGCGTGTTCGGCGCCCAGGCGCTGCAACGCGCGCACCTGGATGCCGACCAGATCGGGGTGGAACACCCCCATCAGGATATTGGGCGCGCCGGCCGGATTGGTCAAGGGGCCGAGCAGGTTGAAGATGGTCCGCACGCCCAGTTCCTTGCGCACCGGCGCCACGTTCTTCATCGCCGGGTGGTGATTGGGCGCAAACATGAATCCAACACCCACGGTTTCAATACATTTCGCGATTGCCTCGGGCGAGAGTTGAATGTTCACGCCCAGCGCCTCCATCACATCGGCACTGCCGCTCTTGCTGCTGACGCTGCGCCCGCCATGTTTGCTGACCTTGGCACCTGCCGCCGCCGCGACAAACATCGAACAGGTGGAGATGTTGAAGGTATGCGAGCCGTCGCCGCCGGTGCCCACGATGTCCACCAGGTGGGTGCTGTCCTGGACATGGACCTTGGTCGAAAACTCGCGCATCACCTGCGCTGCGGCGGTGATCTCGCCGATGGTTTCCTTCTTGACACGAAGGCCGGTGATCAATGCGGCCATCATCACCGGCGACATCTCGCCGCTCATGATCTGGCGCACGACATGCAGCATCTCGTCATGGAAAATCTCGCGGTGCTCGATGGTGCGCACCAGCGCCTCCTGCGGGCTGATCTTGATCGGATGGGGCATGGTCATGTCTCCTTAGGTCGAGGTTGCAAGTTGTTCAGCCGTCGCCAGACGGACGCCGAAGCCGAGAAAAAGTACGCCAGCCACCCGGTCCAGCCAGGCCAGTGAGGTGCGCAAGCCTTGCAGGCGGCCCGCGAGCCAGGCCGCACCCAGACCCCAGGCCAGATTCACCGGCAAGGCATTGATATTGAAGATCAGACCCAGCAACAGAAAGGTTGCGGTCTTGTGGGCCGCATCATGGGCGATGAACTGTGGCACGAACGCCAGGAAGAACAGCGCGACCTTGGGATTGAGCGCGTTGGTCCAGAAACCCCGGGCGAAAACCGGCCAGAACCGCACCGTTTCGGCGCCAGGCGAAGGCGCCGCACCCTGCAGCTCTGCCAAGGCCTTGCCGCCACTGGCGGGTGCGAACAAAAGCCGCAGGCCGATGTAGATCAGGTAGGCAGCACCCAGCCATTTGAGCACCGTGAAAGTGAGCGCCGAGGCGGCGATCAAGGCACCCAGACCGACGGCCGCCGCGATGATATGCACGCAACACCCGGCGCCGATACCCAGCGCCGCGGCCACGCCGCCGCGCCGACCGCCCCGCACGCCATTGCTGACGATGTACAACACGTCCGGACCCGGTGTCAGGTTCAGCAGCAGTCCGGCCATGATGAACAGCCCGAGTTGGTCGATACCGGCAAACATGTGGCGAAGCTCGAATCTGCTGGTGCGAACGGGTGGCGCGGATCAGCGCGCAAAGAAGTCGCGCGCCGTCGCAATCGCATGCTCGATACCGGCTGCGTCGATATCCAGATGGGTCACGAAACGCATCCGATAGAGGCCCGAGGCCCGCACGCCATGGCTTTGCAGATATGGCAGGAATTCGCCGGCACGTGCCCGGGCATCCCCCACCAGGTCGACAAACACGATATTCGTATCGGGCTGCGCGACCTCGATGCCATCGATCGCCCGCAAGCCTTCGGCCAGGCGTCGCGCCAGCGCGTGGTCTTGCGCCAAACGCGCCACATGCTGGTCGAGCGCGTAACTGCCCGCTGCCGCCAGCAGACCCACCTGGCGCATGCCCCCACCGGCCATCTTGCGCACCCGCGTCGCGCGCTGCACCAGCGCGCGGCTGCCGCACAACACCGATCCCGCCGGCGCGCCCAGCCCCTTGCTCAGGCAGACCGACACGCTGTCAAAACACTGCGCGATCCGCCTGGCCTCGGACATCGCATCAGAACCGGTCAACGCGGCCTGCGCAACAGCTGCATTGAACAGCCGCGCACCATCGAGATGGCGTGCCAGCCCTTTGGACACGGCCAGCGCACTGGCCTGCTCCAGATAAGCAAACGGCAGCAACTTGCCCCCCCAGGTGTTCTCCAGCGCCAGCATGCGGGTCACGGCGTAATGGTTGTCGTCGGGCTTGATCGCGGCTTCAATGTCTGCCAGCGCCAGCGTGCCGTCGCTCTGGTTGTTCAGCGGTTGTGGCTGCACACTGCCGAACACCGCCGCGCCACCGCCCTCCCAACGGTAGGCGTGTGCCATCTGACCCACGATATATTCATCACCGCGCTGGCAATGCGCCAGGATGGCACACAGATTGCTCTGCGTGCCGGTGGCGACGAACAGTGCCGCCTCGAAGCCCAGCAGCGCCGCCAGCTTGTCCTGCAAGGCATTGACGCTGGGGTCCTCGCCATAGACATCGTCGCCCAGTGGGGCCTCCATCATCGCGGCGCGCATGCCCGCCGTAGGCTGGGTCACGGTGTCACTGCGCAAGTCAACGGTCATCATGGTGCTTCTCCGTCGGTCGGACTGCCGCAGCATGGCAGCCGGGGATTGGTTTTCGCGGGCCGGCAATCTGCGCGGTCACAGCAGGAAGTTCTTCAGCATCGCATGACCGTGTTCGGTCAGGATCGATTCCGGATGGAACTGTACGCCCTCGATCCGCACATCGGCCGCCATGCCGGCATGGCGCACGCCCATGATCTCGCCGTCATCGGTCCAGGCCGTGACTTCGAGTTCGGCCGGGCAAGTCGCACGTTCGATCGCCAGCGAATGGTAGCGATTGACGGTGAACTGCTCCGGCAGTCCGGCAAAGACGCCGCTCTGCGTGGTGTGGATCACCGAGGTCTTGCCATGCATCAACTGTTTCGAGCGCACAATGTTGCCGCCGAGCGCGGCACCGATGCTCTGGTGGCCCAGGCAGACCCCCAGGATCGGCAGCCTGCCCATGAAATGGCGGATCGCCGCGACCGAGATACCGGCCTCGGCCGGGGAACATGGCCCGGGCGAAATCACCAGCCGGTCGGGCGAACGCGCGGTTATGCCTTCGAGCGTGATCTCGTCGTTGCGGAATACCTCGACCTCGGCCCCCAGTTCGCCAAAATACTGGACGATGTTGTAGGTGAAGCTGTCGTAGTTGTCGACCATCAAAATCTTCACGGCGTTCATTCCAGACCCTCCTCGACCAGTTCGGCCGCGCGCAGCAGCGCACGCGCCTTGGCCTCTGTCTCTCTCCATTCCATTTCCGGCACCGAGTCGGCAACAACGCCGGCGGCGGCCTGCACATACAGGTTGCCGTCCTTGATGACGCCGGTGCGGATCGCGATGGCCACATCCATGTCGCCGGCATAACTGAGGTAGCCGCAGGCACCGCCATACAGGCCGCGCTTGTTCGGCTCGAGCTGGTCGATCACCTCCATCGCGTGGACCTTGGGGGCCCCGGTCAGGGTTCCGGCCGGGAAGGTGGCCCTGAGCACATCCATACTGGTCATGCCGTCGTTGAGAATGCCCTCGACGTTGCTGACGATATGCATCACATGGCTGTAGCGCTCGACGGCGAAGGCCTCGGTCACCTTGACACTGCCGGTCCTGGCAATGCGCCCGATGTCATTGCGCGCCAGATCGATCAACATCACATGCTCCGCCCGCTCCTTGGGATCGTTGACCAGCTCGATCTCGATCTCCTTGTCTCGCTCGATGGTGGCGCCACGTGGCCGGGTTCCTGCCAGCGGGCGGATCGTGATCTTCTGCCCCAGCTCGGTGTTTTCCTGGCGCACCAGAATCTCCGGGCTGGCACCCACCACATGGAAGTCCCCGAAGTGGTAGTAGTACATGTAGGGACTGGGATTGAGCGAACGCAGCGCGCGGTACAACGACAGGGGCGACTCGGTATACCGCTTCTTGATGCGTTGCCCGACCTGCACCTGCATGAAGTCACCGGCCTCGATCATGCCCTTGGCCTGTTCGACTGCGCGCAGATAGTCGGCCTTGGCAAATTCGCGCTCGGCCGGATACGACTGTGTGGCCTTGACCACCGGCGCACTCACCGAGTATTTCAGCTGGTCCTTGAGATCACGCAAGCGGCGCTTGGCAATGCTGTAGGCCTCGTTCTGACCCGGATCGGCATAGACGATCAGGTACAACTTGCCCGACAGATTGTCGATCACCGCCAGTTCTTCGCACTGCAGCAGCAGGATGTCGGGACAACCCAGCGTATCGGGCGGACAGGACGCCACCAGCTTCTTCTCGATATGGCGCACCGTGTCGTAGCCGAAATAGCCGGCCAGGCCACCGCAGAAACGCGGCAGTCCGGGACGCAGCGCCACCTTGAAGCGCTTCTGATAGGCGGCGATGAAATCGAGCGGATTGCCGGTATCGGTTTCGGTCACGACACCGTCGGTCACCACCTCGGTCCTGGCGTGCGGGCCAAAGCCGGTGGCGCGCAGCAGCGTGCGCGCCGGCAGGCCGATGAAGCTGTAGCGGCCGAAGCGCTCGCCACCCACAACGGACTCCAGCAAAAAACTGTAGGCGCCGTCCGCCTTGGAGAAAGCCAGCTTCAGATACAGCGACAAGGGGGTTTCCAGGTCTGCAAACGCTTCCACCATCAGCGGAATGCGGTTGTAGCCCTGGGACGACAGGCTCTTGAATTCAAGTTCGGTAATCACGCGTCAGACCTTTCGATACGGCAGCGGCGCCCCACGTCGCGGTGGCGCTCGCATGCGGGTAATGAGGTGCCCTGAGCAGGGCCGGATGCGGGGGATGATCGGGCCGAAAACCCGTGCCACGTCCACCGCGAGCCCGCCGTGTTGGCAAGCCTTGATGAGAATCAGTCGGCGCGCCGCAACAGCAGGCATGACAAGGCATGCGAGTCACGCCAGGGCCAGGCTCCCCGGTCGCTGCAACCTGTGATGCTGATGCGGTGAATGAACATATCGGTCGCAGTGTAGCAAAGCCGCGACCGGGTCGGTCGGTCAGGCTTCAGTCGCCAGGCAGTCGCTCCAGCATCCACTGCACCAGCGCGTCGCGCGCAAGCGGTCTGCTGAACAGGTAGCCCTGGCCCTTGCCGCATCCGATCGTGCGCATCATCTGGGCCTGCTCCGGCGTTTCGATGCCTTCGGCCAGGGTCCCCATGCCCAGCGTGCGCGCCATCAGCACGGTGGCCTCGATCAGCACCCGGTGGTAGTCGCTGGTCTGCGCCAGGCTGACAAAACTGCGGTCGATCTTGACCACGTCGATCGGCAGCTCATGCAGACACGACAGAGAGGAATATCCGGTTCCGAAGTCGTCCAGCGCCAGCGTCACACCCAACGAACGGATCTCGTGCAGCCGCGCCTGCATCGCCGGATCCTGCGCCGCCAGGCTTTCCGTGATCTCCAGTTGCAACTGGCCCACACCCATGTCATGGGCGCGCAATGCCTGCAACACATCGGACGCCAGTGACGCATCGCGCAACTGGGCGCGCGACAGGTTGACCGACACGGCCTGCGGCGCGCGGACACCCAGCGCGTCCTGCATCCAGGCGAAGTCGCGACAAGCTGTCTGCAGCACGAAGGCGCCGATTTTTCCGATCAGGCCAATCGCCTCTGCCACCGGAATGAACTCGGCCGGCGACACCAGTCCGCGCTGCGGATGGTTCCAGCGCACCAGCGCCTCCATGCCCGTCATCTGGCGCGAGACCAGATCCACCAGAGGTTGATAGACGACGAACATTTCGCCATCACCCAAGGCGCGGCGCAGATCATTTTCCATGGCGACGTCGTCGCTGACGCGCTTGTGCATGGCAGGTTCAAAAAGCACATATCGGCCGCGCCCGGTGCGCTTGGCCTCGTACATCGCGATGTCGGCATCCCGCAGGATGGCTTCCACGTCATCCGCGGCGTGGGTGGCCGTGACAATGCCGATGCTGACGCTTGAATTGACGGTGTGATTGCCGATCGTGTAGGGCATGGCCAGCAAGTCCAGCAGGCGGCCGGCGACGACCTCGGCATCGAGGTCACCCCGGATGTCATCGAGCAGCACGACGAACTCGTCGCCGCCAATACGCGCCGCCATCTGGCCAAAGTCGCTGGTGCGCACAAAGGCGTCACTGTCGCGCAAGCCGGACTGCAGCCGCTCGGCGATCTGGCGCAGCAGATCGTCACCCACGCCGTGGCCCAGTGTGTCATTGACCTGCTTGAAGCGGTCGAAGTCCATGAACAACACCGCAAAATGGTAGCCCGCATGCAGTTGGTGGCGCTTGAGCGAAGCCGCAATCTGGTCCGTCACCACCATCCGGTTGGGCAACAGGGTGAGGCTGTCGGTACGGGCGTTGTCGCGCAGTTGCTGCTCGAGCAGCTTCTGTGCCGTCACGTCAACCAGACAGGCCACTGTGCCCTGGATCCCGCCCTGCTCGTCGAGCAAAGGCTCGGAATTGACCAGGGTCCAGAAAAAATCGTTGGGCGTGCGTTCATATCCGACCAGTTCGCCACGGACCGACTCGCCGGTGCGCAGGCTGCGAATCACCGGGCGCTCAGACATCGGCATATCCGAATGGTCATCACGTATCAGCCGCCCCATCTTGGCGATCGCCACCATGACGGCCTGCATATCGCCGCCGCTTTCAATATGGTCGCCCGGCAACCCCAGCATTTCCAGCGCGGCGGCATTGCAATCGACCACATCCCCCTGCCTGGAGAAAACCAGCACACCGGTTGGCAAAGCCTCAAACAGGGCCCGGCGCTGCAGTCGCGAACGCACCACCTCGTCGATGTTCGATGCCACCACCACCCAGGACAGGATGCGCTCGTGCCTGTCACGCAAGGGCTGGATGTCGACCAGCACCCATACCTTCAGGCCACTGCGGGTGACAGCCTGGATTTCACCGCTGGCAGCCACGCCACGGGCCATATTGTCCCGGTAAGACACACCCGCGCGAACGTCGCGTTCACGCAACTGCAGCACTCCGCCCAGCAGTTGCCCCTTCACCTCGGCCAGCGTAAATCCGGTCATGGTCGCAAAACTGGGATTGACCCATTCGACGCGTCGGTGGGCATCGAGCACGATGACCGCATTGGCAGTGTGTTCGGCCACCAGCGCCAACCGGCGCATCTGTGTCGCCTGGGCCTGGGCCAGGCTGTGCTGACGCCGGACCATGCGCGCCGTGGGCTCGACAACTGCCAGCGCCAGCAAGACCATCAGGCCCAGTACCGCCAGCACCGACCATTGCATCGATTGCTTCGCCTCCTGGCTATGCACGCGCGCGCCCACCTGTGCCTGCTCGGACAAGGCCAGCGCTGCAGCGAAATAATCCGGTGCTTGCGCCTGGATGGCCAGCAAGCGGGCCTGCAGTAGCGGCCGGTCGGCCGGCGCCGGCGCGTGTACCAGCTTGGCGACGTCATCAAAAAACAGTTCCCGGGCTTCACGCCATGCCCGGGACACCACTTCGAGCCGGTGAATCTCGGCCGGATCGCGGGCCGGTTGCTCCGCCAGCAAGGCGTCGAGCCGCAATGCCTGGTTGCGCGCCTCGTCCAGCACCTGCGCCAGTTGGTGTGGCGCAGCATCACTGTCGTACTGCATCGCCAACAGGCTCAGGCGCTGGCTGAAAATGCGCTGCGCAGCGGCCAGCGCGATGATTTCGCCGTCAGCGCCGCGCAATTGCTCGCTTCGGCTGTTGTGCGCGGCTTCGGCCAACAGCACCAGTGCGATCAGCACCAGCACACCGAGCATGGCCAGGCGAACCCGCATGCCGGCGCGCACGCCAGCACGCAAAGCCTCGGCGTCGATCTCGACGTTGGTGGCGACCGGATCCGCAGGCGGCGTCACACCGGGCAATCTCAGCGCAAGGCGCTGCGCATCCGGTCGATCACGGTGCGGTAGTCGGCCTGTCCGAAGATGGCGCTCCCGGCCACAAATGTGTCGGCGCCGGCATCGGCCGCCTGGCGGATGTTGTCGACCTTGATGCCACCATCGACTTCGAGCCGGATGTCCTTGCCGCTGGCATCGATGCGCCGGCGCACGTCGGCTATCTTGCGCAATGCCGAATCGATGAAGGATTGGCCGCCAAAACCCGGGTTGACGCTCATGATGAGAACCAGGTCGATGTCGTCGATCACCCAGTCCAGTACATCCATCGGCTGCGCCGGATTGAAAACCAAACCGGCCTTGCAGCCTGCGCTGCGGATGGCCTGGATCGAGCGATGGACATGGCCGCTGGCATCGGGGTGAAAGCTGATCAGGTCGGCGCCGGCCTGGGCAAACGCGTTGGCCAGCGCATCGACCGGTTGCACCATCAGGTGCACGTCGATCGGGACCGCCACGCCGGCGGCAGTGACGGCATGGGGTTTGAGCGCCTGGCAGACCATCGGCCCGAACGTCAGGTTGGGGACGTAATGGTTGTCCATCACGTCGAAATGGATCCAGTCGGCACCTGCGGCGATGACGTCGGTGACCTCGGCGCCCAGCCGGGCAAAGTCTGCGGAAAGAATCGAAGGTGCAATACGGTAGGTCATGCGTGTGGGTTTGGAAATATCGACGGGCTGTCCGGGATTTTCGCAGTTAGCATAGCGCCATGGCCAAGTACCGATTTCAGGTTGATGTTCGCCCCCAGTATCTGCCCGACCAGTCGTCGCCGGAACGGGGGTTGTATGTTTTTGCCTACACCATCACCATCTCCAACGTGGGCGAAATCGGCGCGCAGCTGATTTCGCGCAGCTGGAACGTCAACGACGCCAGCGGCCATACCGAGAAAGTGCGTGGCCTGGGCGTGGTCGGACACCAGCCGCTGCTGCAGCCGGGCGAGAAGTTCGAATACACCAGCGGTACCCGCCTGCGCACCCCTACCGGCACCATGCACGGCAGCTATTTTTTGGTCGCCGAAGACGGTGAGCGGTTTGAGACCGACATCCCGATGTTCGTGCTCGACGCATTGAGCGTCGGCGGCCAGAAACCGACGCTGCACTGATGCGCGGGTCGGGTCGATGGCCATGGGCGAATTCGACCTGATCCACCAGTATTTCCAGCGCCCGGTGCGCCGCGCCGCACTTGGCATCGGCGATGACTGCGCCCTGCTGCAACCGGCCGCCGGCTGCCAGATCGCGGTATCGAGCGACATGCTGGTGCAAGGCACCCACTTCCTTGCCGATACCGATCCGTACCTGCTGGGCCACAAGGCACTGGCCGTCAACCTCAGCGACCTGGCTGCCTGCGGTGCCCGCCCGCTGGCATTCACACTGGCACTGGCCTTGCCCGCCGCAGACCCGTCCTGGCTGGAACCGTTTTCGCGTGGCCTGCTGGCGCTGGCAGACAGCCACGATTGCGAACTGGTCGGCGGGGACACGACGCGCGGGCCACTGAACATCTGCATCACGGTATTTGGCGAGGTTCCGGCGCCCGGCGGCCGCAGCCAGGCGCTGCTGCGATCGGGCGCCCACGCCGGCGACGACATCTACGTCAGCGGAACACTGGGCGACGCGCGGCTGGCGCTGGAGGCGATCGGCGGCCAGTGGGTTTTGCCGCAGGCCTTGTTCGAACGTGCTGCCAGGCGCCTGCATCGGCCCGAACCCAGAGTTGCGCTGGGTCAGGCCTTGCGCAGCCTGGCCTCGAGCGCCATCGACATCAGCGATGGCCTGCTCGGGGACCTGGGCCATGTGCTGGCGGCCTCCGGCGTCGGCGCCAGGCTCGATGCCGGCAGCATGACTGGATGCATCGCATGCCATGGCGCTGCACTGGACGCGGTCGTACCGCGTCAGCACCAGTTGCACTGCGTGCTGGCCGGAGGTGACGATTACGAACTGGCGTTCACCGCTGCGCCCCACCAGCGCGACGCCATCTTCGAGGCGGCGCGCACCTGCGCCACAGCGGTCAGCCGGATCGGCACGGTCACCGCCGAACCTGGCTTGCAGGTCGTCGATGGCCACGGCGTGGCCATCACCGGGCAATGGGCCTCGTTCGATCACTTCAACGGACACTGAATACAAAGGGAGAAGTCGCATGACGCCAGCCGACCTTTTCGATGCGGCCATCACCGCGGCCCGCAGCAGCCCGAACCAGGTGCGCAAGGTCGGCGCCGTATTGCTGCCGGGCGACGGCGGGGCCGCCATCGCGACCTGCAATACCTTTCCCGCGGGTGTGGCCGACACCGGGCAGCGCCATCTCGGCGACGGACGGCTGATCTGGATGGAGCACGCCGAACGCAACGCGATCTACGCGGCGGCGCGCAGTGGCCGCTCGACGCAAGGGGCCACACTGGCCAGCAGCTATTTCCCCTGCACCGATTGCGCCCGGGCCATCGTGCAGGCCGGTATCCGGCGCCTGATCACGCTGGCACCGGACCCGGCCGACCCGGTCTGGGGTGCTTCGTTCGGCCCGTCCGAGACCATGTTGCGCGAAGCCGGTGTGGTGATCGAACTGAGCGGCCACGACCCGGCGCAAGTGCACGCAGCCACCATGCGCCCCGCGTGAGCCAGCGCGCGCTCAGGGCGCAATCGTGATGGTCTTGACGCGCCCCTTGCGCAGCAGGTACAGGCCGCTGATGATGATGATCGCGCCGCCCAGCAGCGTGTAGCGATCGGGCACGATTCGCCACAGGGTCCAGTCCAGCGCAATACCCCAGGCCAGGGCGGTGTATTCGAACGGCGCCACCGCCGAAGCCTTGCCATGGCGGAATGCCTCGGTGATCGCCAGCTGGCCGACGAAACCGGTGACCGCCAGCGCCAGCAGCACCGGCCAGTGGTGGCTCTGAATGGGGATCCATCCCGGCAGGGCCAACACGCCGGCGCCCAGCGACAGCGACATGGTGGTCCAGAACACCAGTGTCACGCTGGCATCGGTGCGGCTGAGCACCCGACCTGCGACCGCGGACACCGCATAACAGACCGCCGCCCCGAGGACTGCCAGCGCGCCGAGCGAGAAAAACGCTTCGCCGTCCGGCCGCAGCGCGATCCACACCCCCAGCATGCCAACCGCGATGGCCACCCAATGCAGGGGCGCGACCTTTTCACCGAGCACCGGTATCGACAACATCGTGATCAGCAGCGGCGCAATGAAGAAGATCGCATAGGCCTCGGCCAGGCCCAGTGCCCGCAGCGAAAAACTGAACAGCGACAACATCAGGATGCCGATCAGTCCGCGGAACAGGTGCAGCCGCCATCGCACCCGCAGCAACAGGCCCGCCTCTCGTCGCCAGACGACGTACACACACACCAGCGGCAACGCCGCCAGACCGCGCAACGCGGCCACCTGCAGCGCCGGATAACTGCCGGTCAGCGTCTTGAGCACCGCATCCATCAGCGAGAACGCGGCCACGGCGACCAGCATCGCGGCAATGCCGCGGCGGTTGCCCTCGCTGTCGCCGGCCGCACTCAAGGTTTGCGCTGCTCCAGCGTCAGGCCGACCGCCGTGCGCGCCGCGAAGCCCTTCCAGTAGGTGTGATCCGCCTTGAGCGTGCCATTTTCCTCGGCCGACCACTTTCCGTCACGGGCTTTCTCCACCAGGTTCAGGTAGGCGTCCATGCCGGCATCGTTCTTCAGGTAACGGTCCAGAAACGCGGTGCTGAAATGCTGCGCGATATTGTTCATGCGCACGTTGTCCCAAACCGCATCGATATAGTGCTCGGCCGGGATGAACTTCAGGTTGGCCGCCGGCTTGAAGGTCTCGGCCGGTGCAGGCATCGGCGCGCCGGCGTTGTGGTTGGCGTTCTCGTAGGTCAGCAGGTAACGCGGCGCATTGACGCTGGCCTCGAAGATGTTGCGCACGCCAGGCGCATAACCGGAGACGTCATCTACGCTGCCGGCTACGAAGAAGACCGGGATCCTGATGCCGGCCAGGCCGCCAGCGTCCCAGAACCCCCGGTTCCAGCCCCAGGGCGCGAAGGCCACCGCCGCCTTGATGCGTTTGTCGATCGACGCTGTGTATTGCGCATTGCCAGCCTGGCGCACCGCCAGAGCGCCACCCGGAACACCCCAGGTGAATCCGACACTGGCCGCGGTGTATCCGCCGCCGATGGTGTTGACCACGCCATAACCACCCATCGAGTAACCGATCAGGCCGGTGGTGTCTGCATTGACCATGCCCTTGAGCGTGGCGTCGCTGCCATTGAGTCGCGCCATCTCATTGAGCACGAACAACTGGTCCAGCGAACGGTTGAGCAAGGTGCTGCCAAAAGCGGCCTGGTCGCTGTAAGTGCTGTCGGTGTGGTCGATCGACACCACCACATAACCCTTGCTGGCCAGGTTCTCGCCCAGGTGGCTGAGCAGGAAGCGGTTGCCCGGATACCCGTGCGAGATGATCAGCAGCGGATACGGGCCACTGCCCGCGTCGGGCGACGCATCGCGCACGGCCTTGCCGCGAATCGTCACCTCGGTCTTGCCGTCACGCGTGAAGACGCGGTATTCACCATCACCGGGCTTGGCCGGGCCGGGTTTGGCGGGATACCAGACCTCGACCGTCAACGGGCGGTCATAGCTGGGGATCGGTTCGCCGGCCTTGGCCTTGACGATGTCCAGCTGCTTGGGGTGAACCAGGTTCAGCGTCTTGACGCCAATGGCGAATTTTCCGTACGGCGCCAGCGAAGGCGCGTCCGGTCGGATCACATCGATGCGGTTGTCCTGGGCCATGGCGGAGTTGACCGCGCCCATCAAGGCGCAGGTAAGGGAAGTCGCAAGAAGTACCTGTCGGAACATGGGTGTTGTCTCCAGAGATGATGAACGGACGCGGGCTTGCGCGTGCCGGCAAGGCTCGGCCACGACCGGCCATCATCGCCCGGGCAGGACAAGTGCCGACAGCATACCCGGAGGTGGCAGGAAAACGCCGGGCAGCTCCCAAGTTTTCTTGTACCCCCTCGGGGACCCTGGCCAAGCCAGGGCTGGGGGCCCCGAAGGCCTGCGTTTGTCGCGGGCACCGGCTCGCCCATAATCGTGCCATGGATGAATCCCAATCCCTGATGCGTCCATCCGCTGCGCCGCTGGCCAGGGTCAACGTGTCGTTCCTGCTGGCGCATCCGGCCCATTTCATTGCGCTGGGTCTGGGCTCCGGACTCAGCCGCTGGGCACCGGGCACGGCCGGCACCTTGTGGGCCTGGCTGGCTTTCCTGGCCATGCAGATCTGGCTCAGCCCGTCCCAGATTGCCTGGGTCGTGGCGCTGTCGTTCCCGCTGGGCTGGTGGGCCTGCAGCACCTGTGCCCGCCACATGCGGGTGCGCGACCCCGGCAGCATCGTATGGGATGAAGTCGCCGCATTCTGGCTGGTACTGTGGCTGGTCATGCCGGCCGGCCTGCTGGCCCAACTGATCGCCTTCGCGCTGTTCCGCTTCTTCGACGCCGTCAAGCCCGGCCCGGTGGCATGGGCCGACCAGCTGTTCCACGATGCCGACGAGGCCCGCGATCCGCAGGCCTGGAACAAGGCAGGTTTCGGCATCATGCTCGACGACCTGGTCGCCGCCTTCTGCACCTTGCTCGTGATCGCCTTGTGGATGCGGTGGTGGCCGGCATGAGCCGCCGGGCCGTTCCCAAGGCGAATTCCGCAATGCAAAGCATGGAGGATGCCTGATGAGCCGCCGGGCCGTTCCCAAGGCGAATTCCGCAATGCGAAGCATGGAGGATGCCTGATGAGCCGCCGGGCCGTTCCCAAGGCGAATTCCGCAATGCAAAGCATGGAGAATGCCTGATGAGCGCAGCGCAGGAAATCCGATGACCAACCCCGATACACGCCCGATCACCGACATCTGCCAGCAACTGGCCGCCACATTGCAGCAACGTGGCTGGATGATGGCCACGGCCGAGAGCTGTACCGGCGGGCTGATTGCCGGCGCCTGCACCGACCTGAGCGGCTCGAGCAACTGGTTCGAGCGCGGGTTCGTGACCTATTCGAACCAGGCCAAGATGGAGCTGCTCGGCGTCGACGCCGCGGTGCTGCAAGACGAAGGCGCTGTCAGTGAAGCAGTGGCACGCGCCATGGTGCAAGGCGCCTTGTCCCGCGCGCCGGTGCATGCGGCGGTCGCCGTCACCGGTGTGGCCGGCCCCACCGGTGGCAGTGCGGCCAAACCGGTCGGAACCGTCTGGTTCGGCTGGAACATCGACGGTGTGGTCTCCAGCCAGGTCCAGCTGTTTCCAGGTGACCGCGCTGCAGTCCGTGCCGCCACCGTTCGCCATGCGCTGGCGCAACTGCTCGCGCGCATCGACAACACGCCAGCCGTGCCAGCAGGCCATGGCCGTTGAAAGCCAGGCGCCACCCAAGCGATCACGCGCCAGGGCCGCGGCCGGCGCAAAGACGCAAACCGGTGCCCCGGCAAGACGGGTGAGCGGCCGGCTGCCTCGCAGCCAGCACTACCATGTGTATGTGGTCGAGTTGTCCGACGAAGTCTGGAACCTGGCGCGTTTTCGCAAGGCCAATCCCGACTACCGGCTCGGCAAGCCGTTTGTCTACGTCGGCATGACCGGGCTGGACCCCGACCTGCGCTTTGACAAACACAAGGCAGGCATACAGGCCAGCAGTTATGTGCGCCGTTTCGGCCTGCGCCTTTTGCCGGGCCTGTACACGATGTACAACCCGATGCCGTATGAAGGCGCACGCGACATGGAAGTGGAACTGGGAATCGCCTTGCGCGAAGCGGGCTATGGCGTGTGGCAGGCTTGAGCCGGCGAACGCCGACATCGGCTGCGGCATCAAACCACATTGATCTCCAGCATCGGGCGTTCGTCGATCACCCGCTGCCAGCCGAACTCCGACAGATCCAGTGTTTCGAAGCGGCCCGCGACCAGCAGTTCGGCCAGCGCCCGGCCGACCGCCGGCGCCTGCTGCAGGCCGTGGCCGCTGAAACCATTGGCGAACAACAGGTTGGACACCTCGGGATGGGCGCCCAGGATCAGGTTATGGTCCAGCGTATTGACGTCGTAGTGGCCGGCCCAGGACCGCAGCATCCGCAAGGCCTCGAAACCGGGAACGCGGTGCGCCAGCGCCGGCCAGATCGTGTCATCGAACAATGCGTGCTGGACGTCGAAGTCGAAACACTCCGGGTCTTGGTCGGCCGGCAAGGCCACGCCGCACAGAAAACCCGCACCTTCGGGCCGGAAATACACACCGCCAGGGTCGATCACCAAGGGGCACGCAGCCAGCTGCGCCGGTGACTGGAAGAAAAACACGCAGCGTTTGCGCGACTGCACTGGCAGCGCGATGCCCGCGCTGGCTGCCAAGCGCGCCGCGCCAGTGCCTGCGGCGTTGACCACGGCGCCGCAGGCAAGCTCGGTGCCGTCATGCAGGCGCAGCGCGGTGAGCTTGTCGCCCTGCCGCTGCAAGCTGTCGACCCGCGCCGCGCGGTACACCACACCCTGGGCCATGGCCTTGCGCCGCAAGGCATGCATCAGGCTGTGGGCATCGATCCAGCCTTCGCCGGACAGGCCCAGCGATCCGACCGCCAGGTCCGCGGTATGCAGCCAGGCAAAGCGTTGCGCCAGCAACGGCGGCTCGAGCAGGGCCACATCAACGCCACACTGGCGCTGCACCGCGTGGTTGGCCTGCAGGATCGCGCGGCCCTCTGGCGAGGCCAGAAAAAGATATCCGGCTTCATGGAAACCGACATCGGGCGCAACCCCGTCGACGGCCAGGAGCTCTCCCGCCGCGCGAACAAACCCGGTGCCGAACTGCGACATGCGAATGTTGCCCGGTGTCGAGAACTGGTGCCGGATCGACGCCAGCGAGCGCGTTGTCGCGCAATGGGCATAGCTGGGGTCGGGTTCGAGCACCAGCACGGAACCGGTGAAACCCGGATGTGCCGACAGGAAATACGCGGCGGCACTGCCCACCACCGCGCCACCGGCAATCACGACATCGAAGCTTTCCATTGCGACTCCCGCTTCAACGCCACCTATCAGTCACTCCAAGCGGACCTGCAGGCGCGACAACGGCGCGCTGAAGTCGGCGGCCCAGTTCTGGCCGGCTTCAACCGGCCAGGCGTCGGTCCAGGTGCCGGTGGTGACCACGTCACCCGGCATGACATCGGGTGCACCCGGGCATTGGTGCAGCTCGCGCACGAAATGCTGCAAGGCCAGCAAAGGGCCATCGAGCACATTCGCGCCGACGCCACGGTCGACCGCCTTCTTGTCGCGTCGCAACACCACGCTGGCGCCAGCCAGCGCCGCCTGCAACCGGGCAGCATTGGCCCCGATGTCATCGCGCGCGATCCGGCGCCCGACCAGCAGCCGGGCATGCAGGCCGCCGTCGGCCACCGCGTCGGCAGCTGCGAACTTCCATTCGGGCAAATGCGACTGCACGATCTCGAAGCCGGGGGCGACCCAGTCGATGGCATCGAACAAATCGTCCAGCGACGCACCCGGTGTCGGTGTGCTGCGCATGCCGAAAACCGTCTCGGGTTCGATCCTCGGCTGACAAGTGTCGCGCAGAGACAACAGGCCCCGGCCTTCGCAATGGGTCAGACCGGTGTTCCAGACCGTTCCCCAGATCGGCGCGGCCACGTTGTAACGCGGCCAGATACCCCGGTTGGTAAAGCCGATCTTGAAGCCGCGCGGCAGTTCGCCACGGTCGATCCGCAATTGGCGCAGTGCCAGTTGCTGCTGGTAGGCCTGCGCCACATCGGATTCATCTCGCCCCCCCTGCATGATCGGCCAGAGTTGGCCATTGTCGGTGTGGGTCAGCAGTTCCTGGGGGGTCATCCGTACTTCTCCTGTGTGCGGTCTTTGTCAAAACATTCCATTGCGGATCGCCGTTGGGTGCGCCGGGCGAGGGGTCAAACCGCGGGGCGACCGACACGGGCGGTCGCTCGCAGCGGTGCCAGCAGATGCTGCAGTCCGTTGTGGTCGATCTCGTGCATCAAGGCCAGCAGACGACCGATCTCGCCGGGCGGAAAACCCTCGCGCGCAAACCAGTTCAGATAGTTGCCTGGCAGGTCGGCCAGGATGCGCCCCTTGTGTTTGCCAAACGGCATTTCACGTGTCAGCAGCAGTTCCAGCGAGTTCCGGTCCATGCGCCATTGTCAGTCATTGCCCGGTCAATGGCGAAGCGCCAGCGTTCCGGTTCACAGGCCGGGCCGGGCGCCAGCAGTCGTGCGCAAAACAGCAACAACCCGCTTGTGCATCGGCGGGTGGTCGACCACAATCGTCACATTCAGATACACCGCAAAACAAGAATGCATATCGGTTTGCGCCTGCCTTCGGCGGCGCGATGACACAGGGCCGCAACTGGAGCCCGGAACGCGAATGCCGGCATGGCACCCATGGGCCGGTCCCGGTCTGGCTGCCGACGCACCGGGTAATGCGCACCGGAGCGGGCGGCACGCCGACTTTCCCGTGATCCCTGAAAAGAACCTGAACCGGGCCACGGTGACGCGTTTCTACAGCGCGTTCGCCCAGCTCGACCCGGCCTCCATGGCAACGTGTTATGCGCCCTCGGTCCGATTCCAGGACGAGGTCTTTACGCTGGACGGTCGCGACCAGGTCATGGCCATGTGGTTCATGTTGTGCGAGTCGCTGCATGCCAACGGCGGCCGGCGTGACTGGAAGCTGAACTACCGCATGGTGTCGGTCGAACCCCGGCAGGCCCGCCTGGAATGGAGTGCGCGTTACCATTTCGGCAAGATGCAGCGACCCGTGCACAACCGGATCCAGGCCACCCTGCGCTTCGACGAAGCCGGCCTGATTACCCACCACCACGACAGTTTCGACTTCTGGCGCTGGTCGCGCCAGGCACTGGGCATGCCCGGTGTATTGCTCGGCTGGTCACCCATGCTGCGCCGCAAGGTGCGGGCACGGGCACAGGCCGGACTGGCCCGCTACATGGCCGAGTTGCAGTCACATGCAGTGGCACACGAGAAAAACTGAGACTGGAACCCTTCCCATGCTGCACCGCCTGAATGAACTCTTCCCGATCCGTTACACGTTCTTCGGACTGTGTGTGCTCGGCCTGCTGGCCAGCTTGTTCGGCTTGCTGGCGTTCGGTGTCGGCGCGGGGTCATCGTTGGTGCTGCTGGCATTGGTCGTGCTGGGCGTCTATGACGTGCTGCAATCGCGTCGCTCGATCCTGCGCAACTATCCGATCATCGGCCACCTGCGTTTCATGCTCGAGTTTGTCAGGCCCGAGATTCGCCAGTACTTTCTGGAGAGCGACAACGAAGCCTCGCCGTTTTCACGTGCGCAGCGCTCGCTGGTCTACCAGCGGGCCAAGGGCGACTCCGACAAGCGCCCGTTCGGAACCCAGCTCGATGTTCATGCAGAAGGATATGAGTGGATCAACCACTCGATGACGCCGAGCCAGATAGATACACACGACTTCCGCATCTGGATCGGCGGGACGCCGGAACAGGTTGCGGCACAGCCGGCCAGCGCGGGCTTGTGTACCCAGCCCTACAACGCCAGCATCTTCAACATATCGGCCATGAGCTTCGGCGCACTCAGTGCCAATGCCATCCTGTCGCTCAATGCCGGCGCGGCCAAGGGCCGGTTTGCCCACGATACCGGCGAAGGCTCGATCTCCGAGCACCACAGGCGCCATGGCGGCGACCTGATCTGGGAGATCGGTTCGGGTTATTTCGGCTGCCGCAACGATGACGGCAGCTTCAACGCCGACAGGTTCACCGCCAACGCCTGCGATCCGCAGGTCAAGATGATCGAGATCAAGCTCAGCCAGGGCGCCAAGCCCGGCCATGGCGGCGTGTTGCCCGGACCCAAGGTCACCGCTGAAATCGCGGTCGCACGCGGCGTTCCCATCGGGGTCGACTGCATCTCGCCGGCTGCACACAGCGCGTTCTCGACACCGATCGAGCTGATGCATTTCATCACCCGCCTGCGCACACTTTCGGGCGGAAAACCGACCGGATTCAAGTTGTGCATCGGTCACCCATGGGAGTGGTTTGCCATCGTCAAGGCGATGCTGGCCACCGGTGTCACGCCCGACTTCATCGTCGTCGATGGCGCCGAGGGCGGCACCGGGGCGGCACCGGTGGAATTCACCAACCATGTCGGCTCGCCACTGCAGGAGGGCCTGCTGCTGGTGCACAACACCTTGCGCGGCGCCGGACTGCGCGGGCGCATCCGCGTCGGCTGCGCCGGCAAGGTGATCAGCGCCTTCGACATCACGCGCATGATGGCGCTGGGCGCCGACTGGTGCAACAGCGCGCGTGGTTTCATGTTCGCACTGGGCTGCCTGCAGGCCCAGACCTGCCATACCGGCCATTGCCCGACCGGCGTCTCGACGCAGGATCCGCTGCGGCAGAAATCGCTGGTGGTTGGCGACAAGACCGAACGGGTGCACAACTACCACGCGATGACACTGCACGCGCTCAAGGAACTGATCCAGGCTGCCGGTCTGGCACACCCGGGCGAGGTGACGGCACACCATATCGTGCGCCGCTCGACCAACGGAAAAGTCCGCTCGCTGGCGCAGTCGGTACTCTCCCAGAT
>Ga0073903_10000524_pt1 | contig 19974 bp, 15 predicted proteins | sample KloWWTKNB14_bulk_FD_66665 | JGI IMG/M metagenome (GOLD analysis project Ga0073903, IMG submission 66665) | Active sludge microbial communities from Klosterneuburg, Austria, studying microevolution and ecology of nitrifiers - Klosterneuburg... | ecosystem: Engineered > WWTP > Aerobic digester >... | reverse complement strand
ATCGCCTTTTTACTCAGGTTGGTTTTATGGCAATGGATCCCGTTACGGGAGAAGTGAAAGCCTGGGTAGGTGGTATCGATTTCAAAACATTTAAATACGATCATGCCAATATAGGTACAAAACGTCAGGTGGGCTCCACCATCAAGCCATTGCTTTATGGAGAAGCTGTAGAGGAACTGAATTTTACGCCTGAGACGCCAGTGCAAAATACTGCGCAGTATTTTCCCGGATATGGCTTAGTGCCTGCGGGCGGACAATGTGGCGGAGGCTCCATGACAATGGCCAATGCACTGGCCTGGTCAAAGAACTGTGCTACAGCCTATATCATGAAACAAGTAACGCCAGTTCGTTTCACCGACTTTCTGAAAAGAGTGGGTGTGCCAACCAAGGTAAGCCCATTTCCTTCCATAGCGTTGGGTTCATGCGATCTCTCTCTATTTGAAATGATGTGGGCCTACACCATCTTTGGTGGTCGAGGCTTTTCCACAAAACCTTATTTCATCAGTCGCATAGAAGATCGCAACGGGAATGTGATCAAAAGGTTTGACTATAGTGTAAACCGAAAGGAAGCCATCAGCGAAGCCACCGCCTACATCATGTCCAGAATGATGCAGGGTGCGGTGGACAAAGGTACGGCCAAGGGGCTAAGGGCCAGACTAGGTGCAGCAGAAATGGCCGGCAAAACCGGAACAACCAATGACAATAGTGATGCCTGGTTCATGGGTTTTGTGCCACAACTACTGGCAGGTGTGTGGACAGGTAGCGATGATCGGTTCATTAGAAATGAAGGAGCCGGCGGTTTTGGAAACGACGCAGCCCGACCCATTTGGGAATACTTCTTTAAGAAAGTGTATGAAAACAAGAGCTTAGGTATCAATAAAGATGAGAAGTTTGTAGAGCCTCCCACATTGAGTAACGATATCGTAAGTGCCGATCCATCTCTGTTCGTAGCAGATGAAGCAGGATCTGCTCCCACCGCTGCCGGTGAAGATGTAGGCGTGGGAACCGAAGAGGAATATATGCAAAACAATGACGAGTATATTGGTCCGGAATCAGCTCCATTGCCAGATGATCCGAATAAAAAATTGAAAAAGGACACAGCAGCCAAAGCCATAAGCAAGGAGAAAACTGTGGCTCCTGTGGAAGAGGCTCCCAAAAAAAAGGGAATTTTTAATAAACTTTTTGGCAAGAAGGAAAAGGCGAAGGACAAAGAAAAACCCAAGGAAGGCAATTAGCACCTTAATCTAAAATAGAAAATAAAATGGCAAACAGGTAATCAGGTTTGCCATTTTTGCTATCAATGGGCGATGATTTTTTTTATTATAATGCAAGACAAAAAGGGTAAAAACTTCAAGACTTTCATCTTTAGTGCCTCCTGCTTATCTTTGCAACCGAATTTTTAAATGTAAAACAAAGCAATATTATGGCAGATATTTTTGAGCGGTTAATTAAGAACTATGGGCCACTGGGTCAGCACCGCGAAAGAGCACATGGTTATTTTGCCTTTCCAAAGTTGGAAGGAGAAATTGGTAGCCACATGAATTTTCGAGGTAAAGAAGTGATTGTGTGGAGTTTAAATAATTATCTGGGATTAGCCAATCATCCTGAAATAAGAAAGGCTGATGCAGATGCGGCTTTGTCGTTTGGACTGGCTTCACCCATGGGCGCAAGGATGATGAGTGGCAATACCAATTATCATGAAAAGCTGGAAACAGAACTAGCCGAGTTTGTAAGTAAAGAAGATGCTATCCTACTCAACTTTGGTTATCAGGGCATGGTGAGCATCATCGATGTGCTGTGCAGTCGTCATGATGTGATTGTGTATGATGCAGAAAGTCATGCCTGCATTATTGATGGCCTAAGATTGCATCCCGGACATCGGTTTGTTTTCAAGCACAACAATATCGAAGATTTTGAAAAACAAATGGAAAGAGCTACTGCACTCATCGAAAAACAAAAATCGGGTGGTATCCTGGTGATTTCTGAAGGGGTTTTTGGAATGGCAGGAGATCAGGGTAAACTCAAAGAAATAATTGACTTAAAAGGAAAGTATGATTTCCGACTGCTGGTAGATGATGCTCATGGATTTGGTACACTTGGAAAAACCGGTGCAGGCGCAGGAGAAGAGCAGGGGATTCAGGATAAGATTGATTTATATTTCTCCACCTTCGCCAAATCTATGGCCTCAATTGGGGCTTTTGTAGCAGGCGACAGACAAATCATTGATTATATTCGATATAATATCCGAAGCCAGATTTTTGCAAAAAGTTTGCCAATGCCGTTGGTGATTGGAAATCTGAAGAGACTGGAATTGCTAAAAACCAAGCCAGAGTTAAAAGAAAAACTTTGGGAAAATGCCTTGAAACTTCAAAACGGACTGAAAGAACGTGGTTTTGATATTGGCAATACAGACTCGGTGGTTACGCCTATTTATATGAAAGGCGGTGTGGAAGAAGCCGCCGCAATGGTGATGGATCTGCGCGAGAATTATAAAATTTTCTGTTCCATCGTAGTGTATCCTGTAATACCCAAAGGGCATATCATTTACAGACTGATACCAACCGCCGCACACACCGAAGACGATATTGAAAAAACACTAGAAGCCTTTACAGCAGTGAAAGAAAAATTGGACTCAGGGGCTTATCAGGTAAATGCGATTCCTGATATGGCAGATGCCAGATAACTGGATCACTTAGAAAAATAAACAATAATAAAAGAGAGCAACTAGGTTACAATGACTGGTTGCTCTCTTTTTTTGTAAACACTATTTCGAAGCAGAATAAATACAACACATTCCAAAAGTTAGAGCCTTGTAGGTGCTATTTTTATAGCCAACTTTATTTAATATGGACACAAACTCTTTTCTTTCCGGAAATGCATTTGCCGATTTATTCAGATACTTGTAAGCTTCTTTGTTCTGCCTGAATACACTGGCTATCTGCGGAGCAATAATGCTCATATAGATTTGATAGAACCATTTTATGATGCCTGGTTTGGGACGCGAAAATTCTATAATACATAATTGTCCTCCGGGTTTCAGCACACGTAGCATTTCTGATAAACCTTTTTCCAGGTTCTCAAAATTTCTGACACCAAAAGCTGCCATCACCACATCAAAATGGTTCGCATCAAACTGTAGATTTTCAGAGTCACCTTTTTGCAAATTGATTTTGGCACCCAACCCTAGTTTCTCAATCTTTTTTCTTCCCTCATGCAGCATTTGAGTAGAAATATCCACACCGGTTATTTGCGTGGGATCCAACATTTTACAAGCCCGTATAGCCATGTCTCCGGTACCAGTAGCAATATCCAGAATGTATTGAGGTTGGTATTTCCTTAATGAATTGATCGCTTTTTTGCGCCAACTTACATCTGTCCTGGCGGATAGAAAACGATTCATAAAATCATATTTCCCTGCAATGGAATCGAACATTTCAGCTACCTGCTCCTTCTTTGCTTTTTCCGATTCCTGAAATGGTATAATATGGTCGTGTGGTTGTACAGACATAGCCGCAAAGATAGTGTTTCAAAATGTAGAGATAGGAGTCTGATCAGCGCCATTTTTATTTACCATTCCAAAGAAGTTATCAACCTTCTTGGTTTTTGCTTAAAGGTAAATTCGTTTAAATCTCTTCAATTTCTATATTTGCCGGATGTCGATTGAAGTGAAAACCGGAATCCTCTGGGAACCAGATAATCTCTACCAGCTAAAGCCATTCTTCTCTTTGTTAACCATTTCAAAGAAAGATAAAGTGCCTTCCTACCGACAAGATAGACTGAGTAAAAGCACTATTGATAAGTTGAAAAATCTGTGGTCGATGAGTACCGCAAACCTGCTTTCGTCTTTGAGTATAGAGGCTCACAGTGGATTTGAAGCGGCTTTGTTTAGTCAGAAACAGAAAATGGGAAATAACCCTCAGGCTCAAACTATTTTTGACAATGCACTGGAAAAACATCGTCATGGAATACTACAAAGGGTATTGCAAAGTAATACCTCTGTTCATTTTTATCATAAAACACTCAACCCCGAAACGGGCAACCCGCTCACTGAACGATGCCGTTGGCAACAAGAATCTCCACAGCTTGTTTTTGACGTAGTGAAGGTGAAGGGGAAATTGGATATTCAGGTTCATTATATTTTGGATGAGAAAGAGATGAGTCTAAAGCATATCGAACGATTCGGTTTTATGCTTCGACAAAAGAACCAATGGTATTGCCTTTCTCTTAAGGACAGCAAAACCCTTGACTGGCTTCAAGCAAATCCTCCAACACATTATGGCGACAAGCCAGAGAGTTTTTCAGAAAAGGTGTTAACGAAGCTGGAAGCGCATTATCAGGTGAATCGAAATAATCATTTTCAGATAAACGAAATAAAACAGTTGCCGGAAAGCAGTGTGTTGTTTACTGAGTTGAGCGGTAGTTTTCTGATGCTGACACCACGCTGGCAATATGATGGGTTTTTGGTGGACGGCAACTGGAAAGAAACAGAAAAGAAAACACAAAAGGGCGTTCAGTATATTATTCATAGAGACCAACAAGCCGAAGAGGCATTCATTCAGTACATTCAAAATCTGCATCCCGATTTTCCTGATCAGGCATCAAGAGGGTATTACTATTTGTCATTTATCAGTGCCCGAAAAAAACAGTGGTTTTTAAAAACCTTTCGCAATATGCTCGATAACAATGTGGGTATTGTGGGGCTGGATATGTTGCAACATTTTCGGTATTCTCCTTTTGAAGCGGATACAAGCATTGAAATTAGAAACCAAACGGGTTCAAAATTGGAACTAGAGGTGTTCGTGCGATTTGGTGATGAAGAAGTGCCTCCACTTTCGATTCAAAAAATGCTGATGAACGGGCAACGAAATGTGTTGTTGAAAGATGATAGCATTGCCTTTTTTTCGGATGAATGGATGACAAAGTACATGCTGTTTTTTAAACATGCAGTGGTGTACAAAAACCGGATGACGATGCCATCCTGGTTGATGCTAGGGCAAGCCATAGAGCATCCACATTTGGATGGAGCCTTTGCCACTATTTCTAAGGACTGGCGGGATCAATGGATAGACTGGCAGCAGGACAATCTGAACATTCCTGTTCCGGAAATGGTACAAACCACGCTGCGACCTTATCAGCATAAAGGTTTTGAATGGATGGTGTTGCTGTCAAGAATCAATGCTGGAGCCTGCCTGGCCGATGATATGGGATTGGGAAAAACACTCCAGACCATTTGTTTCATCGCCTATCAGCACATTGCTTCTCCCGAAAGGAAAAGTGTGGTTGTCTGTCCTGCCTCTCTAATCTACAACTGGGAGCAGGAAATTCAAAAGTTTGCCCCCTCGTTGAAAACATTTGTGTACCGCCCCCAACAAGGACAAAATCAGGAAGCATTTTCAAAAAGCGACTGCCAGGTATTGATTATTGGATACCATTCTTTACGTAGTGAAATTGACTTTTTCAAATCATTTGCCTGGCAGGTAGCGGTGATAGACGAAAGTCAGCATATCAAAAACCCATCTGCCCAAATCACTAAAGCTGTATATGAGTTAGATGCTTTTAATAAGATCGCCCTTAGTGGGACACCAATTATGAACAACACTTTTGACCTCTATGCCCAATTGCATTTTTTATTGCCAGGATTGATGGGGTCGAGAGAATTTTTTATGAAAGAGTATGCCAATCCCATTGACCGATATGGCGATGAAGACAAAATATTTATGCTACGGCAACTAACCAATCCATTTATTTTGAGGCGTACTAAAAAACAGGTGGCCACCGATCTACCCGAAAAAACAGAGATGGTGCTCTGGTGCGAGATGTCGGAGGAGCAGCAAGAATTTTATGATGAAGTGAAGGCCGATATCAGAAGTAGTATCTTTTTGGGTATAAAGAATGAAGGTTTTCAGAGAAGTAAACTTAATATCTTACAAGGGATATTAAAGCTTCGCCAGATATGCGATGCGCCGCAGTTGATTCCTAATGAGGGAGATTACACTCCTTGTTCCTCTTCTATCAAAATGGAACGATTGATGGAGGAGTTGACAGAGTTGAAAGCTTCTGGCAATAAAGCATTGGTCTTTTCACAGTTCACAGGTATGTTGGATTTGATTGCGGAAAGATGTGCTCAGGAAGCCATTGCCTTTTATCATTTTGACGGGAGTACTGCCATAGAAGACCGCAGGGATATGGTAGCCGCTTTTCAGCAGGAAGAAGACGAGACTACCGTGTTTTTGATTAGTTTGAAATCGGGTAATGCAGGATTGAACCTGACGAATGCCCAGTATGTGTATCTGGTGGATCCCTGGTGGAACCAGGCGGTGGAACAGCAAGCTATAGATCGCACGCATCGCATTGGTCAGCGATCGAATGTATTTGCTTACCGTATGATCTGCAAAGGGTCGATTGAAGAAAAAATCATTTCATTGCAGCATAAGAAAAAACAATTGTCGGATGATTTGGTTGGTGCTGAAGAGGGGTTTGTCAAGAATATGACAGAAGATGAATTGATGTATTTATTTAGCTAGTTTGGCTTCGTTAAGACTATAGAATGATTTATTATTGAGCAATACAATAAGATAAAATATTCGTTAGCCCAAGCCCTAAAAACAAATGGACAAAAAGAGGAATATTGAATTTGAAATCTATAGCCTGTTCAATTGAAACTTGCCATATCTGTTTGGACTTTTTATGTTTAGGTACAGTCAGATAAATCACTATCTAGAAATAAGCTTTGTTGTATTATTCAGAAGGGAGAAATAAAATGCATATTTTTAAGGTAAAACTTTTTTTATGCCAAGATTGCTTTCGCTATTATGTTGTTTGTCTTTCTGCCTTATTTCATCTGCACAAAGAACTTATATCTGGTGCGGAGTGCTGATTGATGGAATTTCAAATCAACCCAAAAAAGAAATGACCATTGTGGTGGAAAAGGATAAAATCGCAGCAGTTCAAAATGGATATACGCAACCGGGCAGTTCAGATAGAGCCATTGATCTGAAAACAAAAACGGTAACCCCCGGATGGATTGACATGCACGTTCATCTGGAGGGAGAAACAAAAAAAGGAAACGTAGCCGATAGGTTTTCTATGAATCCGTCTGATGTCGCCTTTGAGTCAATTAAGTATGCACATGTTACTATAATGGCAGGTTTTACAACGGTTAGAGACTTAGGAGGATCAGGGGTTAATGTTTCCCTGCGCAATGCCATTAACAAAGGAAATGTGATTGGTCCCAGAATTTTTACTGCCGGGAAATCTATTGCTACCACTGGAGGTCATGCCGATCCCACCAATGGGTACAGAAAAGATTTGATGGGCGATCCCGGACCTAAAGAAGGTGTGGTAAACGGGGTGGAAGATGCTTTTCATGCGGTTAGGCAACGGTACAAAGATGGATCGGATCTCATCAAAATTACAGCAACCGGAGGGGTATTAAGTCAGGCAAAGGACGGTGCTAATGCGCAGTTTACTGATGCAGAAGCTAAGGCCATTGTGGATGCTGCAAAGGATTATGGTTTTAGGGTGGCGGCACATGCCCATGGCGCCGAAGGTATCAAAAGAGCCATTCGTGCCGGAGTGAGTTCGATAGAACATGGCACTTTTATGGATGAGGAAGGAATGCAACTGATGAAGCAATATGGCACCTGGCTGGTACCTACAATTAGTGCTGGTAAATCCACTGCCGATAGTGCAAAAATTCCGGGATATTATACAGATGTGGTAACCCAAAAGGCTTTGTCCACCGGGCCACAAATTCAGAAAACATTTGCCAAGGCCTATAAGCAGGGAGTGAAGATTGCATTTGGTACAGATGCTGGTGTGTTCAGACATGGAATGAACTGGCTGGAGTTTGGTTTTATGATAGAAGCGGGCATGAAACCCATGGAGGCCATAAAAGCTGCAACCATTGATGCGGCTGACTTATTGGGACAAAAGGATAAATTGGGAAGTATAGAAATGGGCAAGATTGCCGATGTAGTAGCCGTTGATGGCGACCCACTTACCGATTCAAAGGTTTTTGGGAAAGTGGTTTTTGTAATGAAAGCAGGAATGGTTTATAAGCAATAGGGGGTATTTCTCAATTTTGAGACATAGAAATTTAGCCATTGCAGAAACAGTACTCCAAATTGAATTCCATAAAAATCATTTCACTCTACACCTTATAAATGATATCCATATATTTCTTCAATATATCACTAATCATTCCCCTGAAAGGTAGGGTGGCGGCCATACCATAAACCGGCGCCATTCCATCTTCCCTGCCGGGATTGGCTTTTACAAATGCTACCGCATCTTTCAAATCCAGTATCAGTCTTTCGGCTACTCCGGGAACGGTTTGTCTTAGGGTAAAGGCGATATGAAAGCAAGACGGTTTGTGCAGTCCGTTCAGACTCCAGCCTTTGTGCGATAACTGATCCAGTACTTCGTAAATATTCAGTGTATTGCTTTTGATGGCCAGTATCCAAAGAGGGTTGCCCAAAATTTGCAAATCTGGGATTTCATTTTCAATGGCCTGTTTCACTTTTGTGGCTGTTTCGATGATCGCTTTGGTTGCTCGTAGGTAACCTTCTTCACCAATGGTGAGCAGGGCTGCCCAGCAGGCAGCACTCAGTCCTCCAGTTCGGCTACCGGCTAATGTGGGTGAAAAATACAAACCACCCGGCCATTCGGTAGCAGTAAAATATTGATAGTGCCGCAAGGTTTCATTTCTGTATAAAACCACCGAAGTGCCTTTGGCAGCATAACCATATTTATGTGTGTCCACCGACATGGATGTAACACCTTTCAACCTGAAATCTATCACAGGAACATTGTATCCTAGCTTTTCGGCAAAGGGAACAACAAATCCTCCTAGACAGGAATCTGTATGAAATCCAATACCATGCTGATACGCTATTTCAGAAAGTGCCGGAATATCATCAAAAACACCATGTGGAAAACAAGGAGCAGAACCAACTATCACAATGGTATTTTTATTAATGGCTTTCTTCACTTCCTCTACATTTACTGTATAATCATCCTTCACCGGAATTTTCACCATCTTAATTCCAAAATAGTGTGAGGCTTTGTCAAAGGCCACATGTGCCGAAATGGGCACAATCATCTCTGGTTGTAAAATGCCTTTTTCTTCCCTGGCCTGGTCGCGATAGGTTTTCATGGCCAATAAAATACTTTCTGTACCACCGCTACTTACACTGCCCACAATGCTACTGCCATCAGGGGTTTTGCCCTGTCCCATCATGGAGGCAACCATTGCTACTATCTCCGATTCGAACTTTGAATTGCTTGGAAAAATATCAGCATGAATGGGATTGCTTTGCGAATTGATTGCATATACTTTGTTCAAAAAATCAATATGCTCCTTAGCTCCATGATAAATGCCACCCGACACAAAACCATCCTGCCACCGGGTACTTTCTTCACCTGCCATTTGCTGCAAAATGTCAAGCACTTTCTCTTTTTCAAATCCTTCTTTTGGCAGGGCATAATTTTTTTCAAACCTGTTGCCATAGGGCTTTAACGACTTCTCAAGGGTGGAAGTTATTTTTTCATTTTCCTTGTTAATCATCTTTTGCACTGATGGCACTGTCTTCATTTTTTTTTCAAAAAAACGGGCGATGGGTTTGGGCAACCAAGATAAATTTTTTGTGACGAAGTCAATTGCGCTCATGTTTAGAGTATGTTTAGTTTAATTGCTTAAATATGGATTTATTCTTTTTGTACACAGACTTAAAGATTTCAAATTTTTGCTGGTATAGCTCTGTATGTTTTTTTATTGGGGAAAATATTTCCTTTATGCCAACCATTTTTTTTATTTCATTTTGCTGAATAGCTCCAATAGCCATGAGTGCTAAAAGTGCCGCCCCACGGGAGTTTGCTGCTACAGGTTCCTCTATTTGAGCTATGGGCCGGTCAAAAACATCGGCCAGAATTTGGCACCATTGGCGGGAGTTTGCACCACCACCTATGAAGTGAATCTGCTCAAAAGGTTTACCACAGTTTTTCTCTACTGCCTGTAACAGCCATTTGCTATTGAGTGCCACTCCTTCAAAAGTAGCTTGCACAAAATCGGCTCTTTTATGTCTGAGCGATAGGTTGTAGTAAGCACCACGCGCTTTATGATCGTCCATAGGAGCGCGTTCACCATTGAACCAAGGCAGGAAAAGCAACCCATTGGCTCCAGGATCTTTGCCATCTATCAGTTGATCCAGGCGGCGATAAAAATCAGTAGGGGCCAGGGTTTCATCCATAATGTCTTTATCAAAAAATAAATTGTTCTTTAGAAAGTTTAATAAAGATCCGGCGCATTCCTGTTCGTTCACCAGCAGGTATCTGCCCGGAATGGAAGAAGGGATGGTGGCCATATTATTGTGTATGTCAGTCAGTATTTTGGGTAGATGTGTAAGTATCCAGGTAGAAGTGCCATAATAAATATGCCCTTCATAGTCATTGACCGCACCAGAGCCTACGGCAGCCGTGTTGGTGTCCGGTGCACCCGAAACCACTATCGTATCGGGGTGTAGTTTCCAGGCATCCACCAGCGATTTACTTACTTTTCCAAGAATGGAATTGGTGGGTACCAGTTCCGGTAATTTTTTTAGATCAATGCCCAGTGAATTGGCCAGACCTTGGTGGTAGCTGATCTGGTTGATGTTTCGATTGTCGGTAATCCAATGCAATGCTACCCCATCATAACTGGCAGCGAATTTACCTGTTAGGAAATAATTAATATAGTCCTTTGGTTCCAGGAAGTATTTGGTGTTGGCATAAACCTGCGGCAATTGGTCTTGTATGTAAAGGATATGTGCTGTGCAATCTTTGCCAGAAAGTGAGGGCATACCTGCTGTAAGCCGTAACCATTTTATCAATTTGAAAATATTGTATCCCTGAATTTTTGGAGGGCCAGACATTTTTTTTCGAATATAAGGGGCACCCCGGTCGTCCATCCAAATGAGGGCATTATGCAACACCTTGCCCGACTCATCTACAGCTACTGTGCCCGACCACTGGGAAGACACATTGATGGCACGGATGAAATGTGGGTGTATCCCGGAACTTTGAAGGATATGGTTGTAAGCTGTTTCAATAGCTGAAATCCATTCGGCCGGATGCTGTTCCACTCCACCACCTGGCGGATAGATAGTTTCTACTGGCTGAAAGTTATAATCCACCGTTTTGGCATTAAAGTCGAAAAGAGAAACCTTGGGTCCGGAGGTTCCCAGGTCTATCGTTAGAATATATTCCTTTGGCATATTAGTAAGAGAAAATAAATATACTATTTTAGTATTCTTCCATACCAAAAGATGATTTGGTTCAAGTTTTGAAAATAGAGTTTTAGCATAACTATCTTAAACCGCATGTATAATGCTGAGAACGTTTTTCACCTTTTTCGGAATAAAAAGGTGGAGCAAAAAATCATGACTTTGAATAAATTATTTTCTTAGTGCTTTTATTCAAGTCCAATCTAAAAGTTATTTGCCATATTTCATGCACAACACCCTACTAAATCACGCACAATCTAGGTCGAAGCATATTTTTCACTTTACCCACTTATCCACAAACCGATCATATTCATCCTTTGATGTGGCTCCAACGGGAATTAGTTTGTCGCCAATGCGAACACACCCTTTTAGTAGTGCATCCACTTTGGCAAAGGAAACAATAAAAGAACGATGTATTCTGAAGAAATCGGTTTTGTTAAGTTTTTCTTCCAATTTTTTTAAGCTCATCAGTGAGAGCAGTGGCTGAGGAGAGCCTGTCAGAAAAATCCTGATATAATTTTTAAAACCCTCTATGTAAAGAATGTCTTTTATTTCTACCCTAACGATCTGGGAATCTACCTTAATAAAAATATATTCCTGAGCAGGTTCAGGTACTTTGGTGGCTACAGTTTCAATATGTTGGTTAAACCGGCTTCTAACCCTGGTAACCGCTTTGATAAAGTCTTCATAGTCGAATGGCTTTAAGATGTAATCAACCGCATCCACACGGTAACCTTCAAGTGCAAACTCGCTATAGGCTGTAGTGAAAATAATAAAAGGTTTTTCCTTAATACTACTTGAAATAACACGTGCCAATTCCATTCCTGTAAAATCAGCCATTTGAATATCCAGAAATATTAACTGAACAGCATGAGACTGAATATAGCCCAACGCATCAATTGAATTATCAAAAGTATTCTCGAGTTCCAGAAATGGTGTTTGTTGCACAAAAGAATTAATCATATTCAATGCTAATGGCTCATCATCTACGGTTATACATTTAATTTTCATTCAAATTTATTTTAAGAAGCACCTCAAAGTTTTCTTCTTTTGTAATGCTCAATGTATATTTATTTGGATACAATAATTCTAATCTCCGCTTGGTGTTTTCTATACCTATTCCATGGCTATGTTCTGTTTCTGCATAAGCCGCTGTTCCAAATATTTTATTTTTTGCAAAAAAAACAATATTTCCTTTTTCCTCAGCAATCCATATTTCGATAGGGCTTTCTACCTGACCACTAACTCCGTGTTTGAAACAATTTTCAATAAAAGGTAGAAATAGCATAGGCGCAATTATTCTTGATCGTTGAACCACATTAGCAGTAAATGTAATAGACACTCGCCGGGAAGATCGCATGCGCATCAGCTCCAAATAATTTTCTATAAACTCTATTTCAGCTTCTATTGTAGCATCTTTGTTAGAAGTATTGTATAGCACATAACGCATAATTATGCCTAATTTCTTCAAGGCAACTCTGGACAAGTTAACATCTGAATAAGTGAGCGCGTTGATGGTGTTTAGACTATTAAAAAAGAAATGAGGATTGATCTGGGATTTCAAAAAGGATAGTTCTATTTCTACCTTGTCCTTTTCTACTTCCAGTCGTTTTTCCTTTTCTTCTTCCCATTTTTTGATAATGATGGCAGAAATATTAACCCCTAAAACCAACACTTCTACCAAGAATATATAAAATGAAACGGAATGACCTTGCCTACTATGTTTGGTATCACTTCCATTCTCTGATGTAATAGATTTAATAGCTTCAGGTATTTTTAGCCACACTTCCATTTGTTGAAGAAAGACAACGATCAAAATGCATGCAACAAATAGAATGAAATAGTACAATACAAATCTTCGTTGAAATAAAAATTTTGGTGCCAGCCATTTGGTATTGATAAAAGTGAGTGTAACCAACAAAACAAAAAGCAATGCCTGATGCACCCAATACACAGCCGGTAAAGAAATACGGTAAGAAAGCGGTATCATCAAAAATAGCAATATTGCCAGAAAGGTAATACCCAGCGACATTAAAAGGATTCTATATTTTTTACTCCTGACATTCATGCTCGCAAATTTCATTCTATTAGTAAACACTGCCAAGTTTATGGACAAATCGTTTGCGTATTTGCGAAGACAGGGAATTCATTGTTTGTCCGGTCCAGTATCCACTGAGCTGGACCCATTTGAAAATATGTGGTTGAAGTGAAGAACTAAGGGTAAATAATGAATGTCCAGCCGGAACCGCTGCTGTTAGTAGCACAAAGTTGATGTTTCATTATCCATCCCTGCTTTTGCAAATACTTTTATAGGCTGTAGCGGTTATTATTTCAGGTATTTATATGATTTATGGTTTCCATAGCTTGTTTCACTCTTTGATGTAACAATGTGTCAATTACCAACATTCCAAAGAACATTATCATTAATCCCAATGTAAGTCCTCTAAAATAGTCTTTCGTGAAAACGAAATAAAGCATTACTGAGATTGCCATAAATGTTGCCCACAAAAGTTTAGTGATTCTATAACTTTTGTCAGCTTGCTTCATATTTCTGAGGACAATTTCTACTGTTTGAGTTGGATTTTTTTCATATTGAACTTGAGTTTGCTTCATTGATTTTGGCTTACTCAGCACAAGATAACCACCGTACCCTATATTCATCAGTAGCAACAAAAATAGCGGTATCCACATTCCGTGTAGAATGGGGTTGTCGTTTTTGAAGACGAGTAGAATGGACGGTAATAAAACAATAAGTGCAATACCTATCATCCAACGGCCTTGTAGCACATCTCCTTCTGTCCAAAGCTGCATTTGTTGTAAAAAAATCATACGTGTGCTGGTATTATGTTATTGCTTTTTTGTTTGTAAAAAATAAATAACAGGTATCAGTAGAAAAATTGCTCCTGATAAATAAACGCTTACAAAGCTTAAAGGGATGGTTAAGAAGTATAGCATGGCAGAAAACCAACTCATTTTTCTGTCTTTCTTAAATTCATTTTTATGTTTTGTTATGCGGTCTTGTAAAATGGCATAAAACACAACCATTAAACCCGCGATCATTCCATAAAATATATGGTTTTCAATTTTGAAGAAAGAATCGCTCAAATGTTCTGTGCCAAGAGGCAAGAAAGAAATCATAAAAAGCATCCCGAAATTTATCCATACCGAGCTAATGTCTATTTTTTCTGTACCGGCAACGTTTATGAACCGATGATGATTGAGCCAAACTATAGCAATTGACACAAAACTTATGGCATAAATCAACACTTGATACAGGATATCGGGCAGATGATGTATTGATAATTCCGGAATCCTGATTTCTATCAACATTAAGGTTATGATAATAGCTAAAATGGCATCGGTAATAGCTTCAAAACGTTCTTTTCTCATTCTTTTTTTATTTGTTAGGACTTAATCCCTAATTTATTTCCGAGGTTGTTAATCCGAATTTCTGTTTAAATGAAAAATAAAAATGAGATAGGTTTTCAAAGCCTAAATCCAAATAAAAATCAGCAGGTTTTTGTTTTTTGTGCCTGATTAAATAATGAGCTTCATCAAGACGTTTAACCAGTAACCATTGCTTTGGCGTTGTGCCGAATGTTTTGTCAAAATCTCTTTTAAACCCTGAAAGACTTCGCCCAGTGAGTTTGGCAAAAGATTCCACAGAAACATTGAACATATAATTCCGGTTCATAAATTCTTCCAAATCTATCTTATAGGGTTCCGAAAAATCAAACAGCAGATTCTTAAAATCGGGGTTGCTTTGCAGCACTAATTCTATTGCTTCCCTGATTTTTAAATCGGCCAATCGTGGCGTTGCTTCTTTTTTCTTATTGATATACGGGGCAAGTGAAGTAAAATAATTTTGAAGAAAATCATCGGGTTCAAAAGCGAATTCCCGTTTGCCTTCATAAGGGGTTTCTACCGTAATCTTATTTTCAAGCGCATATTGTTGCAGGGTTTTCTTATCCAATGTGATGGACAAAAATTGATATTTTCCTGATTTGGAAGGATACTTAATCGTTCGGACTAATTGGTTTTTTTTAACCAATACAATCGTGTTTTCAGAAATGATGGTATTGCCATCTGCATGGAAAGCATGTGTTTCTCCCGATAGTTGAAACCCTAAAATATGTTCGGGAATAAACTCTTCGTGTCCCCTGTGCTTTTCAAAAATGCACGAATACACCAACCGATCAAAAATAATTTCAGGCTTTTCTTCCATATCTCAAATATCCCAATATTTATTGAAGTACAACTGATCCTGCACTGGCAATTTCTTTGTCTTGTTCCGTTGTGCCGCCCGAAGAACCAATAGCGCCGATAATGTTACCGTCTTTGTTTTTTATTACCACACCGCCTGCAATCGTTAGTAATCCATCGTTTGAATTAAGCATTCCATATCCGTTTACACCTGCACCAGCAATAATAGAACCGATTATATCGCTATCCGCACCAAACATTACGGCTGTTCTTGCTTTTTTTATGGCAAATTCTAACACACCATAAACGCTGTCCAATCTTGCAAAAGCAACCAAATGCCCGCCCACATCTACAATGGCAATGCTTACAGGAATATTCAAAGCCTTCGCCTTTTCTATTGCAGCGTCCAATGCTTTGGCTGCTTCGTTATAAATTATGTTCATCTTTTTTCAATTTTTATTTGTAATAATTGAAAGCACAGATTTTCATCCGTGCATTCAACGATTAATTTAGCTTTTTGCAGTCCAGGCATCTGCCTGTAATTGTTTTACAAAATCTTCGGTTTCTTTTGGATGCACATTTCTGAAGTTTGAATTATCATCCAAAACTACCTCTACAATACAATCTGCCATCGATTTCGGATCTAATTGATGTGCCAATGCTTCTGCAGCACCTCCTAAAGCTGACATGGGTGTAAAATTAGTTTCGGGGTTGTACCAACGAGACATGGTATCGACACCACGGTCATTAAAACCTGTACCAAACACACCAGGATTACATGTTGCGATTTTGATATTGAATGACGCCAATTCGGTTTTTAAGCCTTCTGCTATTGCACCCATTGCATGTTTTGACGCACAATAAGAAGCAGCATAAGGAACCGTCCACAATTCGCCCATAGAAGTGGTGAAAACAATTTTGCCCGGTCTTTTTTCGTCAATAAATTTTTTGATGAAAGCTTGTGCCAATGCTAATGCCCCGAAAACATTTACCTCAAACATCGAACGAATTAAATCTATTGGTTGCTCGGCAATTGGTCCGGCTTCCGCAATTCCTGCATTGCTGATTAAAATGTCAATATCGTATTTGTTTACAATATACTTGATATCAGTTGTGTTGGTTACATCCAATTTATCCACGGTAAGTTCTATTCCTTGCTCCTTTGCTTCTCTTATCAAGTCGCTCATTTGCGGATAGATTTGTGTGGTAGCAATTACCTTGTGTCCTTTTTTTGCCAAATCAAATGCAACGATTTTCCCAAAGCCACTTGCGGCTCCAGTAATTAAAATTGTTTTGCTCATAATTTTATGTTTTAAAGTTATAGAGCAAAATTGGGCTTAAGAACGATAACATTTATTGCTAAAACGTTCAATTTTGTATTGCTGAAAAGTTCAGATTGGATTTGTTGATTAGTATTAGGGGGCATGAAGGGTCGTTTTACAGTTACAGCCAACTCCAGTTATTAGGAATAAAGGCCTTGTTTTGATTTGCCAACGCTTTTTTATCGTTTACTACTCAGATGGCTTCATTCAACCTTGAAAACGGCACCTTAGTACATCTTATTTTCTTAGGATGCAATGCAAAACTATCTTTGCACCCAAACAAAAAACAATAATTAAACGATGATGCAGTTGAGGACTTTTTTAGGTGTATGTTTATTAATATTTGGTACAAATGCGTTTTCACAAAATACGGGTAATGTTATAGGAACTGTTGAAGACATAAATACACATGAGCGGCTTCGGGGTGTTTCCATCACCGCTATGGGAACAGCATATAGTACAGTTACCGATAGTTCAGGAAGTTTTAAACTGAATTTACCAGTGGGTACTTACGCTATAAATGTTTCTATAGTAAGCCATAAAAAGTTTACTCAATACAATGTAGAAATCAGCACAGGAAACGATCAGATAGTACGATATGAGTTACAGCCGGAAGCAAAGGCACTGGATGGGATTGTTGTAAGAACCAACAGAAGAACTTCTGCAATAGCTACGGATATGATTACACCGCTTTCGGTACAAAGACTAACCACACAGGAAATCAAATCAAGCCCCGGTGGTAATTTTGATGTATCGAAAGTGATACAAACTTTACCCGGCGTGGGGCTAAGTAACGGGGTAGGAGAACGTAATGATATCATCATCAGAGGAGGTGCACCCAATGAGAACGTGTATTATCTGGATGGGGTAGAAATACCGGTATTGAACCATTTTCAAACACAGGGAAGCTCGGGTGGCGCACAGGGTATTTTGAACGTATCCTTTATTGAAAGCCTCAAGCTGACCACTTCTGCCTTTGACCCAAAGTACAATGATGCACTTTCTTCTACATTTGTAATTAATCAACGAAACGGTAATCCCGACAGGCTTACCGGAAATATAAGGGCAAGTTTAACTGAAACGGCACTAACACTAGAAGGCCCTCTTTCTGCCAAAACCACCTTTTTAAGTTCTGCCCGCAAATCGTATTTAGGATGGATGTTTAAGGCAGTAGATCTGCCCATTCGTCCCAACTTTTACGACTTTCAGTATAAAGTCAATCACAAATTCAACGAGAAAACAACATTAACTGCTATTGGCATTGGTGCTATTGACAATTTTAGTTTTGCGCCAACAAGAAAATCAACGCCTGAAAATACCTATGTACTACGATCCACTCCTTTTGTAAACCAATGGACCTATACCATGGGATTTAATCTCAACAGAAAAATAAATAATGGGTTTATGAACTTTACCCTGAGCCGAAATATGTTCAATACCACACTGGATAAATTTGAAGATGAAAAGAAAATAGAGCAAAACCGGACACTATTGGTGAAGTCGGATGAAGTGGAAAACAAGTTCCGATTTGATTACAATAAATTCCTGAACGGCTGGAAACTTTCCGCCGGTTTAGACGCACAATATGTTGGATATAGCGGCGATGTTTTTAACAGAATTTCCAATGAAATAAAAGATGCGAATGGGAACATTATTGCTCCGGAAAAAACAATACAGTTTAACAGTGCAATCCATTTTTGGAAATATGGCGTATTTGCACAAGCCGCCAAATGGTTTTTTGAAGACAGATTACTTCTTTCAGGAGGATTGCGTACTGACATGAACAGCTTTACAGAAACAGGTAATCATCCTTTGAAAACATTGTCTCCACGCTTGTCTTTATCATATCGCTTAGCAGAAAAATGGAATCTTAATGCATCTGCAGGAACATATTTTAAAGCACCAATTTATACAGCTTTAGGGTATAAAGATGCTGTAGGAAATTTCATCAATAAAGACATGAACTATACTCAATCCACCCATTATGTGCTGGGGACGGAATTTTTACCCAAAAACTCGTTGCGATTTACTTTAGAAGGTTTCTATAAAAGATACAGCAACTATCCGGTATCGGAAGCTACGGGAGTATCACTTGCTAACCAAGGAACCCAATATGGATCTGTAGGTAGTGAGCGTTTGTTATCAAAAGGCAAAGGAGAAGCCTTCGGTATTGAGGCCTTTGTACAGCAAAAAATGACTAAAAATTTATTTTATGTAGTGAGCTATTCTTATGTTGTGAGCAAGTTCTCTGGGATTGATGGTATTTTGAAACCATCGTCCTGGGACAACCGGAGTTTATTTTCCGCAACAATGGGCTATAAAATGAAAAAAGATTGGGAACTTGGATTAAAATATCGCTTTGCAGGCGGCAACCCTTTTACTCCCTTTGACATGACCGCCTCTCAACAAAATTATATGCTATTGGGGCAGGGAATTCCGGAAATGGCTTTGTTGAATCAGAACAGATTGTCTAATTACAATCAGCTAGATTTTCGCATAGACAAAAAAATAAATTTCAAAAAGACATCATTGGGCTTTTATGTGGACATTCAGAATTTGCTGATGCAAAAAAATGAAACCAACCCCAATTTCACTTTCAAACGGAGTGAAGACAATTCAGGGTTTATCTCCACGGATGGGCAACCCGTAAAGATGGACGGAAGCAATGCAATACCGGTCATTCTAACTAATAAAACCGGGCACCCGCTTCCTACCTTTGGCGTAACGTTTCAATTTTAAAAGGCGATAACAACACTTTATAAATCATCTAAAATGAAAAAACATTTTTTATTAATTGGCGTAGGTCTGTTTTTGATTATTCTAACCGTGTATGATTTTACGCTGAAAGTTGACAACAAGGCACATTATTATGTCAACGGTATTATTTGCGGCATCGGCCTGTGCATGGTGGTCAGTCAATTTTTAAAACTAAGAAAGCAAAAAAGAGATAATAAACCCTTGAAATCCTATCAAGCAAAATCCTGATAACGACTAGGTATAGCACAAAAGTTTCATAGAAGTTCGTCACCCTCGCTTTTGAAAATACCTTGTTTCAGGCTGGTGTTCTGGGCTCACCATTATTTAATGGGGACTAAGCAAAAAGTTTATGCAGTCTGAAAAGAAAGAATTTGGTATCGGTTACGCCTCTAAGGTTAGCCCTGAATAGTTTTATTTTAGCGTTGAATGAT
>Ga0073903_10000518_pt1 | contig 20103 bp, 13 predicted proteins | sample KloWWTKNB14_bulk_FD_66665 | JGI IMG/M metagenome (GOLD analysis project Ga0073903, IMG submission 66665) | Active sludge microbial communities from Klosterneuburg, Austria, studying microevolution and ecology of nitrifiers - Klosterneuburg... | ecosystem: Engineered > WWTP > Aerobic digester >... | reverse complement strand
GTGGAGGCCGACGGCAGCGCGAAGCAGGTCCGCGTCACCCTCGGCGCGCGCCGCACCGGCGAGGTGGAAATCATCGCGGGCCTCGAGGAAGGCCAGCAGGTGGTGACCGACGGCCTGGTGCGGATGCGCGACGGGATCAAGGTCGTGGTCAAGGCGCCAGCGCCCGCCCCGGCCGCCTGAGCCGTCCACCGCACCGCACGCCACCGCGCCACTGCCCCGCCACGGATTCCCGCCATGCTGATCTCCGACCTCTCGGTCAAGCGCCCGGTCTTCGCCACCGTGCTGTCGCTGATGCTGGTGGTGCTGGGCGTGATCGCGTTCACCCGCCTGCCGCTGCGCGAGCTGCCCAACATCGATTCGCCGATCGTCTCGATCGAGACCGCCTACCGCGGCGCCTCGGCCGCGATCGTGGAGTCGCGCATCACCCAGCCGATCGAGGACACGATCGCCGGCATCGAGGGCATCGAGACGATCAATTCCTCGAGCCAGAACGGCCGTTCGCAGATCAGCATCGAGTTCGGCGTCGATCGCGACATCGAGGGCGCGGCCAACGACGTGCGCGACGCGGTCAGCCGCGTGATCGGCAACCTGCCGGTCGAGGCCGACCCGCCGCAGGTCGCCAAGGTCGATGCCGACGCCGAGGTCATCATGTGGCTGAGCCTCTCGGCCACGGACCGCGACCTGCTCGCGCTCAACGACTACGCCGAGCGCTACGTGGTCGACCGCCTGTCCAGCCTCGACGGCGTGGCCCGGGTCATGGTCGGCGGCGGACAGCGCTACGCGATGCGGATCTGGCTCGACCGCGCGCAACTCAACGCGCGCGGGCTCACCGTCAACGACGTGGTCGCGGCGCTGCGGCGCGAAAACGTCGAGCTGCCGGCCGGGCGGGTCGAGTCCACCACCCGCGACTTCAGCGTGCGCCTGATGCGCAGCTATGCCGATGCCGCCGATTTTGCCGAACTCACCGTGGCCAAGGGCGCCGACGGCCACCTGGTAAAGCTCGGCGAGGTGGCGGAGGTCAAGCTCGACTCGATCGAGCGGCGCGCCGACTTCCGCGGCAACGGCCTGCCGCAGCTGGGACTCGGCATCATCAAGACGTCGACCGCCAACACCCTGTCGGTGGCCAGCGCGGTCAAGGCCGAGGTCGAGCGCATCCAGGGCGCGCTGCCGGCGGCGATGGCGTTGCGGATCTCCTTCGACAGCTCGGTTTTCGTCGAGTCCTCGGTCAACGAGGTCTACAAGACCATGATCGAGGCGATCGTGCTGGTGGTCGCGGTGATCTACCTGTTCCTGGGCAGCTGGCGCGCGGCGCTGATCCCTGCGGTCACGGTGCCGGTGTGCGTGATCGGCACCTTCATCGCGCTGTACGCCTTCGGCTACTCGCTCAACCTCCTGACCCTGCTCGCGCTGGTGCTGTCGGTGGGCCTGGTGGTCGACGACGCGATCGTGGTGCTGGAGAACTGCCAGCGGCGCGTCGACCTCGGCGAGCCGCGCCTCGTGGCCGCATACCGCGGCTCGCGCCAGGTCGCGTTCGCGGTGATCGCGACCACCGCGGTGCTGGTCTCGGTGTTCCTGCCGATCGGCTTCCTCGAGGGCAACCTCGGCCGCCTGTTCCGCGAGCTGGCGATCGCGCTGGCCACCGCGGTCGCGATCTCGGCCTTCGTCGCGCTGACCCTGTCGCCGATGATGTGCTCCAAGCTCCTGACCCCGCACGTCGCCGAGACCGGCCTGACGGTCAAGGTCGATGCGCTGTTCCAGCGCGTGTCGGCCCGCTATCGCAGCCTGCTCGAGTCCACCATCGGGCACCCGTGGATCTTCGGCGGGGTCATGCTCGGCGCGCTCGCCTTGTCCGGCCTGCTGGCCTGGCAGGTGCCCAAGGAACTGGCGCCGCCGGAGGACCGTGGCGCCTTCTTCATCATGGCCAACGGGCCCGAGGGCGCCGGCTTCGACTACACCCTGGTGCAGATGCGCGCGATCGAGTCGCGCCTGCTTGCCTTTGTCGAGCGTGGCGACGTCGACCGCGTCAACGTGCGCACGCCGCGCGGCATGGGCGGCGTGTCGAGCGAGGAGATGAACACCGGCCAGGCGATCGTGATCATGAAGCCGTGGGAAGAGCGCGATTCCGACACCGCCACGGTGATGGAGGAAGTGCGCCAGAGCCTGGAGCAGGTGTCGAGCATGCGGGCCTTCCCGCAGATGCGCCAGGGCATGTCGCGCGGCTTCGGCCAGCCGGTGCAGTTCGTGATCGGCGGCCCCAGCTACCAGCAACTGGCCGAATGGCGCGACCGGATGCTGGCGCGCATCGCCGAGAATCCCAGCCTGGTCACGGTCGACACCGACTACAAGGAGACCCGGCCGCAGTTGCGCATCGAGATCGACCGCGCGCGCGCCGCCGACCTCGGCGTGGCGGTGGACGAGATCGGCACCACGCTCGAGACCATGATGGGCGGGCGCCGCGTCACCACCTTCGACCTCGACGGCGAGGAATACGACGTGGTCGTGCAGGGCCGGATCGCCGACCGTCGCCAGCCCGCCGACCTCACCAACCTCTACGTGCGCTCGGCCCGCTCGGGCGAGATGATCCCGCTCGCCAACCTGGTCACGGTCGAGGAGCAGGCGGTGCCCGGCACGCTCAACCGCTTCAACCGGCTGCGCTCGATCACCATCAGCGCCGGCATGGTCCCGGGTTACACCCAGGGCGAGGCGCTGGCCTTCCTCGACCAGGTCGCGCGCGAGGAGCTGCCGGCGGTGGCCAACGTCGACTACAAGGGCGACTCGCGCGAGTTCCGCCGCTCCAGCGGCGGCGTCTACTTCACCTTCGCGATGGCGCTGCTGGTGGTGTTCCTGGTCCTGGCGGCGCAGTTCGAGAGCTTCGTCCACCCCTTCGTCATCATGCTCACGGTGCCGCTGGCGGTGCTCGGCGCGCTGCTCGGCATCGCGCTCACCGGCGGCTCGCTCAACCTCTTCAGCCAGGTCGGCATCGTGATGCTGGTCGGGCTCGCGGCCAAGAACGGCATCCTGATCGTGGAGTTCGCCAACCAGTTGCGCGACATGGGCCGTTCGGTGCGCGATGCGGTGATCGAGTCGGCCTCGATCCGCCTGCGCCCGATCGTGATGACCTCGATCGCCACCGTGGTCGGCGCCCTGCCGCTGGTGCTGGCGACCGGGGCCGGCGCGTCAAGCCGCACCGCGATCGGCGTGGTGGTCGTGTTCGGCGTGCTGCTCTCGACCGTGCTCTCGCTGTTCGTGGTGCCGGTCTTCTACCTGCTGCTGGCGCGACATACCGGCTCGCCCGACGCGGTGTCGCGCGAACTCGACCGCCTCGACCACGAGCACCCGGCCTCCGAAGCCGTCGCCTGAGGCAGCGCCAGGCACTCCTCCGGCATGAGCGGCTTCCGCCGCGGGCGGGCCTATCGCGCGCAGAGCGCGCTCCTACGAAGCCTGCTCTGCAGGAGCGCGCTCTGCGCGCGATAGGCCCGCCCGCGGCGGAAGCCGCCCCTGCAGCGGGCGGTCGCGCACCGACGCCATCCTGCGGCGCCCTACAATGACGCCATGCCGACCTTCGAGCCCACCCTGGATTGCGGCACCTGCGTGCTGCGCGCCTGGCGAGCTGACGATGCCGCGTCGCTGCAGCGGCACGCCGACAACCCGCGCGTGTCGCGCGGTTTGCGCGATCGCTTCCCCAGCCCATACAGCGCCGCCGATGCCGCGCGCTATCTCGCCGATTGCGCCGAACCGCACCTGGACTGGCGCTTCGCCCTGACGGTCGCGGGCGAGGCGGTGGGTGGCGTCGGCATCCATCCGGGCGAGGACATCTATCGCCACAGTGCCGAACTCGGCTATTGGCTGGGCGAAGCGCACTGGGGCCGCGGGCTGGTTGTCGCGGCGCTACGCGTGGTGGTGCCGGCCGCGATGGAACACTTCCGCCTGCACCGGGTCCACGCCGGCGTGTTCGCCGGCAATCCGGCCTCGATGCGCGTGCTCGAACGCGTCGGCTTCCAGCGCGACGGCGTCCTGCCCTGCGCGGTGGTCAAGCGCGGCGAACTGCTCGACGTGCACGTTTACTCGGTGGTGCGCAGGAGCCTCGATGAGCCGCCGGCGATGAACCCCTCCCCCTGGAGGGGGGAGGGGCAGGGGAGGGGGTGATGCGGTCTCGCGAAAGCGTCCCCAATGCTCGCCAATTGCGGCGCGACCAGACGCCGCAGGAACAGACGCTGTGGTTTCACCTGCGCCGCGGCAATGTCGACGGACACCGCTTCCGTCGCCAGGTGCCGATGGGTCCCTGGGTCGTGGATTTCGCCTGTCTGGCCGCCAGGCTGGTCGTGGAGGTCGACGGCGGCCAGCATGGCGATGCACGCGACGAGCGGCGCGACCGGGATCTCGGGCTGCGTGGGTTTCGCGTCCTTCGATTCTGGAACAATGAGGTCGATCAGCGGCTGGATGATGTGCTGCAATCAATCTACGAGGCGGTTTCGCACGCCGAGCCACCCCCTTCCCCAGCCCTTCCCCCCTCCAGGGGGAAGGGTGCAGAGCGCGGAGCGTCGATGAGCACGCATGGTCGAAGCGGTGATTCGAAGGCTGGATTGGCTGCCGATGCGGAGATTCACCCGGAGTCGACGGAATCCCGTGCGGCAAACAGCAGCGCGACACGCAAGTCCCGCGACGCCGAACTGCGCCTCTTCGGCCTCAACGCCTGCCGCGCCGTGTTCGAGCGCCGGCCCAGGGACATCCGCAAGGCCTGGCTCGCCGAGCGGCGCGTTGCGGACGTGAAGCCGATGCTCGCGTGGCTGGCGCGCGAGCGGGTGGGTTATACCCTGGTGGCCGACGACGACCTCGAGCGGCTCACGCAGTCGCAGCACCACGAGGGCGTGTGCCTCGAAGTCCTGCGGCGCCCGCCAATGGCGCTCGATGCCTTCCTGCGCGGGCTCAAGCCCGGCACGGCCTCGTGGCTGGTGCTGCTCGACGGCGTCGGAAATCCGCACAATTTCGGCGCCGTGCTGCGCATCGCGGCGCACTTCGGGGCCGACGCGGTGCTGCTGCCGCCGGGCTCGTCCCTGGCGCTCAACGGCGCCGCCTGCCGGGTGGCCGAGGGCGGCGCGGAATCGGTGCCGCTGGTCGCGACCGGCGACCTCGCAGGCGCGCTGCCGGCGCTGGCGCGGGCCGGCTACGCGGCGATCGCGACCGTGGTGCGGCAGGGCGTCGACCTGTACGAAGCCGAATTGCCGCGGCGCGCCTTGCTGGTCTTCGGGGCCGAAGGCGGCGGCTTGTCGGCCGGCCTGCTCAAGGCCGTGCGGCGACGCGTCCGCATCCCCGGCACCGGCGCGGTCGAGAGCCTCAATATCGCGACCGCGGTCGGCGTGGTGGCGGCCGAGTTCTGGCGCCAGCACCGCAGAGGCTGAACCGCGACCGACCACGCGCGGCGGCGCCGTTGCGCGCGAACCGGCGCGCCAGTACGGTGCGCGGCTGCGGAGGATCTTCATGTCGCCAGCCACGTACGCCCGCAGCGCGCTCGCCGCGCTGTTGCTCGCCATCGGCGGCCTCGTCGCCGCCGCGCCCGCGCCAGCGCCCAGGGTCTTCCATGTCGACTACGGCATCGCGCTCACGCCCGGCGTGGACGAGGCCGTGGTCACGATCCGCATCGGCAAGGGCGCCGAGCACGTGCGGCGCCTGAACTTCCGCATCGATCCGAAGCGCCACACGCAATTGCGTGCCGACGGCGAACTGGCGATCGAAGGCAATCGCGCGATCTGGCAGCCGCCGGCGCGCGGCGGCACGCTCACGCTGCACTCGAAGATCAACCACCAGCGGCGCAAGGGCGACTACGACGCCCACATCAACCGCAGCTGGGCGATCTTCCGCGGCGACGACGTGATCCCGGCCGCGAAGGCGCGCCTGGCCAAGGGCGCGACCTCGCGCGCGCACCTGCGCTTCGCCCTGCCGCCGGGCTGGACCAACGTCGACACCGGCTGGCCCAAGGGCGAGGACGGGCGCTTCATCATCGACAACCCGCAGCGCGCCTTCGATCGCCCGGTTGGCTGGATGATTGCGGGCGAGGTGGGCACGCGCCGCGACCAGGTCGGCGCGACCGAACTCGCGGTCGGCGCGCCCAAGGGCTCTGGCCTGCATCGCCTGGACGTGCTGACCTTCCTCAATTTCGTGTGGCCGGAGATGGAGAGCGCGCTGGGCAAGGTCCCGCCGAAGCTGCTGGTGGTCGGCGCCGCCGATCCGATGTGGCGCGGCGGCCTGTCGTCGCCCAATTCCATGTTCCTGCACGCCGAGCGCCCGCTGGTGAGCGAGAACGGCACCAGCGCGCTGCTGCACGAGCTGGTCCATATCGTCACCCGGGTGCGCGGCCAGCCCAAGGACGACTGGATCGCCGAGGGCATCGCCGAGTTCTACGCCGGCGAGCTGCTGTATCGCGCCGGCGGCATGAGCGAGGCGCGCCACGACAAGCTGCGACGCTGGCTGCTGGACTGGGGCAAGGACGTCAAGTCGCTGCGTCTGGATCGCTCCACCGGGCCGGTGACCGCGCGCGCGGCGGTGTTGCTGCAGGACCTGGATCGCGAGATCCGCCGCCGCACCGACGACCGCCGCGACCTCGACGACGTCGTGCGCAAGCTGATGCGCATCGGCAAGGTTTCGCTGGCCGACCTGCGCACCGCCGCGCAGGAGGTCATCGGCGGCAAGGCCACGACGCTGGATTCGCCGCTGCTGCGCTGAAGCTGCCCTGTCACCCGCTCCGGTTCCGCGCGCCCTGCGCCGCGGCGGTTTGCAACCGCCGCGGCCGCTGGCTTCAGAAACGCCAGTTCAGGGTGACTGCGCCGACGAAGTACGCGGTGTCCTCGAACTCGCCCACCACGTTGCCACGGCCGCCGAGTGCGACCGGAACGTTGGCGCGCAGGTTGGTTCCGAGGTCGCCGCCCCACAGGTAGGCCAGGCTCCAGCCCCAGTCGAAGCGCTGCGCGGCATTCGATTGACCGCCGACGCCGAAGCGCCATGCGGCGTTGGCAGGCAGCGCGAGCGCGACCGCGTCGTCGTCCTGGAAGGCGGAGTCGTGCGCGATGCCGAAATTGAGCAGCCAGCCCGGGGACCACTGGTACTGCGCGCCGAGCGCGACGTGCCAGGTGTCGTCGAATTCCAGTTCGGTCGTGAGGCTGACGGGATCGTTGGATTCGACGCCGACGGCCACCTCGCCGAAACGCGACCAGTCCTGCCAGCCGACGTTGCCCAGCAGCGCCCAATCCGCGTCGACCTGGTGGTAGAAGCTGGCCATGATGCCCTGCGGCACCTCGACCCCGAGATCGACGTCGGTGTCGAGCAGTCCACGCGAGGACAGCAGCGCGCTCACCAGCGGCCCCAGGCCCTCGAACTGCGTGCGCGCCTCGAAGTCGAGGTCGACCGCCGAGTTGTAGGTGAGCCCGAAACGCGTCGCGGGGGACGCCTCGTAGAGCAGGCCGAGGTTCGCGCCCAATCCCCACACGTTGTCGTCGAGCGACAGCTCCCCATCCTCACCGACCAGGTTGTTGACCGCGACCCGGGTGTCGAACTTGCCGTACATCACGTTGAGGCTCGCGCCCAGCGAGAGCTTGTCGGTGGCGCGCCAGCCGATCGACGGCAGGATCGACACGCCGAGCAGCGTGCCCTCCTGCAGGTAATACCGGCCGACCCAATCGTCCTCGTACTCGACGATGGAGCCGAAGTTGCCGGTGACCGCGATGCCGAGCTTGAGATCGGACGACACGCTGTGCGAGTAGAACAGGCCACCGCCGGGAAACCACTCCACCGGATTGCCGCCGTCGCCCGTGCCCAGCGCCGGCGTGGTCTCGTCGCCGGGGACGTAGCCCACGTCGCCGTAGAGCAGTTGTCCGCCGAAGCTGAGCTGGTTCCCCTCCAGCCGCGTCATGCCGGCCGGGTTCGTGAATACCGTCGACGCATCCTGCGCGCGCGCCGCGTAGCCCGCGGCCGCGAGTCCGACGTCGGCGCTGCCGACCTCGTACAGGCTGATGCCGCCGGCGCTGGCCGTGCCGCTGGCCAGCAGGCCGGCAGCCAGGATGGCGGTGGCAAGTGCGTGTTGCTTCGGCTTGATTGGATCCATGTCACCTTGCCTGATGGGTTTATGCATGTTCCGCTATTCCGCCGCCACGTCGCCGACCGTGGCCTGGAAGGGGTCGGTCTTCGGTACCTCGGCGCCCCGCAGCTGTGTGCCCGGCATGATCGGGAAGCGCGGGTCGAAGTCAACCATCGTCGACGCCAGCTGCTTGATCACGCCGACATCGCCCACCGCCTTGGCGGTGCCATCGGCGAGCTGCGCCTCCAGCGACTTCAGGCCCATCATCGTCTGCTCGAGGTCGCGGCGGTTGATCGTCAGCGTGAGGTCGGGCTCGTCGGACTGGAAGCCCTGGATGTTGGTCAGCGTCGCGTTCTCCATCTCGATCAGGAACTTCTCGCCGTTATCCGGCGTTACCAGGTTGATCGTGAAGCGCATGCCCTCGGCCTTGACGCTGTCCATGCGGATGCCGAGGAAGTTGAGGAACAACTCGGTGGACATCGCCCGGACTACGTCGGGACTGCTCGAATTGGCCATCGCCCCGGTGGGGATGTCCGCGCGCAGCTCGTAGGCGCCGGCAAGGAAGCTGTTGCGCAGGCCCGGGTTCTCCTGCTGGTAGCCGAGCTGTTCGAAGGCATCCGCCAGCAGGTCCTTGGCCTCCTGATTCTGGGGCTGAGCGTAAACCAGCTTGTTGACGATTTCGGTGGCGTCGAGGTAGCGGCCCTCGGCGACCAGCTCCCGGCCGCGCACCAGGATTTTCTCGGAACCGCCCATCATCTCGACATAGAGCGGGGCGGAATCGGCCGGCGACTTCGGGATCAGGGTGGTCGGGTTGGCGTCCCAGAAGCCCAGGTAACGCTGGATCACGCCGCGGCTGTTGTGCTCGGGCGAGCCGTGGTAGCCGCGCAGGAACCAGGCGTCCTGGATGCTGGGCGGCAGCTTGTAGACGTTGTGGATCTGGTTGATGGTCACGCCCTGGTTGGCGAGGTGCAGCACCTGGTTGTTCATGTGCGCGTAGAGGTCGCGCTGGCCGCGCAGCACTTCCTGGATGCGCGCATTGCCCCAGCGCGGCCAGTGGTGCGAGGCGAACATCACGTCCGCCTCCAGGCCGTAGCGGTAGAGCGCCTCGGAGATGTATTTCGACCAGCGCAGCGGATCACGCACCGGCGCCCCGCGGAGGGTGTAGATGTTGTGCAGGGTCGCGGTGACGTTTTCGGCCATCCACAGCGCCTTCATCCCGGGGATCCAGGTGTTCATCTCCGCTGGCGCTTCGGTGCCCGGGGTGTTCTGGAATTCCATCGTGATGCCGTCGACCTCGAACACCTCGATGTCCTTCTCGACCACCTTGGTCGGTGTGATCAGTCCCACCAAGCCGGCCGACACGCCCTGGCCCAGGCCCTGGCCGACGTAGCCGAAGGGGCTCGCCGGCAACAACAGGCCATACTGGTAGAACAGGCGCCGGTTCATCGCGTTGCCGGCGTAGACGTTCTCCGAGATGGTGTGCTGCATGAAGTCCCGCGGCGCGATGATCGCGACCTTGCCGGCGCGCACGTCCGCCTCGTCCACCACGCCACGCACGCCGCCCCAATGGTCGCCGTGCGAGTGCGAATAGATCACCGCCGTGACCGGCAGGCCCTTGCCGACGTGCTTCTGGAACAGCTTGAGTGCGGCGCGCGCGGGCTCCGCCGAGGTCAGCGGATCGATCACGATCCAGCCGGTCTTGCCGCGCACGAAGGAGATGTCGGCGAGGTCGAAGCCGCGGACCTGGTAGATGCCGGGGATGACCTCGTACAGCCCGTAGTTCATGTTCAGCGTCGAGATCCGGTGCAGCGAGGGGTGCACGCTGTCGAAGCCCTTGCTGTCGTTGAGGAAATCGAAGCGCGCCATGTCCCAGGCGACATGGCCGGCGTCGGCCATGATCTTGAGGTCCTCGGCCGGCGCGATGAAGCCTCTCTTGCGCTCTTCGAAGTCGCGCGTGTCGGCGAAGGGCAGCGTGGCGCCGTCCTTTTCCAGGATCGCCTTGGTGTAGCTCGAGGGTGCCTTGCCCTTCGGGTGGAAGTGTTCCGGAGCGGCCTGCGCGTTGACGCCACCGCCACCCATGGCGAGCGAGCCACTGAAAGCGACGACTGCAGCCACTGCGGCCATCAGTCCTGGTACCTGTCGATGGGTCTTCATCACGTGCTCCGGGGTCAAGACATGCCTGTGCAGGCGGGGTGCATGGCGCCGGGAACTGCGGGATCCCGTCGCTCGCGCCGGGCCAGGCGCACGCAACGCGGCAATTCCGGCCCGTGCGGGCCTTCCGTACGCGTTCGATCGTAGGCGTCGCCGGCATGACGCGCCATCGGTGGAACTACGTACAGTTGCATCGTGCGCCTGCGGCAGGGCCGGGACTGGATCCGGGTCAATGCGGCAACGAATCGCTGCCTGATTCCGCCAGCGACTGGCGCACGGTCGCGCGCAAGCGCTGGCGCGACGCCGAGGGTTCGAGGAAGGCGCAGGCGCCGGCGCGGACCAGCGCCACGGCGGCGGCCATGTCGGCGTCGCGCCCCAGGACCACCACGCGCAGGTGCAAGCCCTGCGCGCGGATGGCGTCGAGCAGCGCGCGCGTTCCATCGTGCGCGAGGTCGGATGGCACCACGACGCAGCCATCGCCATCGGGGGTGAATTCGCCCAGGAACTGGGCGGTGGACGCGTAGACCTGCGGCTTGGCGTGCTCGAAAGCCAGCGTCTCGACGAGCCGCCGGGTCTCGGCGGGCGACGGACTGATGATGTAGAGACTTCCCGCCATGCGCGTGGTCCCTGTCGCGGGCACGCCGGCGCGCGACCGCGCCGGGATGCGCCGGCCCGGGGCATGCCCTGGACCGACATCGGCACGCAGCGTGGCCTCCGCGGCGCGGGACGGCAATCCGCGCAAACACCTATCGACGCGACGACGCTTCGCGGCTGCCGCCGTGGCGACGCGATCAGGCTCCGCGGTTCTCGACCATCAGGCGCACCAGGTCCGCGACCGATTGCAGCCCGAGCTTGGCCAGCACGTGGCCGCGATGCTGCTCGACGGTGCGATGGCTGATCCCGAGGGCGCGGGCGATCGCCTTGCTCGACTTTCCGGCCACGACCAGGTCGGCGACCTGGCGCTCGCGCGGCGACAGGGTCGCGAGGCGCGCGACGAATGCGTTCGCGGCCGCTGGCGGCGCGTGCGCCGCGGCGTCCCGCGCCAGCGCTTCATTGATGCTGTCGAGCAGCTGCTGGTCGCGGTAGGGTTTGGTGACGAAGTCGAGGGCACCTGCCCGCAGCGCCTTGACCGCCACGTCGATGTCGGCGTGGGCGCTGATGAAGACGATCGGGAGCCTGGCGCCCAGCGCATCGAGGCGCTGCTGCAGCTCCAGCCCGCTCATGTGCGCCATGCGCACGTCGAGCACGAGGCAGCCGCGCGCACCGGGATCGTACGCATCGAGGAACGCCTGTCCCGATGCGAACACCGCGTGGCGCAGCCCGACCGAGTCGACCAGTTCGGCGATCGAATCGCGCACGCCGGCGTGGTCGTCGACGATGTAGACGGTCGGGGCATCCATGCTTCAGGCCTCGCCCCGGGCCCGCGGCAGGCTGAACTGGAACAGGGCGCCGCCGCCGGGGCGCGCCTCGTGCCAGAGCCTGCCGCCGTGCGCCTCGACCAGGGTGCGGCAGATCGACAGGCCGATGCCCATGCCGTTGCCCTTGGACGTGCGGAACGGCTCGAACAGCGTTTCGATCGCGGCCGCATCCAGTCCGGGACCGCGATCGGCGACGCCTACCACGACATGTTCGTCATCCGCGGGGCGCGCCTCGATCCGCAGCACGCGCTGCCGGGCCGGCACGTCCGCCATGGCCTCGATCGCGTTGTGCGCGAGGTTCATGAGCACCTGCTTGATCTGGATTCCGTCTCCGAGCACCGCCGGCAGGTCCGGCGCCAGCACGGTCTCGACCTCGATGCCGCCCTGCCGGCAATCGAGTTCGATGAAGCGCAGCGCCCTGCCAATCAGTCGCGCGAGATCGATGCGGTCTTCGCGCGGCTCGCGGCGCCTGACCATCGCGCGCAGGCGATCGAGCACTTCGCCGGCCAGCGCGACCTGGCCGCCGATCTTGCCCAGGATCCCGTCGAGCTTCGCGCGGTCGATCGGGTCCTCGTCGGCGAGCCGGCGTCGGCCGGCGCGCACGTAGTTGGCGATCGCCGCCAGTGGCTGGTTGACCTCGTGGGTGATGGCGACCGACATCGCGCCCACCGCCTCGACCCGGGCCAGGTGCGCGAGTTGCTCGCGCGCCTGCGCGGCTTCCGCGATGGCCTGGCGCTCATTGCGTTCGGCGTCCCGGTAGTCGAGTGCGCTGAGGAGCAGCCTGCCGAACACGCCCAGCGCGGGCACCATCTCGTCGCGCCAGGTGCGCTCGGCTTCGCTGCACGACAGCGACAGGGCGCCGGTCATCGCGCCGGCATCGCGGATCGGAATGGCCAGCAGCGATGCCGGTTCCGCGCGCGGCGACCCTTGCGGCGCGGGTCCTGCGTCGACGCCCGGCGCGTTCCTGGCTGGCGCCGGGCGTCGCACGACGTTGCCGGCGACGATCCCGTCGATGATCCACGGCAACTCGCTGCAGTCGGTTGGCCCCGCGCCGGCAGCAGCGCCGTGCGCGAGCCACTGGTGGGTCGCGAGCAGCCGCCCCGGCACCCGGGCGATTCGCCACAGCGTGATCCGGTCCGCGCCAACCAGGCGCGCGATCGCGCCCAGTGCCGCGTGCAACTCGGCGTCGAGGGTCGGGCCGGATGCCCCGGCCAGCGAAATCGAGTGCTCGAAGAGCAGGTGCTCGAGCGCCTGTTGCGCGTCGATGCGGTCCTGGGTGTGCTTGCGCGCCAGCGCGCTGCCGAAGGCCTGGGCGAGCAGGCGCATGCGCGCCACCAGTTCGTCCGGCCACGCGCGCTCCTCGCGCATGGAGCCGAACGCCAGGATTGCCACCAGTTTGCCCGCGACGAGGACCGGGATGCTGACGTTCGACAGCAGGCCGATACTGGCGGCGGACGCGACGTCGATCGCGGCCTCCGGCGGCATGTCGGCAAGTCGCGAGTACACGACCGGTTGGCCTGCGAGGAATCGCGCCATGGCCCACGGGTAGGCGCGCGACGACAGGGTGGTCGGTATCGGCAGGAATCCGGGCTGCGCCCACGAGTGGGTCGCGTGGAACCGGCCGCTGGCGGGATCGACGTCGAGCAGGGTGCTGCGATCGATGCCGAGGGTCGTCACGATGCGGCGCAAGGCCTGGTCGATGACCTCGTCGATGCGGCGGTTGGGCAGGTCGATCAGGCTCGACGAGACCTCCGACAGCAGGCGCTCGAAACGCAACAGTTCGCCAGGGGATGTCCCGGTCTCGACGGCAACGACACTGGTGCCCGGTTCGGTCAAGGTGGCTGGCTGGCAGGACGTGGCGTGGCGCGGCCTGCGGGGGCAGCGGCCAGGTCCGGTCCGCAGGCATTCTAGCCAGGATCGGCGCAGTGCAGGCAGTCGCGCGGCGCTGCGTGGAACCGGGCCGAAACTACCCAGCGCCGCGGTTTCCGCGCAGAATCGACCTCGCGCTGTTGGCCGTGGAGCACCGCATGGTTGAGGGCACCGACATCACCCAGCTGCTGGAGCAGGCGCGCAACGGCGAGCGCGCCGCCTGGGATAGGGCGGTGGCGCTGGTCTATTCCGACCTGCGTCGCCTGGCGCACCGGCAATTGTCCGGGCGCGGCCGCGGCGACCACACCCTCGACACCACCGGCCTGGTCCACGAGTGCTACCTGCGCCTTGCCGGGGCCGAGCGGAGCGTCAACGACCGCGGGCACTTCTTCGCCCTGGCCGCGCGCGTGATGCGCCAGGTGATCTGCGACTACGCCCGCGAGCGCATGGCGCAGAAGCGTGGCGCCGGCGAGCGCGGAATTCCGTTGGAAGAGATCGAGGTGGCGGAGGTCAAGCAGGCGATGCAGCTGATCGAGCTCGACGACCTGCTGACCCGGCTCATGGAGCAGAACGAGCGCCAGGCCCGGGTGGTCGAGTGCCGCTTCTTCGCCGGCTTGACCGAGGCCGAGACCGCCGAGGCGCTGGGAATCTCCGAGCGCAGCGTGCAGCGCGACTGGAGCGAAGCGAGGACCTGGCTCTCGACCCAGGTCTAGACGAGGACCACGCCGGGACTGCGATGCCGATCGATCCCGCCTTCCTGCGACCTGCCGGCGCCCTCGAGGGCCCGCTGTTCGACGGCTTCGTGCGCCGCATCTCGCTGGCCACGCGCGAGTACGCGCCGGGCGAGCGCATCGGGCCGTTCGCGGTGGAGCGCGAACTCGGCCGCGGCGGCATGGCCGTGGTCTACCTGGGCCGGCGCGCCGACGGCGAGTTCGAGCAGCAGGTCGCGCTCAAGCTGGTGCGCGCCGACGCCCAGGACGGCGTCGCCGAGGAACTGTTCCGCCACGAGCGGCAGGTCCTGGCCAACCTCGCCCATCCGCACATCGGGCGCCTGCTCGACGGCGGCCGCACGCCCGAGGGTGCGCTGTGGTTCGCGATGGAGTTCATCGAGGGCGAGCCCATCGACGCCTGGTGCGCGCGCCGCCGGCTGTCGCTGCCGGCGCGCCTGGACCTGTTCCTCGACGTCTGCGAGGCGGTGCAGTTCGCGCATGCGCGGCTCCTGATCCATCGCGACATCAAGCCGTCCAACATCCTGGTCACGCCGCAGGGCAGCGCGCGCCTGCTCGACTTCGGCATCGCCAAGCTGATGACCCAGGAAGGCGACGGGCTGGCCGCGGGCGCACACACGCCGCGCTACGCCAGTCCCGAGCAGGTCGCCGGGCGCCAGGTCGGCATCGCCTCCGACATCTGGCAACTGGGGCGCCTGCTGTCGGTCATGATCGCGCCCGATCCGGCGCTCGATCCGGACCTGACCGAGCCGATGGGCGCGCGCCCGCCGCCCGGGCGTCGCGCCGCCAGCCCGGAGCGCGTGGTCGATCCCGACCTCGCGGCGATCATGCGCGTGGCGATGGACGAGGACCCCGACTCCCGTTACCCCACCGTCGCCGACCTCGCCGCCGACGTGCGCGCCTGGCTGCGCGGCGATGCGGTGGTGGCGCGGGGCGGGGGCGCGCTGTACCGCATGCGCAAGGCCCTGCAGCGGCATTGGCTGGCGGCGACGGTGGGCACGCTCGCCGTGCTGACCTTCCTGGCGCTCACCGTCGGCTTCATCCTGCGCCTGTCGCAGGAGCGCGATCGCGCCGCCAGCGCGGCCGAGCGCGCCGGCATCGAGGCGCGCCGCGCCCAGGACACGGTCGAATACGTGCAAAGCCTGATCCGCGGCGCCAGCCCGGCCTACAACCAGGGACAGGCGATGACGGTGCGCGAGCTGCTCGACCAGGCCAGCGCGCGCCTCGATCGCGCGCTGGCCCAGGACCCGCAGTCGCGCCTGGCGATGCTCGAGACCATCGCCGACAGTTACCACAGCCTCGGGGAGCTGGATCGGGCGCTGCGCACGCTGGTGCGACTGGTCGATGCCACCCGTGCCGATCCGCGCTCGACCCCGGCGCAACTCGCGCGGCGCCTGCAGCAACTGGCGCAGGTCGAAGCGCAGCTCGACGCATTCGGCGATGCCGAGCGCCACCTCGACGAGGCGCTGGCGCTGGCGCGACCGCTGGGCGACGAGGCGGCGCTGGTGGCGCAACTGCTGACCCTGCGCGTCCAGGTGCTTGCCGCCGCCGGCCAGCCCGTGCGGGCGCTGGAGGCAGCACGTTCCGGCGTCGCCAGGCTGCGTGAACTGCGCGCGCCGCCGCTGGCGCTGTCGGCTGGCCTCTTGCAGCTCGCACTCGCGAGCTCGGCGGCCGGCGTGCACGAGGAGGCGATCGCGGCGGCCAACGAAGCCGAGGAGCGCCAGCGTGGCGAGGTCGCGCAACTCACCGCGGAGGCCGCGCAACTGCTGGCCGATCGCGGGCGCATCCTGCTGGCGGCGAATCGCATCGAGGCGGCGGATGCCGACCTGGTGGAGGCCGAAGCGCGCATGACGCGCCTGTGGGGCGCGGACGACTGGCGACTCGCGGCGCCGTTGGCCGATCGCGCCGGCATCGCGCTCGTGCGCGGCGACGCGCCCGCGGCGGCGAGCCTGCTCACGCGCGCCCGTGCGCTGTGTCCGGCCAACTGGTGCCCGCGCCGGCAACTCGCGGTCGAGGTCCTGCGGCGTTCCGCCGAAGCCGAGCTCGCGCTCGGCCAGCCCCGTGCCGCGCGTGCATGGCTCGACGTGGGGCAGGCCATGCAGCAGCGCCGGCTCCCGGCCGGCGACCTCGAGCTGGCGCGCCTGTGGCAGTTGCAGTCGCAGGTCGAAGCGGCCGAGGGCAACGATGCCGCGGCGGCCGCCGCAAGCCAACGGGCCGAAGCGCTGCGCGCGGGCCTGCTTGCCCCGGTCACGCCTGCGGCAGATGCACTACGTCTCCCGTGAGCGAGTTGCCGGGATTGCCGCGGTGAAGGAATCGGGTGGTTCTGCGGTCGCGCACAAGGTGCGCTCCTACAGGAGGGGCGTCGCATCCTCGGGGCCGTGCCTTTCGCGCGACGGCAGGATCGCGCGCCTGCAGGAGCGCACCTTGTGCGCGACCGCAGCATTTCCGCTTGCCAAGGCACGCGCCAGGAACCGCGCGCATCGCCTGTCGCCGCGGCGCGGGCGGCCCGCCGTCAGTCCGGGCGCGCGAGGTCGTCGAGCAGCGCGCGCAGGAAGCGCGCGGCTTCGCCGCCGGTGGCGGCGCGGTGGTCGAAGGTCAGCGAGAGGGGCAGCAGGCGGTGGGTTTCCACGCCGCCCATCACCGGCACCAGTTCGTGGCGCAGCTTGCCGGCCGCGACGATGGCCACGCACGGCGGCACCACGACCGGCGTGGCGTAGCGACCGGCGTAGACGCCGAAGTTGCTCAGTGAAATCGTATAGCCCTTGAGTTCCTCGGCCGGGATCGTGCGATCGCGCACCTGGTCGCGGATGCGGTTGACGGCGGCGCGAACGCCCGCGGCGTCGAGCACGTCGGCATTGCGCAACGCCGGCACGAACAAGCCGTCCTCGGTGTCCACCGCGATCCCGATGTCGACGCGCCGGTGCAGGGTGCGCGTGGCCGCCGCGGCATCGAACCAGGCGTTGAGCGCCGGCACCGCGCGCGCCGCGGCCACGATGGCGCGCACCAGGCGCACCGTGATGTCGTTGCCCGGCGCCCAGGCATGCAGGTCGGCGTCGTCAACCAGCGTGGTCGGCACGACCTGCGCATGCGCCTCGGCCATCACTCGCGCCATGTTGCGCCGCACGCCACGCAACGGCTCGGGCTGGCCCTGCGCCTCGACCGTGGGCGGCACCGTGCGCATTGGCCTGCCCGCCGCGGAGCGCGGGTCGGCATCGAAGCGTCCTGCGCTGCCACTGCCTTCCCCTCTCCCGCCGGGAGAGGGCGCCGCGCGCAGCGTGGCGGGTGAGGGTTCGGTCGAAGCGTTGCGCTGCGCAAGCCCCGTACCATCACCCCCGTCCGGCCCGCGCTGCTCGCGCGGGCGTTCGACGGGCCGACGCCGTGCGTCGGTATTCCCCGTCTCACCCCCTCTCGCGTGGGGAGAGGGGAGTCCAGTACTGCTCGCACCGTCTCTCCCGGAGGGGGAGGGGAGCTTTGCGGTTCCGGCTGCCGCGGCCTGCTTCACGTCCTGCATCGTCACCACGCCATCGGCGCCGCTGCCGGGTACGCGGGCGAGATCCACGCCCAACTTCTTCGCCAGCGCGCGCACCGCGGGCAACGCGCGCACGCCGCCGACGCTGGTCATCGCGTCGCCGGCCACGCGGTCGCTGGCCTCCATCGCGCCGACCACCGTGCCGGCGTCGGCGCGCGCCGCGGTGCGGGTGCCCGTGGCAGCACCTGCGGGCGTCTCCGGCGTTGTTCCTGCAGGAGCGGCTTCAGCCGCGACCTCGGAAGCAGCCGCGGTCGCGGCTGAAGCCGCTCCTGCAGTGGATTCCACGGGGGCCGCCGCCCGCTTTGGTGCATGGTGGTGCCCGGTCGGCTCGGCGTCGGCGCGTTGCGCCGCGCTGGCATCGAGCTCGAATTCGGCCAGCGGAGCGCCGGTCTCGATCACGTCGCCCGCGGCGCCATAGAGCTTGAGCACCGTGCCGGTGAACGGCGACGGCACCTCGACCACCGCCTTGGCGGTCTCCATCGACACCAGCGGCTGGTCGAGTTCGGCCCGCTCGCCCTCCTGCACGTGCCATTGCACGATCTCGGCGTCGGGCAGGCCCTCGCCGAGGTCGGGAAGATGGAAGGTCTTGTTGGCCATGGCCGCATTACGCTCCGATTTCTGCCGTCACTCCGGTGCAGGCCGTGCACCCGTCGCGTCGCCGCAAGGGGCCCGCTTGGCCGTCATTCCCGCGCCAGCGGGAATCCATGGTGCTTTCCAGGCCAACAGCGAAATTGGATACCCGCTTGCGCGGGAATGACGCCTTCGAGGGGCGCTGTTCGCGCTGCGCTGGTGCCACGCGGGATGCCGGTGGATCGTCATGCGCCAAGGGTACGCTTCGCGGCCGCCACGATCTTGGCGACCGAGGGCAGGTACTTCATCTCGAGCCGGAACAGCGGGATGTGGGTGTCGTAGCCGGTCACGCGCTCGACCGGCGCCTGCAGGTCGTAGAGCCCGCGCTCGGCCAGCTGCGCCGCGACCTCGGCGCCGAAGCCCGCGGTGCGCGGCGCCTCGTGCACGATCACGCAGCGGCCGGTCTTGCGCACGGACTCGAGGATGGTGTCCATGTCGAGCGGCTTGAGGGTCGCGACATCGATCACCTCGGCGCTGATGCCTTCGGCCGCGAGCGCCTCGGCCGCTTCGAGCGTCTCCTTCACCTGCGCGCCCCAGGTCACCAGGGTGACGTCGCTGCCGTCGCGCAGGACGAAGCACACGTCCAGCGGCAGGGCCTCGCCGTCGTCGGCGACCTCTTCCTTGTACTGGCGGTAGATGCGCTTGGGCTCGAACCAGACCACCGGGTCGGGATCGCGGATCGCGGCCAGCAGCAGGCCGTAGGCCCGGCCGGGCGAGGACGGCATCACCACGCGCAGCCCGGGCACGTTGGTGAAGATCGCCTCGTTGGCCTCGGAATGATGCTCCGGGGCGCGGATGCCGCCGCCCCAGGGAATGCGCAGCACCAGCGGGCAGGACAGGCGCCCGCGCGTACGCGAACGCATGCGCGCGGCGTGGCAGACGATGTGGTCCACCATCGGGTAGACGAAGCCGTCGAACTGCGCCTCCGCCACCGGCCGCATGCCCTGCGTGGCCATGCCCACGGTGAGCCCGGCGATGCTGGTCTCGTCCAGCGGCGTGTCGATCACGCGCTCGGCGCCGAATTTCTCCTGCAGGCCGGCGGTGGCGCGGAACACGCCGCCGTTCACGCCGACGTCCTCGCCGAGCACGATCACCGAGGGGTCGCGCGCCATCTCGTGCGCGAGGGCCATCGTCACCGCTTCGATCAGGGTGATCTGCGCCATGGCTCAGCCCGCCCGGGGCCATGCGCGGGAGATCGGGACCGCGCGGTGCGTCCGATACCCCATGGCGTCATTCCCGCGAAAGCGGGAATCCACGTTGATTTCCGATCCACAAGCGAAAATGGATTCCCGCTTTCGCGGGAATGACGTCCGGGTGCGGGCGGGTTGGCGCGCGTCAGCCACCGCGCTTCTCCCATTCCAGCGCCTGCTCGCGCTGCGCACGCAGGTCGTGCGGCAGCTCGGCGTACATGGTGTCGAACATGGACTCCAGCGGCTGCGGCTTGCTCGCGAGGTAGGCGTTGATCTCCTCGTCCACGCGCAGGCCGCACTCGGCCTTCCAGGCCTCCTCGCGGGCATCGTCCCAGGCGCCGATGCCGGCCAGGTACTTGCGCAGGCGCGACAGCGGCTCGCGCGCCCAGGCGGCCTTGACCTCGGCCTCGTCGCGGTAGCGGCGCGCATCGTCGGCTGTGGTGTGGTCGGAGAGCCGGTACGTCACGGCCTCGACCAGGGTGGCGCCATGGCCGTGGCGGGCGCGCTTGAGCGCATGGTC
>Ga0073903_10000502_pt1 | contig 20379 bp, 12 predicted proteins | sample KloWWTKNB14_bulk_FD_66665 | JGI IMG/M metagenome (GOLD analysis project Ga0073903, IMG submission 66665) | Active sludge microbial communities from Klosterneuburg, Austria, studying microevolution and ecology of nitrifiers - Klosterneuburg... | ecosystem: Engineered > WWTP > Aerobic digester >... | reverse complement strand
CAACCCGCTGGGCACCGCCGCCGGCTACGGCGTCAACCTTGCGCTGGATCGCGAACACACCACCGAAGCGCTCGGCTTCGCGCGCATGCAGGTGTCGCCGGTGTACGCCCAGCTCTCACGCGGCAAGTTCGAGTTGGCCGCGCTGGAGGCGCTGGGCAGCGCAACGCTGGACCTGCGCCGGCTGGCCTGGGACCTGTCGCTGTTCTCCAGCGCCGAATTCGGCTTCGTGGCGCTGCCGGCGCAGTACACCACCGGCAGTTCGATCATGCCCAACAAGCGCAACCCCGACGTGATCGAGCTGATGCGCGCCACCCACGCCAGCGTGGCCGCCGCGCGCACCGAGATCGAGCAATTGCTGTCGCTGCCGTCCGGCTACCAGCGCGACCTGCAGGCCAGCAAGGGGGCGATCGTGCATGGGTTCGGCCGTGGCCTGGCCGCGCTGGCGCTGCTGCCGGACCTGCTGGCCAACATCGGCTGGCGCGAGGACCGGTTGCGCGCGGCGATCGACGCGGGCATGTACGCCACCGACGTGGCGGTGGAAGCGGCGATCGCCGGGGTGCCGTTCCGCGAGGCCTACAAGGCGGCGGCGGTGTCGGGCGACAGCGCCGGGCAGGGGCGCACGCCGGAAGGTTCGCTGGCCGCGCGCACCTCGCCCGGTGCCGCCGCGGACCTGCGCCTGGATGCATTGCACGCGCGCCTGGCGGCGCTGGGCTGAGCCATGGCCGGGTTCACGCCGCAATCGTTGCCGCACTGGCGTCGCGCGGTGCTCAAGGTCGGCAGCAGCCTGCTGGCGGACGCGGGCGGCGGCCTGGCCGACGTCCACGCCGCGGGCCTGGCGCGCTTCATCGCGCAGTCGCGCGAACAGGGGCGCGAGGTGGTGCTGGTGTCGTCGGGCGCGGTCGCCGCCGGGCGCGGGCGGATCAACGCCGGTGGCGACGGCATCGCGATGAAGCAGGCACTGGCGGCGCTGGGGCAGGCCGCGCTGATCGGCTTCTGGCAGGCGCTGTCGGCGGCACCGGTGGCGCAGGTGCTGCTCAGCCACGACGACCTGCGCAACCGCCGCCGCTACCTCAATGCGCGCGCCGCCCTGCAGGAACTGCTGCGGCTTGGCGCGCTGCCGGTGGTCAACGAGAACGACACCGTCGCCGTCGACGAACTCAAGCTGGGCGACAACGACAACCTCGCCGCCGCGGTCGCCTCGCTGGTCGATGCCGACCTGCTGCTGATCGCCACCGACATCGGCGGGCTGTACAGCGCGCACCCGCAGCGCGACCCGGATGCGCGGCCGATCGCGCAGGTCGACCAGGTCACCCCGGAGCTGCTGCAGGCCGCCGGCGGCGGCGCCGGCGCGCTCGGCACCGGCGGCATGCGCACCAAGCTGGAAGCCGCGGGCAAGGCGGCAAGCGCGGGCATCCCGAGTGTCCTGTTCTGTGGACGCGATCCGGCCGTGGTCGCGGCGCTTGGCGCCGGCGTGCTGCACGGGACCCTGGTCGCGGCCCTCGCCAACCGCCGCAGTGCGCGCAAGCAGTGGCTGGGGCATGCGCCCGCGTCGGGGGTGCTGCGGATCGATGCCGGCGCCGGCGCGGCGCTGCTGCGCGGGGCCTCGTTGCTGCCGGGTGGCGTGCTTGCGGTGGCCGGCGATTTCCGGCGCGGCGACGTGGTCGAGGTGCGCTCGGAAGACGGCATCGTGCTGGCGCGCGGGCAGGCGCAGTACAACGCCGCCGATGGTGCGCGCATCGCCGGCCGCCACAGCCGCGAGATCGAAACCATCCTGGGGTTTCGTTATGGCGAGGCGCTGGTGCATCGCGATGACCTGGTCCTGTTGCAGCACCCCGAAGATGGCAAGGAGGCGATGGCATGAGCGGATACGTGCGGCAGCTTGCGCTGGCGGCGCGTGCGGCGCAGGCGGCGGTCGCGGCCTGCGACGCCGCCACCCGGCGCGCCCTGATCGTGGCGATGGCGGCGCAACTGGAGGCCCGCCTGGACGTGGTCCTGCGCGCGAACGCGGACGACCTGCGGCGCGCGGCCACCGCCGGTGCCGGCAAGGCCGTGCTGGACCGGTTGCTGCTGGATGCGGGGCGGGTGCGCGGCATGGCCGCTGCCCTGCGCGAGGTCGCCGCGCAGCCGGACCCGCTGGGCGCGATCACGCGCAGCGAGCGGCGCCCGAACGGGATCATGGTCGAGCGCCAGCGCATCCCGCTGGGACTGGTGGCGATGATCTACGAAGCGCGCCCGAACGTGACCGCCGAAGCCGCGGCGCTGTGCCTGAAGGCCGGCAACGCGGTGCTGTTGCGCGGCGGCTCCGAGGCCGCGGCCAGCAATGCCGCGATCGCCGCCTGCCTGCACGCGGCCTTGCGCGACGTTGGCATGCCTGAGGCCGCGGTCTCGCTGGTCGCCGACACCGCGCGCGAGCACGTGCTGGAACTGCTGCAGCTGACCGACCTGGTCGACCTTGCGATCCCGCGCGGCGGCGAGAGCCTGATCCGCTTCGTCGCCGAACATGCGCGGGTACCGGTGATCAAGCATTACAAGGGTGTCTGCCACCTGTACGTGGACCGCGCGGCCGACATCGGCACGGCGATCGGCCTGCTCATCGATGGCAAGGTGTCGCGCCCCGGGGTGTGCAACGCGCTGGAAACCCTGCTGGTGCATCGCGATATCGCAGAGGAGTTCCTGCCGCCGGCGCTCGCCGCACTGCGCGCGCACGCGGTTGAGGTGCGCGGCGATGCGCGCACCCGGGCCATCGATGCCGGCGTGCTGCCGGCGACGGAAGCGGACTACGCCGCCGAATTCCTCGACCTGGTGATCGCGGTACGGGTGGTGGACTCGCTCGACCAGGCCATCGCGCACATCCGCCAGTACGGCTCCGACCATACCGAGGTCATTGCCACCGCGGATCCCGTCGCGGCCGACGCCTTCGTCCGCGCGATCCGCAGCTCGGCGGTCATGGTCAATGCCAGCTCGCGCTTCAACGACGGCGGCCAGCTGGGGCTTGGCGCGGAGATCGGGATCTCCACCACCCGCCTGCACGCCTACGGCCCGATGGGCGCCGAATCGCTGACCATCGAGCGCTTCGTGGTGCGCGGCGAGGGCCAGCTGCGGCAGCCGCCAGCGGCGACATGACCCGCGTGCCCGCCGTGGGGGCTGGACGCGCGGATGGTGCGGCTCAATCGGATAGCACGACAAACCGGGCGGGTTCCGGACACGCTTCCCTAGACAAAACGGGCTATGCCTTCCCGCGAATAGGCCATGGCCCGGTCGCTTCCTAGACTCCGTTGGACTCCACGCAGGCCCCCGCCTGCGTCCGGTTTCGTCTGGGGAGTACCACCGCATGCCTCGCGTCGCGCCGACCAAACTCCGTTTCGTGCCGTTCCTGCTGGCATCGATCCTGCTCTCCACGTTGCTGCCCGTGTCTCCGGTACGGGCCGCATGCGCGCCGGGACCCGGGTCGGGCCTGCAGGAATCCCCGCCTGCCGCATCGGCGCAGGAGGCCGCCCCGGCCAGCGACCTGCCGGCGCCGCAGGCAGGCGACGCCGACGCCGACAGCGAGGCGCGTGCCGCGCTCGCGGCGATCAGCCGGTTGGATGATGCCGACACCGCGCTGGCGCTGGCCGCCGATGGCGCGGCGCTGTACGACCGTGAAGCGGTGAAGCTGGACGGCTACGCCTACTGCAGCCAGGCGGTGGAACTGGCCGAGAAGGGCGAATTCCGCGAAAGCGCCCGCGCCGCCAGCAAGGCGCTGCACGTGGCCCTGCAGACCGGCAACAAGGACCTGCTGGGCAAGGCCTACCGCGACCTTGCGATCGCCTTCAATTACGCCGGCCAGCTGGAACGCGCCGAGCAGTTCGCCAACCTCGCGCTGAAGTATCCCGGGGTGAACCCGACCCAGGTCAACGGTCCGGCGCGCAAGGTGATCGGCGACGTGCGCACCCGCCAGGGCAGGTACGACGAGGCCATTGCCAGTTACGAAGAGGCGCGGCAGGGCAGTTCCGACCGTTTCCGCCCGCTGGTGGAGGCATCGCTTGCGAATGCGCTGATCCTGTCCGGCGACCTGGTGCGCGCGCGCAGCACCCTGGATGCGCTTGCCGAACCCCAGGAGGCGAAGCAGCGCGCGCAATTGCAGCGCACGCGCGGGCGCCTGCTGCTGGCCGAGAACAAGCCGGCCGAGGCGCTGGCGCTGTACCAGGCGCTGGCAAGCGCACCGGCGGATGGCGATGAGGACTTCTACCGCGCGTGGGCGCTGGACGGCATGTCCAAGAGCCAGGCAGCGTTGGGCAATGACGCCGAGGCGGCGCAATCGCTGGACCAGGCGATCGACGTGTTCGACCAGGCGCGCTCGCAGTTCCGCAGCGACGAATTCAAGATGGGCCTGTTCTCCGACCTGCAGAACGTGTTCGAACGCGCGATCGGCATGCACAGCAAGCTTGGGCAGCCGGCGCGGGCCTTCGACATCAGCGAGCGCAGCCGCTCCCGGGCATTGCTGGATGCGGTTGCCGGGCGCGCCGAACTGAAGGGCGATGGCGGCAAGGCGCTGGACGCAGCCAGCCTGCAGAAGATGCTGCGCGCGGACGAGGTGGTGGTGGCCTACCACGCATTGCCGGACCGGCTGATGGCGTGGGTGCTGTCGAGCGAGGGCGTGCGCGAGGCGGCGTTCCCGGCCGCGTTGCCACGAAACGACCTGGCGCGGCTGGTCGATGCCTACCGCGATGCGCTGATCAAGCTGAACCCGAATGCCGCGGCGATCGGCGACAAGATCGGGCAACTGCTGCTGGCACCGCTCGGGGTCGAAGCCGGCAAGCGCGTGGTCATCGTCCCGCACGGGCCGCTGCACTACCTGCCGTTCCAGGCGTTGCGCCTCGATGGCCAGTACCTGATCGAGCGCAACCCGATCTCGATCGCGCCGTCGATCAGCATCGCCGCGCGGCTGGCCGAGCGCACCCCGAGCGTGGAGGCGCAGTTGCTGGCGTTCGGCAACCCGACCATCGATCCGAACGTGGCGGATCCGCTGCCCGGCGCCGAGCGCGAGGTGCACGAACTCTCGCGGCAGTTCCCGGGCGCCAAGCTGTTCTTCAAGGATGAGGCGAACAAGGCCAATTTCACCGCGAACGCCCCGCAGTCGCGGCTGGTGCACATCGCCGCGCACGCGACGGTCGATACGCTCGACCCGCTGCACTCGAAAGTGTTGCTGGCCGACGAGAACGGCAAGCCGAACTACCTGGAAGCCCGCGACGTGATCGGCATGGACCTGGGCAACGTGGCGATGATCGCGTTGTCCGCCTGCGAATCCGGCCTGGGCCGGGTCGAGAACGGCGATGAGGTGCTGGGCTTCACCCGCTCGTTCCTGTCCGCAGGTACCTCGACCCTGCTGGCCTCGCTGTGGCCGGTCTCCGACGCCGCCACCGAGAAACTGATGACCACCCTGTACGCCGAACTCGCCGGCGGCGAGCAGGTGCAGGACGCGATGCGCGACGCGCAGCGCGCGGTGATGGCCGATCCGGAAACCACGCACCCGTTCTATTGGGCGCCGTTCAACCTGATCGGCAACTGGCGTTTGAAGGTGGCGAAATGAACCTGGGGGCTGACCGGATGCGCAACCACCAACCACGGCGGATGCCGCCGACCAACCTGCTTGCGGCCGCGCTGCTGATGGCCTGCGTGCCATTCGCGCAGGCCGCGGACGGCGCCGCCGCGCAGGAGGCGACGCCTGCGCCGGGGTCCGCCCCGCAACAGGCGCAGGCGCTGCCGGAGCCGCAGATGGCGGTGCAGGCGCAGGCCAGCTTCGTGCTCAGGGGCGTGCAGTTCGTCGGTGCCACCGGGGTGGCGGACAGCGAGTTGCAGGCCGCGGTGGCCGATCGGATCGGCACCAGCGTCACCTTCGCCGACCTCGAGCAGCTCGCCGCGCGCGCGGTCGCGGTGTACCAGAAGCGCGGCTTCGGCCTGGTCCAGGCCTACGTGCCGGTGCAGGAAGTGGTCGATGGCGTGGTCAGGATCAGCATCAGCGAGGGCGTGCTCGGCAACGTCAGCATCGAGCTCGCCGAGGGCGTGCCGGTCGCGCAGGAACGGGTGGCGGGGACGCTGGCGATCCTGGAGCCCGGCAAGCCGCTCAACGGCCGCCAGTACGAACGCGCGATGCTGTTGCTGTCCGACCTGCCGGGGATCAAGCCGCAGTCGGCGATCTCCGCCGGCGCGGCCACCGGCACCACCGACCTGGTGGTGCAGGTCGGCGAACGCGACCGCCTGCAATACGGGCTGGAAGTGGACAACCATGGCACCAGCGATTCCGGTCGCCACCGCATCACCGGCAGCCTGCGCTGGGCCAGTCCGTTCGGACGCGGCGACAACCTCGACCTGCGGTTGATGCTGGCGGAGGGCATGCACACCGCGTTCGGGCGCATCTCCTATGAAACCCCGGTGGGGTACCGCGGCCTGCGCATCGGTGGCGGGCTGGCGCGCGTGCAATACGAGCTTGGCGGCCCGTTCGCGCCGCTGGAACCGACCGGCACCGGCAACGTCGCCGACCTGTCCTTCAGTTATCCGCTCATCCGCCAGCGCTCGACCAACCTGTTCGTGCGCGGGGTGATCGACAACAAGGACCTGACCGACCGCTTCGAGGCGGTGGGTTTCGAAACCCACAAGCGCGTCCGCGGCGCCGGCATCGGCCTGTCGTTCGAACGCCGCGATGGCTTGCTTGGTGGCGGCTACACCAGCGCCAACGCGCTGCTGTACCGCGGCAACCTCGACATCAAGGACGCCACCAGCGAGGCCTTCGACAATCCTCCGTTCGGGTACGACACCGAGGGCAGTTTCGGCAAGGCGACCCTGCAGCTGGCGCGCCTGCAGTCCCTGGCACCGAAATTCAGCCTGTTCCTGGGCACCGGCATGCAGCGCGCCAGCAAGAACCTGGACGCGTACGAGAAGCTCTCGCTGGGCGGGCCGAAGGCGGTGCGCGCCTATGCCACCGGCGAGGTGCTGGTCGACGACGGCTGGCTGGCGACCGTGGAACTGCGCTACGCGCCACGTCCTGATACCACCCTGTTCGCCTTCTACGACGCGGCGCACGGCGACTTCTTCCACGATCCGCGGCCGTTCGACGTGTTCACCAGCCGCAGCCTGCGCGGCCATGGCCTGGGCCTGAACTGGAGCAGGCCGGGCAAGCTCAGCATGAATTTCAGCATCGCCTGGCGCAGCACCGACCCCGGTGTCACCGATGGCGGCGACCGCAACCCGCGTTTGTTCTGGTCGATCCAGAAGGCGTTCTGAGGAGTACGAGATGCGCACCAAGCTGACTTCCAAGCAACTCCGCTGCCTGCGCCGCCGGCGCCTGGCGCTGGCGCTGGTCGGCGCGATGGCGCTGCCGGCCGCGGTTGCCCAGAACCTGCCCACCGGCGGCAACGTGGTCAACGGCACCGCCAGCATCAACGAAGCCGGGAACCAGATGACGATCACCCAGACCACCCGGGGCGCGATCATCAACTGGGGCACCTTCAACATCGCCAACGGGTTCGGCGTGGCGTTCAACCAGCCGGGCAACGGGGTCACCCTCAACCGCGTGCTGGGCACCATGCCGACCGCGATCAACGGCATCCTGACCGCCAACGGCAACGTGTTCATCATCAACACCAACGGCATCACCTTTGGCGCCAACGCGCAGGTCAATGTCGGCGGGCTGGTGGCCTCGACCCTTGCCCTCAGCGATGGCGATTTCCTCACCGGCCTGTCGACCGGGCGCTACCTGTTCGCCGGCAATACCGGCACGCCGGTGCTCAGCAACGCAGCCGACATCACCGCCGGTGCCGGTGGCGTGGGTTTCGTCGGCACCAACTTGCGCAACAGCGGCGCGATCGTCGCCAACGGCGGCAACATCGGCTTCGGCGCGGGCACCTCGGTCACCCTGGATTTCGTCGGCGATGGCCTCACCCAGGTCACCATCAACGCGGCGCCCGCGGTGGACACCCAGCTGTTCCAGGACCGCTTCGGCTCGATGACCGCCGATGGTGGCCGCATCCTCCTGCGCAACGCCGCCACTGCCGCCGGCACCGGTGGCGTGATCTATGCCGACGGCCTGTTGCGCGCGCAGAGCATCGCCAACGTCAATGGACGCATCGAGCTGACCTCCATCGGTGGCCCGGTGTTCCTGGGTGCGCCAGGGGTACTGTCGGACGCGTCGACCCCGTTCACGGCTGGCCGCATCGACGTCAGCGGTGACGTTGGCGAGACCGGCGGCTCGGTGCTGATCCAGGGCAACGGCGTTGCGTTCCTCAACAACGACCCGACGCCGTTGGCGCCCGCCGATCCGCTTTCGGTCGGCAGCTTCATCAATGCCTCCGGCGGTGAAGGCGGCGGCAGCGTCACCATCCAGTCCACCGCCGACGTGACCATGCTCGGGCTGTCGGGCATCAGCGCCGATACCCAGCGCGGAGTCGCCGGCCAGGTGCTGGTGCAGGCGGTCGGAAGCATCGGCATGGCCGCGGCCACGGTGATCAGCGCGGATGCCATGGACGCCGGCGACGGCGGCCAGGTGGGCCTGGCGGCCGGGGGCAATGTCGTGGTGGCGGGCCTGTTGTCGGCCAAGGGGGCCAAGGGTGGCGGCAACGGCGGCACGGTGGCGATGTCGTCGCAGGGTGGAGCCGCGGTGCTGCAGGGTGGCATCGACGTGCAGGCGTCGCAGGGCAATGGCGGCGACGTCCTGATCGTGGGCGAAACCGCGTCCGGGCTCGCCAACGGCGCGTCCGTCAATGCCAGCGGCGGCATCGATGGCGGCAGCGTGGTGGTGTCCGCCAACAACGGCGGGGCCGTGCTGGGCGAGACCGCATCGATCGATGCCCGCGGCCTGGGCGGCAACGGCGGCCAGGTGGCCCTGGCCGGCACCAGCGTCTACGCCTATGGCGCGATCGACGCGCATGGCGCGGTGGGCGGCGGGCTGGTCGGCACCATCGCGCGCGGTGGCGACCTCGACCTGCGTGGCCTCGACGTGGATGCCGGTGGCGGCAGCACGGCAGGCATGTGGATGATCGGCGGCGCCTCGCTGGAGGTGGTCAACGGCAACGACCAGGGCAGCCTGACGGCGACCCAGGCCGGCAGCAGCGTGCAGGACGCCGACATCAACGCGGCGCTGGACACCGGTACCAGCATCCAGCTGGTCACCAGCGATGGCGGGGTCAATTTCGATGACGCCAGGATCAGCACCAGCTCGCCGCTGGCGTTGACCTTCACCGTGAATTCCGAGTCTTCGATCACCGGTGGCACGTTCGACATCGAGTCCACTGGCGGCAGCCTGGCGATGGACTTCAATGCGGATGCCGATGGCGACGATCCAGGCGAAGGCTTCATCGCGTTCCTCGGTGCCAACCTGTCCAGCAATGGCGGCGACATCCGCTTCTTCGGCGGGTCCGACCCATTGGCCGGGGCCGCCACCGGCTACGGGTCCGGGATCCGCCTCAACCGGGTCGCGATCGACACCGCCGGCGGCGACGTGCTGCTGCGCGGTGCCAGCACCGGCGCGGACACCGGCCCGGATGATGCCGGCGTCGCCCTCGAGTTCAGTTCGATCGACACCGACGGCGGCGACGTGGTCGTCGAGGGCACCGGCGCCGGCGATACCGGCGGCGTGTTCCTGTGGAGCGGACGCATCGACGCCAGCGGCGGCGGTGGAACCGGTGCGATCACCATCACCGGCGCCAGCGCGGCGGCGTTCAATGCGGTCGACCTGGACGGCTTCGGGCTGCTGGCCGATGCCGGCGCGATCAGCCTGCAGGGCGATGCCGGTGCCGATGGCACCGGCGTGGCGCTGCGCGCGAGCCTGCTGGACAGCAATGGCGGCGCGATCAGCGTGGTCGGCAGCAGCGTGGCCGGGGTTGGCCTGTCGTTCGCCGAGGGTTCGGCGCTGGCCAGCGCGGGCGGCGCGGTCCTGCTGCAGGGCGATGGCGCGCTGGCGGGCGTGGAGCTGCTGGACGGCGGCATCGACGGCGGCGGTGGCGACATCACCGTCATCGGCTCGGCATCGGCGGCGAACGCGATCGGCGTGTACTCGGACGGCGTCGACCTCGTCGGCGGTGCCGGCGACGTGACCGTGGATGGCGCGTCCCCGCTCGGGATCGGCGTGCTGTTCGCGAACGGGGCAGGGGTGAGCACGACCAGTGGCGCGATCACCCTGATCGGTACCGGCGCGAACTTCGGCCTGGACATCGCCGATGGCGCGATCGACACCGACAGCGGCGACATCACCCTCAGTGGCGAGGCGCTGGCCGCCACCGCCACCGCAGGCGTCCGCGTGACCGGCGGCGGCCTCGCCACCAACGGCGGCAGCATCAGCGTGAGCGGGACCAGCGCCGGCGGCGTCGGCGTGCAGCTGGGCGACGGCGGCGCGTTCGCGATCGGCAGCGGTGGCGGCGCGATCAGCATCAACGGCAGCGGCGTGACCGCGGGCGTGCTGATGCAGGGCAACACGGTCGCCAGCGGTGGCGGCGTCATCGACGTGATCGGCGCGGCGTCCGGCGGCAACGGCACCGGCGTGGACCTTGCCAATGCGCAGCTGGTCGCCGGGGCCGGTGACGTGCGCGTGTTCGGCAACGCGGCCGCCGGGACCGGCGTGAACTTCGCCGGCCAGTCCGGGATCAGCACCACCACCGGCGCGATCGCGGTGACCGGCATCGGTGCCACGGTCGGGCTGGCCCTGACCGGTGGCGAACTGAGCACCGAAAGCGGCCACTTCGACCTGCGCGGCCGCGGGACCGGTGCCGGTTCGGATGGCCTGGTGATCGGGCAGGGCGTGTCGATCGCCACCAATGGCGGCGGCATCGAACTCAGCGGCGAAGGCGGCAGCGGCGCAGGCGTCAGCCTGGAGGCCGGGTCCAGCGTCGATGCCGGCAACAGCCTGGTGGTGGTGCGCGCCGGCAACGATGGCAGCAGCGATGCGCTGCGCATCGCCGGCACCATCGCCAGCGGGATGGCGGTCAACCTGCGCCCGGGCGGGGTCGACGCGAACGGCGGCCTCACCGAACGCACGGCCGACGAAATCCTGATTGGCGGCGGCAGTGCCGGCTTCGCCCTCAGCGGTGCCGAACTTGCGCTGATCGATGCGCCGGAACTGATCATCGGCAGCAACCTGCATGCGGGTGCGATCCGGGTGCTGGGCGCGACCAGCCGCAGCGGCGACCTGACCCTGCAGAACGACGGCGGCAGCGGCGGCATCGACATCCAGGCCGCACTCGACGTCGGCACCGGCACCCTGGCGTTGTCCAGCGGCGGCGACATCACCCAGTCCAGCGGCGGCGCGATCACCGCGCACAGCCTGCTGGCGCGCGCCGGCGGCAGCGTTCTGCTGGCGGACGCCGGCAACAACGTCGCGGCGACCACCCTGGCCGGCTCGGCCGGCGGCGACTTCGAATACGAGGACGTCGATGCGCTGGCGATCGGCAGCGTCTCCGGATTGGGCATGGACGCCTCGTCGAACGGACTCGCCAGCTTCGGGGCCACCGGCATCTCCGCCGGCGGCGACGTGTTCGTGCGCAACCTCGCCGGCGACATGACGCTGAACGCGGGCGTGTCCGGGGTGAACATCGACCTGGTGACCGCGAACACCCTGCAGAACGCGGCCGGCGCCAGCCTGGTCGCCAGCGGCGACTGGCGGGTGTGGGCGAACAGCTGGGTCGGCGAGGACCGCGGCGGCCTGGCCGGCGACGGCAACCTGCCGAACCTGTACGGCTGCGCCTACCTCGGCCAGTGCGGGGTGACCGTGCCGGCCGCGGACAACCACTTCATCTACGTGCAGCAGCCGACCGCGGTGATCACCTTCGACGATTTCATGCGCGAATACGGGCTGCCGAACCCGACCTTCACCTTCACCGTCAGCGGCGCGATCCTGGGCGACAGCGCGGCCAACGTCGCCTCCGGCGTGGGCGTGACCACCGCGACCATCGGCAGCAACGTCGGCAACTACCCGATCACCGGGCAGTTCACCTCCGCCGCCGGTTACCGCCTGCAGTTCGTGCCCGGCACGCTCGGGATCACCCCGGCCACCCTGCTGTTCACCGCCGACAGCTTCATCCGCTACCTCGGCACCGAGAACCCGCTGTTCACCGGCAGCGTCACCGGCTTCCGCAATGGCGACACCATCGAGAGCGTGTTCGGCAGCGGGGTGATCTGGAACAGCCCGGCCGGCCTGCTTTCGCCGATCGGCTTCTATCCGGTCAACGGCGGCAGCAGCGCGACCAACTACGTGTTCGTGCAGGCACCGGGCAACGCCACCGCGTTGCAGATCATCCCGCTGCCGCAACTGTCGTCGACCCCGATCGACCTGATCCGGGAAACGGTCAACACCTACGTCTACGACCGCAACTTCGGCGGCGCCCCGATGTGCGCGCTCAACGCCTCGCTGGAAGACCAGCAACTGGCCTCGTCCGGCGACGAGTTGTCGAACGAATGGGCGAAGGTGCGTTCGCGCCCGAACCTGACCAACTGCTTCGAGACCGAGCGCAAGAACAGCTGCGGCGATTTCTGAGCCCCGGTCGCGGCGCCTGCCTGCTCAGGCGGCGCCGCGCATGGACTGTGGCAGCGGACGCTGCGCCAGCAGCGAGCGCAGCTTGGCGGGGGCGGGTGGGCGCGACAGTGCCTGCGCGCCGTGTCGCGCCGCCAGTTCCAGCAGGCCCGGCCCCGGGGATGCGCACAGCACGATGCGCGCGGCCTGCGCCTGCTGGGCCGCAGCGGCGCGGAGCAGGCCCCAGGCCGGGTCGTCGTCGGCATCGATCGCGCACAACACTGCATCCAGCCCGCCATTGCCGCCGGCAAGGTGCGTGCATGCGGCATCGACCGCCGATTCCGCCTGCACCGCGTAGCCCCAGGACCGCAGCATCGCGGCCAGCGCATCGCGGTGCCCGGGGTCGCGATCCAGCAGCACCGCGCGCGGCGGACGCTGCAGCACCGAAGCGCGCGGCAGCGCCAGCCAGAAGCAGGTGCCGGCATGCAGCCGCGAGCGCAGTTCCACCCGGGTGCCGAGCAGGGCGGCGAGCCGGGACACGATCGGCAGGCCGAGGCCGAAGCCCTTGCGGTGGTCGCGCTCGGGGTTGCCGACCTGGAAGAATTCGTCGAACACGCGTGGCTGGTGGATCGGCGCGATGCCGACGCCGCCATCGCGGACCTCAAGGCGCACCTGGGTACCGTGCCGGCGCGCCGCCAGCAGCACCCGGGCGCCGCCCGGACTGGCCTTGATCGCGTTGTCCAGCAGGCGTTCAAGCAGGCTGCCGAGCAGGCGCGGGTCGGTGAACACGGCGTGGCCACCGGCGTGCGCATGCAGCGACACGCCCGCGCGGCGGGCGGCATCCGCCTGTGCCGCCAGTGCCGAGGCGAACGCCTGCTCCAGCTCGCACGCGCTGGCGTGCGCCTGCAGCGCACCGGCATCGAGTTGCGAGAGCAGTGCAAGGCCATCCAGCACCTCGGCGAGGGTGCGCATGCCGGCATCCAACTGGACGAGTTCGCGTGCCTGCGCAGGCAGGGGTTCCCGCCGCAACTGCGCCAGCGCCAGGTCCATCGTCTGCAGCGGCTGCCGCAGGTCATGGCTGATCGCGGACAGGAACCGGTCCTTGGCGCGCATCGCGCCATCGGTCTGCTGCATCTGCCGGACCATGTCCGCCGACAACTGCCGGCGCTGCGCATCGAGTTCGTCCCGCGCCTGCTGCATCAGCGCGATCCGCTGCGACAGCGCGTCGAGCAAGGGGGCCAGCGATGGCGCCGCAACCGCAGGCGGCAGGTTGCCCGCGGCGACCTCGGCGGCCAGCCGGTGTGCCTGGCGCGCCTGCGCACGGCGCAGCAGGATCGCGGACACGGCCGCGCCCAACAGCCCGCCACCGATGGCGATGCCCGACGCCAGCGCAAATTGCTGGATCGCTTCCATGAATGCCCCAGGGGACGCGCGTTCAGGTTAGGCACCGGCGCACGCCCCGGCGATATCCCATCGGCGCTAGCCGCCCCGCCTCGGAGCCACGCCACGCGGCGTCTGCACTAGGCCGAACGTGGTATCGAAATCGACCGGATCGCGGCGCAGACTCAGCCGCGAGGATCGGCGAATGCCGGCCGCCGCGCGGCATGCCGCCGCCGGAATGCATCCTGGCCGCGAGGCCGCAACGCTACGAGGACAACCATGAGCACGACCACGATTCTCCGCTCCGCACTGGCGATCGCCCTGCTGGCCGCGTGCGCCGGCCTGCACGCGCAGGATGCGCAGGATCCGCAGAGCGCGCCCTCGGTGGATTCGATCATCGAGAGCCTGAAGGCCGACGCCCCCGCCCAGCAACCGGGCCAGACCCGCGCACTGCGCCCGGGCGCGGCGTCGATGTCGACCGCGCCGGTCGCCGCGCCGGCCAAGCCGAAGCCGGCATCGATCAACATGCAGATCAACTTCGAGTACAACTCGGCCGAAATCGCCGGCAGCTCCGAGAAGACCATGGCCACGCTGGCCAAGGCGCTGGCATCGCCGCAGCTGGAGGGCCGCAAGTTCACCGTGATCGGGCATACCGACGCCAGCGGCTCGGCGGCCTACAACAAGGCCCTGTCCGACCGCCGCGCCGCCGCGGTGCGCCGCTACCTGACCGAGAACGGCGTGTCCGCCGCGCGCCTGAAGGCGATGGGCAAGGGCGAGAGCCAGCTGCTCAACACCGAGGATCCGAACGCGGGTGAAAACCGCCGCGTCGAGATCCAGGCCACCGGCGGCTGAGCATTCGACGATGCCGATGCAGGTCGTCAATGGCGCCGTGCTGATGTGCAGCTTCGGCATGGCGCCATCCAACCTGGTGGTGTTGCCGGTCAATCGCGTGCTGTCCGGCAACCAGCCCGCGGCGAACATCATGGACCACAAGCCGATGGTGAACATCCTGCCGTTCGGGATGTGCATCACCCCGTCGAACCCGCAGGTGGCGGCCGCCACCGCGGCGGCGCAGGGCGTGCTGACCCCGCAGCCCTGCATCCCGATGACCCAGACCCCATGGGTCCCGGGCGCGCCGACCGTGCTGCTTGCCAACATGCCCGCGGTGGACAACACCTGCACCTGCATGTGCCTGTGGGGTGGCGTGGTCAGCGTGACCAGCCCGGGGCAGTTCACCGAAATGATTCCATGACGCCACTGCGGTAGCGGTTCCGGGAACAGGCGGCGATTGCCGCCTTTTTCGTGTCGCGGCGGTTCAGCCGAACAGGTTGCCGAGCGATTGCGCGGCGTTGCCCATCGCACCCGCGGCACCCGCGACGGCGGACTGGGCGGCACCGACTGCGCCCTGGGCGGCCTGTCCGGCCGCGGCGGACGCCTGGCCAATGGAGGACTGCGCGCTGGCGATCGCGCCCTGGGCGGCGTCGCCGGCCTGGGTGGCCGCGGCCTGGGCGGCGTTCTGGGCGTTGTTGAGTGCGCCCTGGGCGGCGCCGCTGAGCGCCTGCTGTGCCTGCTGCGCGGCCTGGTTGGCCTGCGCCAGGCCTTGCTGGGCGGCCTGGTTGACCTGCTGCTGCGCCTGCGCGGCCGCGGCCTGGGCGCCTGCGATCGCCTGTTCGGCGGCATCGCCGGCCTGCTGTTGCGCGGAATCCACCGCCGCCATGGCATCGCCGATCGCACCCTGCGCGGCATCCTGTGCCTGCTGCTTCATGCCATTGACCGCATCTTTCACCTGTGCGATCGCTGCGCCGGCCTGTTCGCGGACGGCCTGCTGCGCCTGCTGCACGGCGGTCCTGGCGGCGCCAAGTGCCTGCTGGGCGGCGCCGTTGGCGGTTGCCTGGGCCTGGTCGAGCGCACCCATCGCATCATCCATCGCGCCCAGCGCCTGGTCGGCCAGCCCGTTGGCCTGGTCCAGCGCATTGCTGGCCTGGTCCAGCATCGGCCCGGCGATGTCGTTCAGCGCCCCGACCGCATTGCCAAGTGCATTGTTGGCCTGGGCCGCACGCCGCGCGAGTTCGTCCCGAAGCCTGTTCACGTACGGGCAATCGGAGGCCGGGAAATCCACCGGCAGGTTGGGGAAGCTGGTCGGCAGCGCATCCAGCGCCGCCGCAACCTGGCCCAGCGCGCCGCGGGCGTTGTCGATCACCGCGCTGCGTGCCTGCTGCAGCGCGTTGGTGGCGGCGTCGCGGAGCTGCTCCTGGGCCTGGTCGATCGCGTTGTTGGCCGCCGCCAGCGCGTTGCCGACGCCGTCCTCGAGCATGCCCATGGCGTTGTCGACCATGCCCATGGCGTTGTCGATCGCCGATTGCGCCGCCTGCTCGGCGGTGGCCATCGCGTTCTCCAGCGCACCCGTGGCCGCGGCCAACGCACCATCGGCGATCGCCTTGGCCTGGTTCTGCGCGGTATTGACCGCGGACTGGGCCTGGGCCAACGCATTCTGGGCGGCGGCGCCGGCCTGCTGGCTGGCATCGGTAAGCGCGTTGTTGGCCTGGGCCAGCGCGTTCTGGGCCATGTCGTTGGCGGCGCTGCGTGCCGCATCCATGGCCTGGTTGGCCTGGCCAAGTGCGCCCTGGGCCGCGGCCCCGGCCTGCGCGGCAGCCTGTTGCGCGGCCTGCTGCGCCTGCGCGACCGCGCCATTGGCTGCGCCGGCGGCAGCCGCCGACGCATTCGCGACCGCGGTCTGCGCTTCGGAGATCGCGCCCTGCGCGGCATTGGCGGCCGCACCCGCCGCCGCGGCGGCCTGTTGCTGCGCCTGCTGCACGGCCTCGCCGGCGGCGGCACCGATATTCGACAGGCCTTCGGTCAGTCCCTCGAACATGTCAGCCTCCCTGGGTCCGTCGGTAGTCGCCATAGGCGGCCGCGGTCCACATCTCGATCAGCAGCGCGCGGTCGAGCTGCGAACTGCTGCGGTCCGCCAGCACCCCGATGATCGAGGGGTCGCCGGCCACGCGGTCGTTGCCGAACAGCGAGCAGGCCAGCGCATACGAGGCGACCGCGCGCTGGCTGCGCAGTCCGGCCTTGCGGCAATAGGCGATGATCGCGTCCAGCTCCGCGTCCAGGCGGTCGAGCGGCAGCGACGACAACCCGTCCACGTGGCGGCCGAGGAAATCCGCGAGGTTGTTGCGAAGCTGGGCTTCGCCGATCGCGGCCATCTGTTTGCGCTTGACTGCGAGCACCTGGTTGGCTCCTTCAGGCCGCGGACGCAAGCGGCAACGCCTGCGGCTCCGGCCTGCCATCGCGGGCGAAGAACAGCACGGAGTCGGGGCTGCGACCCTCCACGAAAACGCCGTGGATCGGGCCGAAGAACTCCCGGCGAGCAGGCGGGTCCAGCACCGGGATGACGGTCCGGAACGCGCGCGGGTCGTAGAAGCGGAACAGCATGCTGGCGCCATCCGGCGCGCGCACGCGCAGGACCCGGCGCAGGTGCGAACGCACCGCGCGCAGGTCGAGCGCGGGGTCGGTCTGCAACACGATGCCCCAGTGGCCGTTCCAGCCGTCGCGCAATGCCATCTGGGTGGCGGTGGAGTCCGGGTCCAGTTTCACCAGCCACGGGGCGGCGGCGCTGAGCATGGGATCCAGCGCCCCTTCGAACAGGCAGGCGGCATCGGGTGCGATCTCCGCCAGCCGCCCGGGCAGGCCTTCGATCATGGCGCCGTCCATGACCGCGTAGACGGCCCGCGCACGCTGCCCGAAGACCAGTTTGTGCAGCGATTCGTATTGGCCTTGCGGGATCACCTGGTCTCGTCTCCGAGCGTTCATCGGCACGGCGCGTGGCGTCGCATGCGGCCCGGGGCGACATGCGGCGGCCGTTGCGCACCATGGCCCGGGCGACGGACAGCTTGCGTCCCCATGCCATCAGTCATACGTGACACGGCGGTGAAACAGGTCATGCCATCAGCGCCGCGTAGGCGGCGCGGGCGGCTTCGCATTCGGCGCAGAACGGCTGGCCGGCGAGTGCGGCATTGCGCAGGGCCTGAGCCTGCAACTGCTGGCCGGGGTCGGTGACCTGGCCATCCTCGGTGCCATGGGAACCCTGCGCCTTCTCGGCGCTGAAGCCGGACGGTGCACTCGCGGCACTGGGCGCGCCGCCGGAGTTCTGCTTGATGATCGGCCCGATCACGCTGACCCCGCTGGGGTCGATCACGATGCCGCTGCCGCCGACCTTGAGGCTGATCAGCGTGTTCGCCTCCATCACCAGCTTCATCCCGCCATGGATGTCGATGCCGCTCCTGCTGCCGATCCGGACCGAGGACTTCCCGAGCAGGCGCAACTCCTGCTCCGAAAGCAGTTCCTGGTCGCCCTTGCTGCCCTGCATCAAGTCGGCCTTGACGACCATGGTGCTGGCGCCATCCACCTTGAGGTGGCGGTCGCCGCCGACGTATATCCGCTGCTTGCCGGCGAGGTCGTGGTTGGAATCGCCGCCGACCGATTCGGTGCGGTTGGCCTTGACCTTGACGTTGAGGTCCTTCTCCGCCTGCAGGAAGACTTCCTCGCTGCCCTTCTTGTCCTCGAAGAGCAGCTCGTTGGTGCCGCCACCACCCTTCGAGGACAAGGTCTTGATGCCCGACTTGGTCGCCGGGCCGGGGCCTGGGGGCGCATACGGTGGCCGGTTGACGCCGTTGTAGACGCAACCGGTGACGATCGGCTGGTCCGGGTCCCCCTCCAGGAAGTCGACCACCACCTCCATCCCGACCCGCGGGATGAACATCGTGCCGAAGCCGTTCCCGGCCCAGGTCTGCGCCACCCGCACCCAGCACGAGCTGCGGTCGTCGTAGCGTCCCAGGCGGTCCCAGTGGAACTGGATCTTGATCCGGCCGTATTGGTCGGTGTGGATCTCCTCGCCCGCGGGGCCGGTCACCAGCGCCGTCTGTGGGCCGCGCACCAGGCCCTTCGGCGTGGACAGCGGGGCGCGCCAGGTGACCTCGTGCGGTTGCAGGCTGAATTCGTTGGCGTAGTCCGATGGCGCGCCATTGCCGGTCAGGTTGTTGCGGCCGTGGTGCCAGACCGACAGCACCATGTATTCGATGTTGAATTCATCGAAGGGGTGGTCTTCCAGGGTGAAGGTGTGGCCGGGCGCCAGCGTGCGGACCTTGCCGTTGCCACGGAAGCGCATGTGGCTGGATTCCTCCGCCTCCATGATCACGCGCGAACGGTACTTGCCGAGCGCCGGCTCGACGAAGCCGCCCGGGTAGCGGTAGCGCTCCAGGTCGCGGTCCGCGCCGATCGACAGCACGGTGGGCGTGTCCTCGCGCAGCAACCGCTTGCGCACGAAGTCCCAGTCGCCAAGGGTGACCTTGCGGGTGCGCATCTGCTGGTCCAGGGCCAGCGCCTGGATCGCGTCGAATTCCTCGGTATGGCCTTCCTCGTCGAACGGGACCGTGTCCGGGTCCAGCGCCGGGTTGCTGCCGTTGTTGTCGCTGAACACCAGCAGGTGCCGGGTTTCCCCGCCTTCCTCGTAGTGGCGGAAGTAGTAGTGGATGCCCTCGCGTTCCAGCAGCCGCGAGATGAAGTCGAAGGTGGTCTCGTGGTACTGCGTGCAGTACTCCAGCGACGGGTGGTTCTCGGTCAGGTCGAAGCGGAAATCGGTGTAGGCGAACTCTTCGAAGATGGCCTCGACGATCTCGCGGACCGTCTTGTTCTGGAAGATGCGGCAATCCTCGTGCTGGGTCAGGAACCAGAACCACGGCACGATGTCGCATTCGTAGGAATACACGCTGTCGCCATCCGGCGAGGCGGTGCGGCCGGTGCGCTGGAAGCGTGAGACCACCCCGTTCCAGTGGCGCTCGCCACCCATGTGGTGGATGTCGCGGGTCTCGGTGCGCAGGATCGCCGGCTTGGCGATGATCCTGCGCGGGTCGATGTCGTCGCGCTCGGACAGCAGGCGCAGGCGGAACTGGAACAGCTGCGACATCGCCTCCTGTCCGGTCATTTCCTCGATCAGCAGGTCGTCCTCCCCGTAGTCGTGCAGGGTGACGAAGTACATCCGGTTGCTGGTGGAAAGGCTGGAGGGCATGGTCGTGGTCGCTTGTGCTGCCTATCGTCGTCGGTCGCGGCGCCGCGCGACATTCGTCCGAAGTGCTAGCCGCGGCCCGTGGGCCAGGCCGTGGATAGCGCGAAGGGCCTAGTGCTGTTGGCGTCAGGTCACCGCGTACGCGAAACCGCCGTCCCCGCCGACCGCGATCCGGATCTCGCTGATCGTGCCGCCTTCGGCCATCCGCTCCAGCACGTGGCCGGACACCTCCGGCAGCACCGTCCCGGTCAGGATGTTGTCGATGTTGCGCGCGCCGGAATCGACCTCGGTGCAGCGCCTGGCGATGGCGTCCACCACCGCCTCGTCGTATTCCAGGGTGGCGCCGTGGTTGGCCTTGATCCGCTTGCCGATCTTGTTGAGCTTCAGGCGCACGATCTTGCGCATGTTCTCGTCGCGCAGCGGGTAGTACGGGATCACCGCGGTGCGGCCGAGGAAGGCC
>Ga0073903_10000501_pt1 | contig 20421 bp, 14 predicted proteins | sample KloWWTKNB14_bulk_FD_66665 | JGI IMG/M metagenome (GOLD analysis project Ga0073903, IMG submission 66665) | Active sludge microbial communities from Klosterneuburg, Austria, studying microevolution and ecology of nitrifiers - Klosterneuburg... | ecosystem: Engineered > WWTP > Aerobic digester >... | reverse complement strand
CTAATAGAAATGAATTGAAGATTCCGGATGTAAACAAAAAAATAACCCATTCCTGTGAAGGGTATGTCAAAAAATGGCAACTGATAGCAGTGATCCAGCCGCCAGGTTTATTTAACTTCCAATGAAAGGGAGGCATACTTAGGAATGGTATTAGTATTATTCGTTGTGAGAAAAGTAATTCCGGAATATTGTAAATAAGTGCGTTATAACCAGTTTAAAACCAGTCATCATTGAAATAATAAATAAATTACTTGCACTGGTTTCAAAATCACATATGATTATTAAGAATAAATATTTTAGAGGTCTGCAAAAGCTACCGGTAATAGTTCTTATTTTATTTGTGTCATGTTCTAAGAAAGGGTCTGATAATAACACTGGCGGCAGTACACCTGTACTTAGTGCAGAAGTTACGATTCTGGCCAATGAAAATAAACAGGTTATTCAAGGATTCGGTTGTGCTACTGTTTTTGCACCGCCAAATACCTCCTCTTTAATCAATGAAGAGTTTGACAGGCTTTTCGGTTCCGGAACAGGCCATGTAGGTTTAAATCTTCTCAGAATCAGAATTGCATCTGATGATGCATGGAGGGCTACAGAACTTAATCATGCAAAAGCTGCCATTCAACGCGGTGCAAAAGTATTTGCGAGCCCCTGGAGTCCCCCTGCCAGGATGAAAACGAATAATAATATCATTGGAGGAAAACTAATTCCAGACAGTGGGGCGGCTTATGCAAGATACCTGAATGACTTTGCTCTTTATATGGCTTCCAATGGTGCCCCGTTGTATGCTGTATCCGTTCAAAATGAGCCTGACTGGGAACCAAATTATGAAAGCTGTGTATGGACGGCCACAGAAATGAGGGATTTTCTAAAAGATCAAGGAAGCTTAGTTACAGCTACCCGTTTAATGGCCCCCGAACTGGTTAACAACAACCAAACTTATGTCAATACAATTTTATCTGATGATGCGGCTGCTGCCAATTTAGATATTGTTGGCACCCATCTTTATGGAGGAGGTATTATTGAAAATCAATTGGCCAGTAATAAAGGGAAAGAAGTATGGATGACCGAACACTTAGATACAAATGTCACTTATACTGCAAACCTTAATACAGCAATTGAAATACATGAATGCTTTACCAAGGCAAATTTTAATGCTTATATCTGGTGGTATGGAAAGCGGTTTTATGGTCCGATAGGTCAGGATGGAATCATAACCAAGAGGGGTTATATCATTTCGCAATTTGCCCGGTTTATAAAAGAGGGAGCCGTTCGTTTAGGTTCATCTGCAAATTCCAGAACTGATGTGTTGATATCTGCCTATAGAAATGGAATAAAGAAAGTGGTGGTGGCGATTAACCTGGGTGCTACTGATGTAAAACAGAAAATTATTTTCCAGGGTACTGCTGTCACTTCGTTTATTCCCTATTTAACTACTTCAGCAAAGAATGCAGAACAAGGGAGTATTATTGCAATTTCAGATAATAGTTTTACGTATACTATTCCGGGAAAAAGTATAGTAACCTTAGTGGAGCAATAAAATTGAAAGCCAAACATTACGTGTAATACTATGTATTAAAAATGGAAAAGAATTGGGGATAGAAAGAGTGGAGGTTACCGGCTAAGTTAGGTATGATGGGTTTTCAGTAAATAAGTTTTTTAGGGTGTGTTGTCTAAATTTTGAGAAGTTTGAAGGTTAAAGTAGTTAAAAATGATTTGTATCAATATTTTTTTAATAAGCAGTCGTATAGCAATCAAAAAGGAGGGGTGAATTCTTTCATCCTTCCTTATTTTTAAAATTCAAAAAATTTCAACGATTGGCAGCGCTTTTACTAGGAATAGATATCGGGACATCGTCAGTCAAAGCATCTGTTGTGGACGCATCCACCAGGCAATGTATTGCTGCTGCACAATACCCTGAAACAGAATCGGACATTATTGCACTCGAACAAGGCTGGGCAGAACAGTCTGCAGATATGTGGTGGGAACATGTGCAACTGGCCATTCTCAAGTTGCATGCACAACGCCGGTATAATCCAAAAGATATTGCTGCTATTGGAATTGCCTACCAGATGCACGGCCTGGTGATGGTCGATAAGGATCAAAAAGTTTTGCGCAACAGTATTATTTGGTGCGACAGCCGGGCTGTGGAAATCGGGGACAAAGCATTTGAAGAGATTGGCCGTGAAAAATGTTTGCTGCACCTGCTGAATTCTCCGGGTAATTTCACTGCTTCAAAACTGGCATGGGTAAAAACTAATGAACCGGAACTATTTGCCCGGGTAGATAAAATAATGTTGCCCGGTGACTTTATTGCCATGAAACTTACCGGGGAGATTACTACCAGTGTATCTTCATTATCAGAGGGTGTGTTTTGGGATTTTAAGCAGAACGAATTATCGAAAGATGTTTTTGAATACTATGGTTTTAGTACTCCCATAATTCCTCCTGTCAGGGATGTTTTTGCAGAACATGGAAAAGTGTTGAAGAAAGTTGCTGTTGCTTTGTCTTTGACTGAGGGGATACCGGTTACTTATAAATCCGGGGACCAGCCTAATAATGCATTATCATTAAATGTACTGGAACCCGGGGAAGTAGCGGCTACGGCCGGTACTTCAGGAGTTATATATGGAGTCAGTGATCAGCTGACTTATGATAATGAATCAAGAGTGAACACCTTTGCACATGTCAATTATACCACTGCTCAAAAAAGGCTGGGGGTGCTGCTTTGTATTAATGGTACGGGTATTTTAAACCGTTGGGTTAAAAACATAGCCGGGAACTCTTTGTCTTACCAGCAAATTAATGATATTGCAGCATCAGTTAAGCCGGGAAGTGATGGCATGATAATATTACCTTTTGGCAACGGAGCCGAACGAATGCTGAAGAATAAAATTGTCCAGTCTCATATCTATAATATCGACCTGAACAAGCATAACCAGGCACATCTGTACCGCGCAGCGCAGGAAGGAATCGCTTTTGCTTTCCGTTATGGACTGGATATCATGCGGGAAAACGGAATGCATCCGCAAGTGATCAGGGCTGGTAAAGCCAATATGTTTTTAAGTGATGTTTTTTCCGAATGCTTTGTCAATATTCTTGACATACAAGTTGAGTTATATAATAGTGATGGCAGTGTTGGTGCAGCAATTGGGAGCGGATTGGGCGCAAAAATATATACCGATGCCAAAGAAGCTTTCCGGCATTTTGAACCTATTCAGCTGATTACCCCTAATGGTAAAAGGGCATATGATGAATTTTATAATAAATGGTTGATCCAGTTAGAAAAACAATTAAACTGATTTAATAATTTTAAATAGGTAATAAAATGACAGTCATAACAGGTACGAAAGAATATTTTAAAGGGATAAGTAAGATAAAATATGAAGGTACTCAGTCAGATAATCCATTAGCCTACCGGTGGTATGATGAAAGTAAAGTGGTTGCGGGCAAAACTATGAAAGAGTATTTGCGGTTTGCCTGTGCTTACTGGCACAGCTTCTGTGGGAACGGTGCTGATCCATTCGGAGAACCTACTCATTTGTTTTCATGGAATGAAAAAACAGATGCTGTTGAAAGAGCAAAAGATAAAGCTGATGCAGCTTTTGAATTCATCACAAAACTGGGTTTGCCATATTATTGCTTTCATGATGTGGATGCAGTGGACTATACAAACGATGTAAAAGAAAATGACCGCAGACTGCAAGCCATAACTGATTATCTGGCGGAGAAGCAAAAAGTAAGTGGTGTAAAACTACTCTGGGGCACTGCAAATTTATTTTCCAACAGGAGATACATGAATGGTGCAGCAACAAACCCCGATTTTCATGTATTAACTCATGGGGCAGCGCAGGTGAAGGCAGCATTGGATGCCACCATTGCATTGGGTGGTGAAAATTATGTGTTTTGGGGAGGAAGAGAGGGTTATATGAGTTTACTGAATACCCAAATGAAAAGAGAGAAAGAGCACTTCGCTGTTTTTTTACATGCAGCAAAAGATTACGCCAGGAAGAACGGGTTCAAAGGAAAATTCTTTATTGAGCCCAAACCTTGTGAACCATCCAAGCATCAATACGATTATGACAGCGAAACTGTGATCGGTTTCTTACGGCAACATGATCTGCTGAATGATTTTAGTTTGAATATTGAAGTAAATCATGCAACACTGGCCGGGCATACCTTCACACATGAACTACAGGTGGCTGCTGATGCTGGTGTACTGGGTAGTATTGATGCCAACCGCGGTGATTACCAGAATGGTTGGGATACAGACCAATTCCCGAATGATATTAATGAATTGACAGAAGCTATGCTGGTTATTCTGGAAGCAGGTGGTTTTAAAGGAGGTGGAATCAACTTCGATGCCAAGATCCGTCGCAATTCAACTGACCCGGAAGACCTGTTTCATGCACACATCGGCGGTATGGATATTTTTGCAAGAGCATTGATCACTGCTGATAACATACTGAATAAGTCCGATTATAAAAAGATCAGGGCAGAACGATATGCATCGTTTGACAGCGGTAAAGGAAAGGAATTTGAACAAGGAAAATTATCCCTTGAAGACCTGAGGGCTTATGCAATTGAAAAAGGGGAGCCTGCTGTTAAGAGTGGTAAGCAGGAGTATTTGGAAAACATCATCAATAGATACATTTAATACCGTTTAAAATTATCTCATGGAAAGATTTGCAACACTCGATTGGGTAGTGATAGCCTGCTATTTTGCCCTTCTGATAGGCGTTGCTATCTGGGTAGTAACCCGTAAGCAAAAAAATACAGAGGACTATTTTTTAGCCGGCCGCAGTTTGGGGTGGTTTGTGATCGGCGCATCCATCTTTGCCTCCAATATTGGATCAGAGCATGTAGTGGGTCTTGCCGGTGCTGGTGCCGGAGGAAAGATGCCATTGCTCATTTATGAATTACATGCCTGGTTGGTTATTACCCTTGGATGGGTATTCCTGCCTTTTTACTTACGTAGTGGTGTATTTACCATGCCCGAATTTTTAGAGAAAAGATTTAATTCCGGTACCCGATGGTTTTTAAGTGTGTTTTCACTGATGGCTTATATTTTGACTAAAGTTTCTGTTACCGTTTATGCCGGTGGTATTGTAATTTCTTCATTGTTACATATTGATTTCTGGACCGGTGCCCTGGTGACGGTAGTGATAACAGGCGTCTATACTGTATTGGGAGGTATGAGGGCCGTAGCGTATACAGAGGCAATCCAGACTGTGATACTTGTAGCAGGTGCAGCCACTCTAACATTTATTGGCATTGATGCAGCAGGGGGCTGGGCGGAAGTAAAAGCAAATCTTGCCCCGGGCTATCTTAATATGTGGAGACCTAACAGTGATGCTGAGTTTCCTTGGTTGCCATTGGTCATTACCAGTTCAATCGTAGGAACCTGGTATTGGTGTACAGATCAGTATATAGTGCAAAGGGTATTGGCGGCTAAGAATATTAAGGAGGGGAGAAGAGGTACTATTTTTGGTGGTTTATTGAAACTTTTACCGGTATTTCTTTTCTTGATTCCTGGTGTAGTAGCCCTGGCATTAAAAAATAAAGGTGAGTTAAGCTGGGATAGTGCCGACCAGGCATTTGCTTCTTTACTGATGAATAAAATGCCTGCTGGTTTGCGGGGCCTGGTAGCTGCCGGTTTATTGGCAGCATTGATGAGTTCGCTGGCCTCTGTTTTTAATTCCTGTTCAACTTTGTTTACCGTAGATATTTATAAAAAACTTAGGCCCAATGATTCGGAAGAAAAATTATTGAAGATAGGCCGAATGGCTACAACAGTGGTAGTAATACTGGGCATTTTATGGATACCAATTATGCAGAATATTTCAGGCGTATTATATGAATACCTGCAATCGGTACAGGCATATATTGCACCGCCGATCACAGCGGTTTTCTTACTTGGAATTTTTAGTAAACGAATCAACAGCCAGGGAGCTATTACTACACTGATAGCTGGTTTGATTATAGCAATTCTCAGGATTGCATTGGAATTAAGCCGCAATTCACTGGAACCGGGAAGTATGCTCTATAGTATTGCAACTACTAATTTTCTCACTTTTGCAGCGTGGTTCTTCCTGTTCTGTGTGGGTTTATGTGTAACTGTAAGCCTGCTGACAAAAGCACCAACCCCGGAAAAGGTAATGGGGCTTACCTACAGTACGTTATCTATGGAACAAAAAACAGCAAATCGTGCAAGCTATAATGTATGGGATATCATTCTTTCATTAGCGGTCATCGCCATCGTTGCTTTTGTAATGATAAGTTTTACCGGTTAATTCGGCAGGGAGAGTATTGGTACAACTTTTATTGGATATCGTTGATAAAAAGCAATAAGATGGACTCTTTAATACAAGCAGGCCTGTCACTATTTTTTACTATTAAAAAGAAGGATAGTTATGTTAATGGAACAAACTATGCGTTGGTTCGGACCAAACGACCCGGTTAGCTTATCTGATATCCGGCAATCGGGGTGCACTGGTGTTGTCACCGCACTACATCATATTCCTGTTGGTGAAGTATGGGCTATAGAAGAGATTGCTAAAAGGAAACAGGTAATCAAAGATGCAGGTATGAGCTGGACGGTGATTGAGAGCCTGCCGGTAAGTGAGGATATAAAAAAACAGTCTGGTAATTATTTACAGCATATTGAAAATTATAAACAGAGCCTTCGCAATGTGGCGCAATGCGGCTTGAAAGTCGTTACCTATAATTTCATGCCGGTACTGGATTGGATGCGGACTGATATTTCTTATATGATGCCGGATGGGAGCAGGGCATTATATTTTGAGCGTTCCGCTTTTATTGCCTTTGATTTATTCTTATTAAAAAGACCCGGTGCTGAACATGATTACACGGAAGAGGAAATAAAAAAAGCCAGATTCAGGTTTGAACGGATGACAGATGAAGAAGAAGAAACTCTCTTCCGCAATGCTTTGTTGGGATTGCCCGGTAGCGAGGAACAGTTTACCGAAGAACAGATTCTGAAAGCATTAAAGACTTATGAAGACATAGATGCAGCAAAGCTGAAAGCACACCTGTATTATTTTCTGCAACAGATTGTACCCGTAGCAGAGGAATGCGGACTCAAAATGGCTATTCATCCGGATGATCCGCCTTATGCCGTTCTGGGTTTACCAAGAATTGTAAGTACAGAGCAGGATGCTGCTGATTTACTGCAGGCGGCACCATCTCCTGCCAATGGATTATGTTTCTGCACTGGTTCCTTTGGTGCGAGACCGGATAATGACCTGTTGAAAATGCTGAAACGTTTTGGAGATCATATCCATTTTCTTCATTTAAGAAATACAAAACGGGATGCTGAAGGTAATTTTTATGAGGCGGATCACCTGGCAGGTGATTCAGATATGTATGAAATAATAAAGGAAGTATTACTGATAATGCAACGAAGAAATATTTCTATCCCCATGCGACCCGATCATGGGCACCAGATGTTAGATGATCTGAAGAAAACAACCTATCCCGGCTACTCGGCTATTGGACGACTAAAAGGACTGGCTGAATTAAGGGGTGTGGAATTTGGTATTTTCAGGTCACTAAAAAGCTAAGTCATCCTGATTGAGTATTTGTTATCGTTATTACAAATTGGTTAATAATTAAAAGACACTTTATACCTTTTTTTGTTTAGTCATTAATAATGAGTATTAAAACAGTCTCGTAATTCTTCAATTGACTACTAAGTGGATTTACTTAAAAGCAATTCTTTTTCCCGTATTTATTAACTAAGCATCAATGTTTTATGCACATTGCATTGATTTTTTACTTAAATTTTCTATGTAAAACACCTTATCAATTCAATGCAAACCACTATCCGTATGGGGAAAATCACCATCCTTTTAGTTGACGACCATAAGCTAATCAGGGATTCTTGGTCATTTATACTTAACAGCGACAGTCGTTTCCAGGTTATTGGAGAAACCAGCAATGCAGATGAAGCAGTTGAAATTTCAAAGGATAAAAAGCCTGAAATAGTGCTGATGGATATCAACATGACCCCGGTCAATGGATTTGAAGCAACAAAGCTGGTCCGGAAATATTCCCCCGGCTCAAAAGTTATTGGGATATCAATGCATTCCATGCCGGCCTATGCACGGCGTATGCTTCAACTAGGGGCAATGGGTTATGTTACAAAGAATTCTTCAAAGGACGAATTATTAACTGCAATTGTGGAAGTACATAATGGGAAAAAATATATATGTGATGAAGTAAAAAACATCCTTGCTCAGCAGGAATTGGAAGAAGAGGGTGGTCCTCCCGATATGAATGTGCTCTCCCGAAGGGAAATAGAAATTGTGCAGCTTATTAAAGAAGGATTATCATCAAAAGAAATTGCATTGCGTCTTGATATCTCTCTTAAAACGGTGGAAGTACACCGGTATAACATCCTTAAAAAGTTAAGCCTGAAAAATACAGCGGCACTTGTTAACTTTATCAATGCTCATGGACTATGAGTCAGCCATTCGGATAAATTTTTTACCAACAAGTAAGCCCTTAAACCGATTCTTATGAATCGATTTTATACCCGTCAGCGTATCACAATAGGTGTAATAATTTCTTTTACACTGGTTTCTTTTTTTGCATGGTATTCCTATATAAATATGAATAAGGCAAGGAAAGAAACGTTGAAAGTAAATTCAACCCTTCAGTCCCTGAAATCACTTGAAAACCTGATGGATGATATGCAGGATATTGAAACAAGCAGCAGGGGTTATCTCATTTCCGGCAATAAAGAATTTCTTGAACCCTATTACCGTGCATTAACTAGACTGCGAACAGATACAGTAGAGCTTTGGAATCTGCACCAGTCTTACCCAAACAGAAAAGAAGTTTTCAGGAGTTTGCTGAACCTGGTTAATGAGAAGATCGAAATTGCCAGCTATTCAGAAAAAGTAGTGAATGAAAATAGTGATACTGCTGCTTTTCAGCTGGTAAGATCCGGCAGAGGTAGAGAGGTGATGGATAGCATAAGGCAGATCATTTGGTCTGTTGAAAATGATGACCGGAAAGTGTTGAATACATCGAATGCCAGCAGGGAGATTGCAGCGGCAACTACTGCAAAATTATTCCTTGGTCTGGCCATTGGTTTTATTATAATAGCGACCTTGCTTTTTTTACAGATTCGGCGTGATTTGAAACGACGGGAAGAATATGAATCCAGAATTTCATATTTGGCTGGTCTGACAGAGAAAACAAGTGATGCGATTATTTCTATTGATACAGGGCTCAGGATTATAAGCTCGAATAAAGGTGCAGAAAACACTTATGGCTATACCCGTGAAGAAGCAATCGGAAAGAATATTGCGGAATTGACACAGAGTGAAATTTTGAAGGAATCGGATTCTCAGCTTCATAAAGAAATAAGCGTTAAAGGATACGTTGAGTTTGAATCAAAAGATTATACAAAAGAGGGAAGAAGTATATTTTGCCAGGTTTCTACCACGCCTTTAAAGAATGAACTGGGTGATGTTACGGGTTATGTTTCGGTAGTAAAGGATATTACCCAGCGAAAGTTAGCTGAGAAATTAATGCATGAATTCAATGTTGAATTGGCTGAAAAAGTAAAAGAAAAAACAGCAGGTATCAATAGAAGTGAGGAAAAGCTAAGACAAGTACTGGAAAGTGCTGCCAGTGAATTTTATGTAATTGATCTTGAATACAGGATAATTCTGATTAGTAAGTTGGCCGAACTAAATCTTGAAAAAGCATGGGGTAAGAAAGTGATGACCGGCGATATTGTAATTAACGATCTTCCGGCAGAGAAATTGGAAATTATACGGGATAATTATAACAGGGTCTTTAGAGGGGAGGAAATCGGGTATGAGGCTCAGGTTGCATCCGATAACGGAGAGAGGTGGGTCTATGTGAATTATGTGCCAGTAAAAGGGGAATATGGAGAAATTACCGGCGCATATATTGCCACAAAAGATATCTCAGAAAGGAAAAAAGTAGAAAAAGCGCTACTTGAAAGTGAGGAAAGATACCGGACACTTATTGAGCAGGCTATCGATTGTATCGTAGTAACAGATTCTGATGGAAAGTTTATCCAGGTAAATGATGCCGGTATTAAAATGTTTGGCTATACACGGGAGGAATTCCTGCAATATTATCTGAAAGATTTGTTAGTGATAGGAGCCGGGGATCCACCGATCAGGTTTGAAGAGCTTCGAAGTGGTATTGGAATTTTAAGCTATCGTAAAGCCAGGCGGAAAGACGGGACAATTTTTGATTTGGAGATCAGTTCAAAAATGCTCCCCAATGGAAAAATTATTGGTATTGCCAGGGATATTTCTGACCGAATGAATGCCCAAAGGGTGCTGGCAGAAAGTGAAAACAGGTTTAAGGCCATTTTTAACACCCAATATCAAATGGTTGGATTGCTTGATAATAATGGAAATGTACTGGAAGTAAATAAAACTACTTTAGATATCACAGGCTATGGGAATGCTGATATGCAGGGCAAACCTTTTTGGGAGATAAGATTTTGGCAAAATGAAAGGGATAGAGCAGAGAGGACGGGAAGGGTGAAAGAGGCAATACAAAAAGCTGCATCCGGACAATTTGTGAGATATGAATCGGCGATACAACTCCCGGGTAAAGAAATTGAGATAATTGATTTTTCTATAAAACCTATTCCTGACGCGGATGGAAATATTAAGCTTTTAATTATTGAAGGAAGATTAATTACTGAAATTAAGAAAGCGGAAAATGAACTAAGGGAGAGTGAAGCAAAGTACAGGGCATTTTTTGCGAATAGCCTGGATGGAATTCTTCTTACCTCGCCTGACGGTACTATTTTATCTGCTAATCCATCTGCCTGTAAAATGTTTGGTATGTCTGAGCAGGAAATAATTCAGGCGGGACGGTCAGGTTTGGTAGATCCTTCTGACAAAAGGGTTATGTCACTTATTGAGCAAAGACGTAATAAGGGGGATGTAACCGGAGAATTGACTTTTATTCGTAAAGATGGTAACAAGTTTCCTGGTGAAGTTAGCTCCGTTATTTTTATGGATGCATATGGTCAGGAAAGGACCAGTATGATTATCCGTGATATAACTGAACGTAAAATAGCTGAAGAAGCATTGCGAAAATCCTATGATCGTTTCGAAATGATTTCCCGAACTACCAATGATGCGGTATGGGAGTGGAATATTGAAACAGGAGAGTTATGGGCTAACGAGACCCATCAGCTTTTATATGGATTAAAACCTGGTGATCCTGTTCCTTCAGAAATGGAATGGAGGGAAAGAATACACCCCGATGACAGAGGAATGATTGTTAACCGGCAGGAAGCTTCTCTGGCATCTGGTACAAACGTTTTCATATCAGAGTACAGATTTCTTGATGCTAAAGGTGATTATATATATCTGTTTGACAGGTGTTATATCGTTCGAAACGGGGAAGGCAAAGCTGTAAGGATGACAGGTAGTATGATGGATATTTCTCAGCGCAAGGAAAAGGAAAGGAAACTTGCTGAAAAAGAACAGCAATTGCGCATTTTTATTGAAAATAGCCCGGCAGCATTAGCTATGCTTGACAGGGACTTGAAATATATAATAGCCAGTAAAAGGTGGTTAACGGATTACAGGCTTGGAGATATTGATCTCACAGGAAAGAGTCATTATGAAATATTTCCGGATTTACCGCAAAGATGGAAGGACATACACCAGCGCTGCCTTGCCGGAGCTATCGAGAAATCCGATGAAGATGCATTTTTAAGAGAAGATGGAACTATAGATTGGGTACGCTGGGAAATTCATCCCTGGTATGAGGTTACCGGTGGAGTAGGTGGGGTTTTCTTTCTGACTGAAGTGATTACTGATCGAAAAAATGCAGCGGAGGAACTCCTTAAATCTCAAAAGCAATTCCAAAGTTTGGTGGAGAATATTTCGGGAGTTTACTGGGTGAATAATCTTGATACGCAACAATCGCTCTACATTAGTCCTTCTTATAATACTATTTGGGGAAGAAGCTGTGAAGACCACTATAAGAATCCGGCGGATTTCATTAATTCGATCCATCCGGAGGATAAAGCAGTATTATCCGAAATGTATTCCAAAATAAAAGTATTGAGAAAGGCTATGCCCTCTTACCGGATTATCAGGCCTGATGGAGAAATAAGATGGATATTGGCAAAAGTATCAGTAGTGGCAGATAATAAAGGACAGGATATTGAATATGGTTATGCGGAAGACATTACTGAACAAAGACGGGCTGAAGCAGAACTAATAAACTCCAATGCCCGTTTTCAAATGGTTACAAAAGCTACAAGTGACCTGGTGTGGGATTGGGATCTGCAAACAGATACATTGTGGTGGAATGACAATTATTATACTAATCTGGGATACACAAAACAAAATGATATTGTTAATGTCAATGAATGGTATGATCGTATTCATCCCGATGATATGGCCAGAGTGAAAAGCAAAGCAAATAAAACATTCGCAGGTAAGAGTTCTGTATGGAGAGATGAGTATCGTTATTTAAAGGCTGATGGAACCTATTTGCATTTTCTTGACCGGGGTTTTGTTTTGCGCAACGCTGACGGAAAAGCGATCAGAATGATCGGTTCGATGGTTGATATGACTCCTATCTATAGTGTTCAGAAAAGAGTAGCCGAAAGTGAAATGAGGCTACGGACAATACTGGATACAGATCCCGAATGTATTAAACTATTGGATGCAGATGCCAGGCTGCTGGATATTAATAAAGCCGGGTTGAAGATGCTTGAGGCAGATACACCAGAGCAGGTTCAGGGTGCGAACCTCCTGCCTGTTGTGGCGGAAGGGCAAAAAGAAATGGTAGAAAAGTTAATTAAAGATGCTTTTAATGGAAAATCCGGCAGTTTGGAATTTGAAATGATAGCACTAAAAGGTACACATAGATGGTGTGAGATATATGTTGTTCCCTTTAAGAATGTAGAGGGTGCAATAGTCAGTGCATTGGGAGTAACGAGAGATATAACCGAAAGAAAAAAAGCAGATCTTGCACTACGATTAAGTGAAGAGAAATATCGAACACTAATTGAACAGGCAGCTGATGCGATTGCACTTTTTGATGCAAGCGGAAAGATACTTGAAGCAAACACATCTGCATCAAAGTTGCTGGGTTATACAAAGGATGAGTTATCCGCCATGAGTCTGACAGATATACTTTTAGAAGAGGAGATAAGAGATAATCCTGTTCAGTATGATGAACTTAGTGCAGGCCTATCAACAGTTAAGTTGCGTAGGATGAGAAGAAAAGATGGTTCGGTAGTTGTTACGGAAGTTAGATCGCAGCAGTTGCCCGATGGCCGCTTCTTATCAGTTGTAAGGGACATGACAGACCGGATCAAAGCAGAGGAGGAACTTAAGTTATCTTATAAAGCAGTACGAAAACTCACTGCACACTTACAGGATATCAGGGAAGAAGAGAGGACAAATATAGCAAGAGAGATACATGATGAATTAGGACAACAATTAACTGTTCTGAAAATGGATGTATCCTGGCTCAATAAGAAATTTCAGGGTACTGATGAAAAAGTTAACCAACGATTAAAGGAATTACTTGAAATGCTGGATGACACCGTAAAGTCCGTCCGACGGATCTCTTCACAACTCAGGCCAAGTTTACTGGATGATCTGGGCCTAACGGCGGCCATGGAATGGCAACTGAGTGAATTTGAAAAAAGAGCTGGCATCAAAACAAAATTTGATGCTCCGGAACAAGAGATTGACCTTTCCGATGCCACCAAAACAGCTTTATTCAGAATATTTCAGGAATCTCTTACAAATGTAGCCAGGCATTCAAAAGCTAAAAAATTATCGGTAATACTTAAAAGGGACGACCATAATTTTATTCTGTCAATTATTGACGATGGAAAGGGGTTTGATAAAAATAAAATTGCGGAAAAGAGAACACTTGGTATTTTGGGGATGAAAGAAAGAAGTTCTATGATCGGGGGGACTTATGAAATTAACAGTACTCCCGGTGCCGGAACATCAGTTATTGTTTCAGTACCCTTGAACGGAAATGAATAAAATAGATTATCAGAAAATTATGCTGAACCGGATTTTAATAGCAGATGATCATGCAATTGTACGCAGGGGAATGCGGCAGTTGTTACTGGAACATTATCCCTTTGCTACGATTGGTGAGGCGGCCAATGTAGAGGAGCTTATCAGTTTAGTCATAAATCAGCAATGGGATGTAGTGGTCTGTGATATGAATATGCCGGGTCGAAGCGGTCTTGATGCTTTAATGCAGATAAAAGAAATATCTCCTAAACTACCTGTTCTTATTATGAGTATGTACCCGGAAGATCAGTATGCATTACGGGTATTGAAGTCAGGTGCTGCGGGATACCTTGGCAAAGAAACAATTCATGACAATATTGTAAGTGCTATTGAATTGGTGGTTCAGGGGAAGCGATATATAACACCGGCTGTTGCAGAAAAACTAGCCGAAGCGGTAAATTCAGATTTACCCAGGGTATTACATGAGGGTCTTTCTGATAGGGAATTCGATGTGTTTAAATTATTGGCTTCCGGAAAGTCTGTATCAGAAATAGCTGCCCAGCTTTCACTCAGCTCTACAACAGTCAGCACTTATCGTTCCCGTATTATGGAAAAGATGAATATGCGAAGTAATGCAGAACTTGCCAGGTATGCGCTTGAGCATAACCTGATCTAAGCCTCCCGAACATTTGTTCACCTGTAGTTATTTCACTACAATTTTTTAGCCTGTTATTTACAGTTTACAAGAAATTGATTGATTTCCTTTACCGGAAATTAATTAGCCATTCCTCTCCCATGAAAAAAGAGCTGACAATATTAATTGTCGACGACAATAAGAATTTTGTGGATCGGATGATTAGTCTGCTGGAGGAAGTCACAACTAATAAACGTATCAGTACAGCTTCAAATTATGAAGAGGCCCGCCGTTTATTGTCAGGTGAACAACAGGATATTGTGTTGCTTGATATCAATATGCCGGGTAAAAATGGAATAGAACTACTAAAGTTTATAATGCAAAAAAATAATCAGAGTGAAGTGATTATGATAACCAATCATGCTGATACTTATTACAAAGAGCAGTGTACTGAATTGGGAGCAAAATATTTCCTGGACAAATCAAATGATTTTGCATTAGTTCCCGGAATTGTAAAAGAATTCTTTTTAAAAAAGTATAAGAATTTTAAATAAAAGTAGCTGAAGCGTATGAGAGCAGAGTGGAGAACAATAAGTAATATTATCAGAGTCAGTGATTCGCCGAAAGATAAATTCATATCCCTGATAGCAGAGGATGGAACTATTATGAATGCGAATGCCAGAATGGTCAGGTCCCTGCACATAAAAAACCCGAAATCAAGCTCAGTTAATTTTTTTGATCTGCTTCACCCATTAAATAAAAGTGATTTTAAGAATGGTTTCAGGCAATCTATCGAGGGAGGGTCACCTGTAGCTATGGAAGGGTACCTGAAGAATGGTTATTACCATCCTATGAAATGGCAGATCTCACCGGTCATAAAAGAAGGCAAACCGGTGGTTTATCTCTGTATTGGCCATAAACTTATTGATGATGACCGACTGCATAAATTTAACCGGCTTGGAGAAAATAATTATCAGCTTATAGTAGAGAGCCTCAATGCAGGAATTCTATTCCAGGATAGCAATGGAGATATCATTGCTGTTAATCAAAAATCGGCTGAAATTTTTAATGCAACTCTGGAACGACTTTATCAACTGAAAGATGTTGCTAACCTGTGGAATACCGCCTGGGATATCAAAAATGAAAACGGAGATCCGGTCCCCTTTGAAAATACGCCATTTATGAAGGCGTTACAATCAGGCAAAACGCAAACAGAAGTGCTGCTCATCAGGCTATTGGATGGCCAATGCCGGTGGCTGCACTTCAGTTCGCAACCCCTGTTCAATGAAAATGCTGATATGCCTTTTGCTGTCGTATCAAACATTACAGACCTGACATACGAAAGAACGCTTATCAGGGAGTTAAAAGATGGAAAGGCAATTCTTAATTCATTCATCAATCAAACACCCAATCTGGTGTGGGTAGTTGACGAACTTTCTACTTTACTTTTTGCCAGTAAGGCATTTTACAAATACTTCGGTCTGAAAGCAGCAGAGTCTGTAAATAAAAATATTATTGACCTGGTTCCTGAATCAGTGGCCAAAAGCCTTTACGAGAAACATATCCAGGTTTTGGAGACTGGCATGCCGGCTGAATTTATCGAGAAAGTAAAATGGGCGGACGGTACTGATTTTATTTTCCATATAAATATATTTATTATTGAGGGCATATCTAATAAGCGAATACTTGGGGGACATGCTGTCAATCTGGCTGATAAATATGCAACAGAACAAAAGCTCCGGGAGGCAAATGAGCGGCTCTTACTGTTGACAAGAGCTACATCAGATGCTATTTGGGAATGGGATATGCAAACAGGTCATATATTCCGCAATGACGCTTTAATGGACATGATCGGATATCACACAGATGCTCCAAAGGGCCTGTCCTGGTGGTTACGCCGTATTCATCCTGATGACCGGAACCGTGTCGCAGATAAAGTAAAGGATAGCACAGATAATGGGAGACAGTCATGGGATGATGAATACCGGTTTAAATGTGCTGATGGTACTTATAAGCACATGCGGGATAAAGGCTACATAGTCTATGAAAGCGGATTACCGGTTAAAATGATTGGCTCATTACAGGATATTACCGGTTTGAAAGAGCTGGAATGCCAGTTGATGGAAGAAAAACTGGAACGACAACGGGAAATATCAGAGATGATGATCCGTGCACAAGAGAAAGAAAGAACCCGTATCGGGCATGAGTTACATGACAATGTAAACCAGATACTTTCTTCGACCAAGCTTTTTATTGAAATGTTGAAACCATCCGGAAAAGAGCAAAAGGATTTTAAAAATAAAAGTATTGAATATATCAGCCTGGCTCTTGAGGAAATCCGAAAATTATCCAAAGAACTGGTTGTTCCACAATTAAAAGATAATAGCCTGATACCGGCTGTAAAACAAATAATTAATGATATACATCTTTCTACTCCTATCTTAATAAAATTTGTTCATGATCATGAAGCTGATTTACTGACAGCCGCAAAAAAAGTAACTCTTTTCCGTATACTGCAAGAACAGTTGAAAAATATAATCAAGCATAGCCGTGCGGGCAATGTTTATATTTCGCTTCAGCGTAATGGAGCTGATATTGCATTAGTAATTAAGGATGATGGTATAGGATTTGACCTTAGCCAGACACACAGGGGTATTGGCCTTTCAAATATTTATGAACGGGTACGTTTTTATAATGGGACTGCCGATATTAAAACTGCTCCCGGGGAAGGTTGCACACTTACTATTGTGATTCCAATGCTGCAATGACCCGTGTATTGTTTTTTTAATTTCAAATAATAATATTCTCTGAGGGGAGGTTGTATTTTATTTATGCCTTTTTGCTAAGATTTGAACAACATCTTCCAATGAATGATTCTTAGCCTGCAGCAATACAAGATAATGAAAGAGAAGGTCGGCAGCTTCACCAAGAAATAGTACATCATTAGTGTCTTTGCTTTCTATTACTAATTCAACAGCTTCTTCCCCTACTTTTTGAGCAATTTTATTGATACCTTTTCCAAATAGGGATGATGTATAGGATGAATCAGAAGGCCTATTCTTTCGGTCTGCAATAATATTTTCTAGTTTTTTCAGGGTAAAGCCTGCATTGTCTTCATTAAAACAGGTATCAGCTCCGGTATGACAAACCGGGCCTGCGGGATTAACTTTTATCAGCAATGTATCATTATCGCAATCTGAAATGATTTCTTTGATAAAAAGGAAATTGCCGGAAGTATCTCCTTTGGTCCAGAGCCGTTGTTTACTACGGCTGTAAAAAGTCACTTTCCCTTCCTGGTTGGATCTTTGGAATGCTTCTGCATTCATAAATCCAAGCATTAATACTTTCCCGGTGTTTGCATCCTGTATAATGGTGGGTACAAGACCGTCACTATATTTTGAAAAATCAGGTATCATTTTATATTCAGTTTTTATCTTCTTTATTTTTTAGGGAATTCAGCAGGCTGCTAAACAATTCCTTCCTTCGTTCAAAGTATATTTTATTCCGGGTTCTTCTTTTTTTCTCTACATACCAGAATATGTAATAACTGAAAAGCAGCGTTATGAAAATGATAATGATCATATTCTTACCGGAATATGCTGGTTATATAAATAGCGCTTTAAATCAGGAATAGCAATTTCCCTGAAATGAAAAATACTTGCTGCCAGTGCAGCATCTGCATTGGCTGATTTAAATACTTCAGTAAAATGTTCCATCTTTCCGGCACCCCCGGATGCAATAACCGGGATATTTACGGCAGTTGCCACTTTTTTTGTAATCTCAATAGCAAATCCATTCTTTGTTCCGTCATTCTCCATGGAAGTTAAAAGAATCTCTCCGGCACCTCTTTCTGTAACTTCTTTGGCCCATTCAATCGTTAATTTTTCTGTTGGTGTTCTTCCGCCATGCGTTACGACCATCCATTGGTGGTTAATTAATTTTGCATCAATGGCGACCACCACACACTGGCTACCAAAATTCTTTGCCAGCTCATCAATTAATTGCGGATTCTTTGCAGCTGAAGTATTGACAGAGATCTTATCTGCACCATTTTCTAAAAGAACACTCACATCCTCTGAAGTATTAATGCCTCCACCAACAGTGAATGGTATATTTATATGTGTCGCAATCTCTTTCACCAGTTTAGCCAATGTTTTTCTTTTTTCAGTTGTAGCTGTTATATCCAAAAACACTAATTCGTCAGCACCTTCTTCGCAATAACGGACTGCCAATTCCACCGGGTTGCCGGCATCACGGAGTTGAATAAAGTTGGTGCCTTTAACCGTTCTGCCATCTTTTATGTCAAGACATGGTATAATTCTTTTTGTAAGCATTTTTTAAAAGAATCTTTTAAGATCGCTTAAAGCAATCCTGTTTTCATAAATCGCTTTGCCAATAATAGCACCCTTACAACCAGCCTGGCGGAGGTCTTCCAGTTCTTCCAGTGAAGTCACACCTCCGCTGGCAATCAGGTTAATAGAAGGATGTTGATTCAAAATCTTTTTATATAAGTCTGTTGCCGGTCCCTGCAGTAATCCATCTTTGTTTACATCTGTACAAAAAAAATCTTTCACCCCTTTTAATTTGTATTTTTCTATCAATTCAAATACAGTGATTTTTGTTGTCTCTGTCCAGCCTCTGATGACAATTATCTCATCTTTTACATCAGCACCGATAATAAATTTGTCAGCGCCAAAAGCCATCAGCCAGCCGGAAAGAGTAAATTCATCTTTTACTGCCATACTGCCAATAGCAGCATAAGCGGCGCCGGAACCAAATGCGATTTCAACATTCTTGAGTGTACTGATCCCCCCGCTGAAGTCCACAAGTAAATTTGTTTTACCGGCAATCTTCTCTAGTATTTTCCAATTTTTCACTTCACCGGCTTTTGCTCCGTCCAGGTCAACCAGGTGTAACCGCTGCAGGCCGGCGTCCTCAAATTGCTGAGCCACTTCCAGCGGATCTTCATTGTAAGTTGTTTGCTGACTGTAGTCACCTTTTGTCAGGCGCACACATTTACCATCAATGATGTCTATGGCGGGTATAATTGTCATTTTATTTTCAAAAAATTTTTCAAGATTTCTTCCCCTGCCTTTGAACTCTTCTCCGGGTGGAATTGTACACCATAGAATTTATCTTTTTTCAATGCAGAACTATAAGGTTGTATATAATCTGTTTCAGCAATGCTAAAAGGGTTCTGTTCAGCAAAATAGCTATGTACAAAATAGCAGTAAGTGTTTTCATCAACGGAAGAAAACAATTCGCTTTTCAGATTGTATATATTATTCCATCCTACCTGCGGAACTTTAACATTGGTATTAACCCCATTAAATTTCCTGACCATTACATTTTTAAATATCCCCAGGCAATCAGTATTATTTTCTTCGGAATGTTCACAGAGTAATTGCATACCCAGGCAGATGCCAAGGACAGGTTGTTGCAATCCAACAATAACTTTATCCAATTCTCTTTCTTTCAGGTAACACATGGCGGTACTTGCTTCACCTACCCCGGGGAAAATTACTTTATCAGCTGTTTGTATCAATTCTTTATCGTCCGTTACTGTAGCCGTTGCGCCAATTCGTTCCAGGGCAAAAAGTACCGATTGAATATTACCAGCATTGTATTTAACTATAACTATATTCATTACAGAATTCCTTTTGTGCTAGGCAATTGCATATTGTCAACATCCCTTTTAACTGCCATTTTTATTGATTTCGCCAGTGCTTTGAAAATGGATTCAATCTTATGATGTTC
>Ga0073903_10000499_pt1 | contig 20461 bp, 16 predicted proteins | sample KloWWTKNB14_bulk_FD_66665 | JGI IMG/M metagenome (GOLD analysis project Ga0073903, IMG submission 66665) | Active sludge microbial communities from Klosterneuburg, Austria, studying microevolution and ecology of nitrifiers - Klosterneuburg... | ecosystem: Engineered > WWTP > Aerobic digester >... | reverse complement strand
GCAGAACCCATCAGGGACAGTGAGCAGCGCTCACAGCAAAAGTCCGGATGTACGGGTGCAATCTTCACCTCCTGGTCATCAGAACGTGAGTGCTTGGCAATGTGGGGGCGTCCATGTACGATAACTACGCGGCGTTCTGTTTCTCTTCCCGCTGATGGGCGATCGTCTCGCTGAACGATTGCAGCGAGGAGGAGTGATGGGGATCGACCGGCGGATTCATCGGGACAAGGCGACGTGGCGGGAGATCTTCGCACGGCAGGAGGCGAGCGGACTGCTGAGATCACAGTTCTGCCGACAGGAAGGGATCAACCCCGGAGTGTTTCGGCGCTGGCGGGAGAAGTTGAACGGTGAAGCGCGGGGCCCGACGCGCCGATCGCGCACGGGGAGCAAAGTGGCCGCGCCGTTCATCGACATGGGCGCGCTGCAGACGACGCGTTCGAGATGGGAGGTTCAGTGGCATTCAACAGGCTGCACGGATCGTAGCGAAGCCGAGCGGCACCTGGCCGAGTACGTACTGCGACACGAGGAACTCGATCGAGAGCGCCTCGAGGACGTGCCGCTGCTGGCGGTGCTCGACCGCTATCTGCACATCACCACGCGCGTAACACGGCGCGCGTCGAGACGACGGCGGCGCACGAAAAAGGGCCGGCCGGTGCTCCCGATCGGCGACACGCTGCTCCATTGGCTCGAACAGTCCGGCCCCGGCTACGTGATCCAGTGGAAGAAACTGCAGGCGCAGCCACTCGGGCGGATTCAGACGGCATTCGAGGCGGCGCGCAGGCGGGCGGGGCTCGGCGCGAGGCCAGTGTTCGAAATGGTTACCATTTGCTTGAGAACGAATGACGCTGCCATCTGAAGCTCAGAAGATGGAGGTAGCGCGTTCCTCGCTTCCGTCACTTGCGACGCTTGGAACGCGACGCCAGTCCTTCCGACCGACCAACAACCCGCGCGGGCTCGGGCGGCTCCGGATCGGAGAATCCCGCGGCTTCAATATGCGGTGTCAGCTGTCTGTGCACCTTCTCTGAGGGCGGGCTTCGCAGGCTGGCCATGCCTTCGTTCCATGCGTGCAGCATCTGCTTGGCAATCGTGTGCCATGCGGGATTCTGCTTCGCGGCTGCGATGACTTCCTTGCCCGTTTCCACTGCGGATTCGCATAGACGCTCCACCATCTCCTTGTAATCGCCGGGCGCGATACCCAGCCGACCTTTGAAGAAGATTTCAAGGGACTTTCCCGGCGCCCATGTCTTGCGACCGCCGACTGAAAGTCCCGGAGGGTTATCTGCGAAGCGCGGATAGGCTTGCGTGGTGACGATGTCGTACACGGGCGTATACGAAACGTTCGCTCGCTCGGTGTAGAACAGGGCAATGTTCTTCGCGTGACAGTCCGCATTTCGAACGACGTAGTTCACGAGGATCTGCCAGCCGAGTTGCTGAAGCAGAGCACGACTCGTTGCTCCCGGGAGATACACGCGCGTCGCTGCTTCGACCTTTTCCATGGAAGGTGAATATTTCTCATGCGGAGCGAGACCAAGGAGACTGCAGGCATCCTCGACGCCGGCAACGACGACACCTCGATCGTCGATGTCGAAGCGATCGACGATCAGGACGCGCCCATCATCGGACATGCGCGTGTTGGCCACCGCGACGACGTTCAATCGCGAAAGGACGCGCATCGAGTAGTACTCGTTGAATCCAAGATACTCGGTGCGCTCGTCGGACCCTTTTACGATGTGCCGGCTCGTGCGCAGCGTCGACTTGCCGAGCGCGCGCGCCGCATCGTCCGCATTGACAGGCGCGCCAGGACTCAGGAATTTCGGCACAGCACCCGAGATCGCTGCGCGTGCGTATTGGCGAACGAGATCGGTGAATCGCTGGGTGATGTTCTCCGCGGTCAGAAGCTGCTCGACCTGGAACGGCTCGAGTTCCACGCCGGGAGCCACGCCTTCGGGCGCGACTGTTACGCGCCCAATGCCTGCGCCGCCGACGACAGCCAGCAGAGACAGATCCGTTCCATCGAGGTATCGACCGAACTCCTCTCGAATAACGTCGAGCAGAAAACCCTCAGGAAGGTTCTGGCGGAAGAACGGATGCAGATCGCGAGGCCATCGCCAGGGCTCTTCTCTCACTGGCATCGCGAGACTGACGAAGTCTGTCCCCTGCGCGTCAGGCAGATACTTGAGGACATACTCGTCGCGCTCGCGATAGAGCGAGGCGACTTTCTTGTCCTTGACATGAACGTCGAGTTTCATCGCGAGCTCGTGCGCCGCTCAGCCCTGCCGCTGCTCGGCAAGGATGTCTTCGAGCGTGCGTTGATGCCCCTTCTTGACGACCTGCACGTCATATCCAGCCCCTTCGAGCAACTTCAGGAGGACGGACACGCTCATGTCCCCTCGTGCGAGCGTCTCCATGCGGGCGAGCGTCGTGCGTGATACGCCGGCGCGCTGGGCGAGCTCGGCCTGAGAAAGGGCCGCCTCCTGACGCGCGCGCTTGAGCTGTTCGGCCATGTCCGCCAGGGTCGTCATTTTGTAGCCTCGGGGCAGCAGAAACGGCCGATTTCCGGCCTCATGGTAGCCCGTAGGCCACTAATAGCGCAAGTGACTTTGTGAACTCAGGGCTACAACTATGGCGCGGATCCGCGATTTGGTAGCCCTTCGGCTACAAATAGGTAATCAGGAATTCATATGGCCGCTTCATTACGGGCCACCCAGCCTTTGTCGCTCAATTACGCGCAAGAGCCAAGAATGTCGCCTTCTTATGCATAAGAGTCCGTTTTTTTTCACGATCTTGAACGGAAGATCGGCATCGACCATGCGACATGCCTCCTGCGGAACGCGGACGGTCAGCTTTAAAAGGCAGAAAAGCCCGACTTTTCTGCTCTGAAAGGAAGTAACGACTCGGCTCGGTTGCCTGCACTCACTGCAAGCAGCAATGCTTGTACTTCTTTCCGCTGCCGCATGGGCAAGGATCATTCCGTCCGACCTTTGCTGCGGCACGCCGTATGGGCGTGGATTGTAGTGCCCTGCGCTCGAGCCAGTACTTGTGTAGCGCGCGCACGCTGTGGGCAATTGCATTCCGCTCGCGCTCCTGCTCTGCGTCGCTCATCACATCAATCTTGCGCCAGCCTTCTTCGGTACCCCAGAGCTCGATTGGCTGTAGCAGCTTTTCGATGTCTCCGCCGCCGGCGCACCAAGCCTGTTCGTCCAGCGCGATGCCGCGCATGTAGCCGTGACACCATTCGTTAACGATGAAGTACGTCTTTCCCTCGACCTCGCGCTCGCCGAACATCGGCTCGAACGCATCAGGATCGTCAAGCAGCGTCTCGACGATGGAATTCTGATGACGGATGATCAGTCCGAAGATTTCCTGAAACTGATCCGCCGACCCCCAGATCGGCCCCTCTGCGCCCCACACTGCCGGCACCCACCTCGATGGAACGATGACGTTCGGGCTGCTGACAATTGCGGTTAGAAAGCCGTCGAGCTCCGATACGTCGAGAATGCCCTCATCGCCGCCCGCGGTCGCGATCCTGTCACCCGTCTCATCATCGATGCGGTCGAGCAGGAAGTCGTCCAGCCGCGTGAGTTCTTCGTCATCGAGTAGCTCAGAAAGACTTTTCATCAAGGCGCGCAGACTCTGATGGCTTGGGATTCATCCGCTCACTATCATCTCAACTTCTCATTCCACTACTCGACGTATCGCTCGTACTCCCGAGTAGAGGTGAGAAATTGCACATGGTGCGGGCAAGCGTCGGGCACCCTTCTCGTCGACATCGAAGCGATGGACAACCAGGGCCTGGCCGTCACGCGATATCTCGGTGACCGCAGCGGGCATCACGCGGCGAGTCACCTGCATGCACAGGTGCTGGTTCAGGGACACGAAGGGCAGGAATCGTGATGAGCCCTTGATGATGTGCCGATGCGTGAGCAGCGTCGTCTTCCCGATCCGCCTCACACGGCACCTGCCTTCCGCGCGTCAGTGGTTGCGGGAGCAGGCGCGCGGCAATGAACGTTACGGAATGGTGGTCTCATCACGGGCGCAGCGCCTCAAGCCCCTCGCCATCGACGTGCGCGTCAAGGTGGACCCGGTGCGCTGGTTCCTGGACGAAAAGGAAGATGTGCGCTCGTCGTACTATCTGGAAGATGCCGCCACGGAATTCCAGGTGCAGGGGCTCGAACTCGACTGGTCCTGCGTGGTCTGGGATGGGGATCTGCGCTTCCGCGACGACGGCTGGGAGCACCACAGCTTCGAAGGCAGTCGCTGGAAGCGCGTCCGCAACCCCGAGCGCCAGCGCTATCTCCTCAACGCCTATCGCGTGCTGCTGACTCGCGCACGACAGGGCATGGTGATCGTCGTGCCTGAAGGCCAGCCGGATGACCCGACACGCGACGCGGCTTACTACGATCCTACCTACCGGTGGCTCTCTGATCTCGGGATCCCCGCGTTGTAAGTCAACGCAGGATCAATCACCGCCTCGACCGGCATCTCGACGCGCGCCATGTGTAAATCGTCCGGCGCGTACAGATCCCGCGGCGCAACCGACGATGAAAAGTCCGGCGAGACAGGCCCCAAGGGCAGCCCGTGCTCGCATCTCTATTCCCGGATCTCCGGCTCGACGAGCCTCGCAAGCAAAGTGAGCGACTGCTGCCAGCCGAGATAGCACGCCTCGACGGGAATGGCAGCCGGAATGCCTTCCTGCACGATGTTGAGCTCCACGCCGACCAGGACCTTGCTGATCGTGACCGTCGTGATCATTTCGCCGGGCAGCCCCGGATCATCAAACCGGTCCGAGTAGCGCAAACGTTCATTCGGGATCAGTTCGAGGTACTCGCCGCCAAAGGTGTGACTCTGGCCAGTCGTGAAGTTGGTGAAGGACATCCTGTACGTGCCGCCCACGCGTGCATCGGATTGAAGGACCTTCCCCGTGAACCCGTCCGGTGGCAACCACTTCGCCATGGCATCGGGATCGAGGAAGGCCCGATAGACGCGCTCGGGCGTGGTGGCAAGGATGCGGTGCAGCCTGACCGTGCTGGTGGACATCGTGGCTCTCCTGCTGGACTTTACATTACAGTAGCCGTGCTTCGATCACCGGAAGGAATTGTTCAGCGTGATCCTGTCCACTCCATATCCGATCGGCACGCCTGGTGTCCCCTGGAGCGACGCCGAGCGTGCCACCTGGCTGTCACGCCAGGTTCGCCAGCGCAGCTATCAGGACGATGTCGTGAGCACGATTGAGCGCCTGTCCGCGCGATTCGATGTTCAGGAATATGGCCGGCTCGATTATCCGCCGGATTCGTACCGCATGCTCGCGCTTCGCAATCGCCATTGGAGCGACGAGCTGCCGGTGGCGCTCATCACCGGCGGCGTGCACGGCTACGAGACGAGTGGCGTGCGTGGCGCGTTGCAGTTCCTGGATCGTCGCGCGGAAGAATACGCGGCGCGACTCAACCTGCTGGTGGCGCCCTGCGTGAGTCCCTGGGCCTACGAGCGCATTCACCGCTGGAATGCCAACGCCATCGACCCCAATCGTTCGTTTCGCGAAGGCGGCCCTGCAGTGGAGTCCGCTGCGTTGATGCGCCTGATCGCCCCGCTGCGTGGAAAATTTCTGCTGCACATCGATCTGCACGAAACGACAGACACCGACGAAACCGAATTCCGCCCTGCGCTCGCCGCGCGCGACGGCAAGACCTTCGAACCAGGTGTCATTCCGGACGGCTTCTATCTGGTCGACGACAGCGAGAACCCGCAACCGGCATTCCAGCAGGCGATCATCGAGGCAGTCGGCAAGATCACGCACATCGCCCCGGCGGACGCGCGGGGCCGGATCATCGAATCGGACATCGTGGCGCGCGGAGTCATTCGATACCCCATGCGGCAACTGGGCCTGTGCGCCGGGATCACGGGAGCTCGCTATACGACCACCACCGAGGTCTATCCTGACAGCCCGCTCGTCACGCCTGAGAAGTGCAACGCGGCCCAAGTGGCGGCAGTGTGCGCAGGGATTGAATTTGCGCTCAGAGCGGATTGAGGGTTCGAGGCTGAGTCAGTCGGCTTCGACCGCAAATACAAGCAACGCATTGCCGGGCCGCCCCATCACGCTCGCGCCTGAGGTGATGTAGACCGTGCCCCCGCTCACCACGACGGGATAGCCACCGACCTGACCGCCGCGCGCCTCGATCCCGTTCACGGCGGCCACGGGCACGGCGGTGTCCACATCCCAAAGCAGCCGCCCATCGGACGTCGAGTAGGCGCGCACGTGCCCGTCCCAACCGCCAGCAAACACTGCGCCCGGTATCGCCGTGGTCGCTGCGACCTTGGCGCTGCTGCAGGTGCAGGTATTCACATCGGTGCACGCAGCCGGCGCGCCGGCAAGCCAGCTGCAGACTGGTGGCTCTGACTCGAGGCGCCAGCGCATCTTGCCGGTCGCAAGATTGATTGCGACGAGGCCTCCTGCCCGTTCCGGAGGCAACACGACCGTATCGGCGATCGGGACGTAGACCGTGCGGGCGTCGGCCGCAAACCCGTACATGATGCCGCCGAGATCCCCGCCTTTGCCGACCTTGCGACTCCAGAGCGTGCGCCCCCGGGCGCCCGGGTCGAGGGCATACACCCAGCCCCACTTGCTGCCGACGAGAAGCATGTCCTTGCCATCCGGCAGGGTGTGCACCATCACCTGGGTGCTCATCGAGAACATGTTGCGACAGTCGCTCTCGCCGGCCTCGTGGCAGATGCGCGAGCGGTCTTTTTCGGCGGGCATGAACTGCCGCTGCCAGCGGTGAGCCCCCGTCTCCATATCGAAGGCGATCACCGAGTAGGCGCCTGCGGGATTCTCGCGCCTGTAGGCTTCGGCCGTCGCCGCATACACAAGCTTGCGCCGGGTATCGATTCCGAGTGGTGTGTACACCGAGCCACCGGCCGGTGCGAAGTGCTGCACGGCCTCAGCGCTCGCCTTCGGCAGCGGCTTCGGCTCTTCCTGCACCGTGTAGCTCTTCCAGAGGAGCTTGCCGCTCGCGGCATCGAGCGCGGCGACACTGCCGCGATGTGTACAGCAGGCATAACCCGGGTCGTGAGTGAGCGGATCCTCCATCCCCGAGACCGGTGCGTACACCCGCCCCTCGTACACGACGGGCGGCGCGGTGATACGCGCGAGGGGATGCGTCTCGACCGGCGTCCTCCACAGCAAGGCGCCGCTGGTCGCATCGAGTGCCGTGACGGCGCTCTGGTCATCACCGAAGAAGACGCCTATACGTCCACCGGCCGCGTTGTCGGGGCCGATCGCCGCAATCGTGACCGCACGCACTGTGCGTCCACTGTCAAAGCTCCAGTAACTGCAGCCGGTCCGTGCATCGAGCGAATGCACCTGCCCGTCCCCCGAGGCGAGAAACACCCGCCCACCCGCCACCTGGACCGGCCCCGACGCACCCTCCGGGTACGCAAAGGCCCATTTCAGTTTCAAACGAGACAGATCCTCGGCCCGCAGCCCGGGCTCCGGCTCGTAGCGGCTGCCCGCGACATCGCGCCCGATGACGGGCCAGTCACCTTTGTTCACCGCGACCGGCGCACCCGGCTGCGCGCAGCGATTGGCGGCCGGTCGCGCCTCCTGGCCGGGCTCGCGACCGGTGAGAAAGGCGGCCAGGTCAGCGATTTCGGCGTCGCTCAATCCTTCCGCCATCGGGCGCATGGTGCCGCGGGCAAGCGCCCGCACGACCGCATTCGGTGAGCGAAAGCCGAGCAGCAGCCGCGGCGGCACACGATCGTGCGGGTGATCATGGCAGGCTGCGCAGCGCTGCGCATAGAGCGTTTCACCACGCTCGGCCGCGGCGGCCGGGACGCCGAGCAGCAGCGCCAGCCACAATGCGCTGCCGATTCCGGGCCCTGTCAGCACATTCCAAAAAGATACAGGTCGAGTCATTCACCGGATCCTTGTCAAGAAGCCCAGACCCGATCGATGCAGCGGGCCGCGGGGACCAGCAGATGGCGGATCTTGATCTCGAAGAGACGCGGAAAGCGGACGGCGTGCGGGGCGCGCAGCGGGAACATGAAGTCCTGCGGGCGCTCCTCGGCGAGTGCCTGTGCGACATTGCGCCCGAGCAGCGGGCCCATGACATTGCCCCAGGTACCGAGGTTCATCAATCCCACGACGCCGTCAGCGATCTGGTAGAGCCCGGGGAAATCGGCGTGCAGGGTCGCCGAAGTGCTCGAGGTCATGCCGGTCCAGTACCAGCCGGGTTCGATCGGCACCGCGCGACTCTCGGGCCAGGTGCGATGAAGGTAGCTCAGGAAAGCCTCGAAATAGCGTGCGGGGCGATCCGCCTGTCGCGGGCCCGGAATGGTGGCGGTCACGAGGCGACCGCGGCCATCCACGACCATCGGGTAGAGGCCGGTGGGCACCTGCGCGAGCGCCGCGCGCGACGGGTTGATCACCTCGAGCAACGAGGGCGGCAGCGGCGCAGTTGCGAGACCACACGCCACCAGTGGATAGCCAGCGCGCGTTACCTCGGGAAAGAATGCGTTGCCCGCATGTCCGTTCGTGCACAGCACGATGCGCGCCGCACGGACGCTGCCGCGATGCGTGCGCACCTGCCAGCGTTCCCCCACCCTCGTGCAGGACACGACAGGCGAGTCGCCATGGACACGGACCCCGAGACGGGTGGCCGCTGCGGCCATGCCCTGCGTGAACCGGAAGGGATTCACGCGACCGCCCTCGCGCCAGTGCACTCCATGGCGGTAGCGGCGAGTGCCCAGCAACTCGTGCAGCTGAGCTGGACCCACGGGTTCGACCTGGTAACCGTGTGCACGCCAGCGCGCGGCCATTTCCTCCAGCGACTTGCTGCGGCGCGTGACGGTTTGCACGACACCTGAGGGCGCAGCATCGGCATCAATGTGATGACGGCGGCAGAGATCGAAAACGATGTTCCGGTCCCTCACGAAGGTCTCGAGCAGCCGGGCGCCCCGGTCGGGCCAGTTATCGAGTGCCGCGAGCCCATCGAGCCACGGCTGTACGTGACCCGCGTTGCGGCCGGATGCGCCATTGGCGGGTTGGGCCGCCTCGAGAAGCACGGTCGGCACGGCGCGCTCACCGAGATGCAGCGCCACCGAAGTGCCGGCCAATCCCGCGCCGATGACGAGCACGTCGGTCTCGATGTCATGCTCCAGCGCCGGATAGACGGTCGGGAGTTCTGCGGGCGGCCAGGCGCTGGCGCCGATCGGCACGGTGCCGGCCTCATAGTCGCTTCCCGTCGCGGCGGGGTGAATCAACGGGTCTGGTGTGCGCATCGTGGCGTTCCGGGCAGGGCTTCAGCCTGGGCGATCACGGCATCCTGATGCGGTTGCAGGCGTTGGTGATCGGCAAGCTCCTCTTCGCGCAGTTGCCCGAATGGATCCTGCACTCCGGTGCGCACACCGGTCATCGTCTCCAGGATCGCGAGCGCACAGAACGGTGTGGCCGTTGGATCGTAGCCTCCCTCATGGCTCATCACGAGGCGCCCGCCGCACAGCTCGCCGGCGAGTTCGAGCAACCTGGCGGTCATGATGCGGTAGGAGTCGCTCAGCAGCAGCATACGCGCCGTAGGATCGCTGGCACACGCATCGAGGCCGCTCGCCACCAGAATCAACTCGGGCCGGAAGCGTCGCAGCGCAGGCGCGATGACCCGGTCGATCGCGGCGAGGTAAGCGCCCGTCCCGGAGCCGGGTGGTAGCGGAATATTGATGTTGCAGCCCTCGCCCACCCCGCGACCTGCGTCGCACACCGCCCCGCGGCCCGGAATGACCATGTCCTGGTGGATGGAGAGGGTGAGCACCGATGGATCCTCATAGAAGGCCGACTCCGTGCCGTTGCCATGGTGCGCATCCCAGTCGACAATCGCCACGCGCGCGAGGCCGTAATCGCGCATGGCGAGTTTCGTCGCCACAGCCACATTGGCGAAGATACACAGCCCCATGCCCCGGTCGCGCTCGGCGTGATGGCCCGGGGGCCGCACCAGCGCATACGCATTGTCGACTTCGCCACGCAGCACTGCGTCGATCGCACGTCGGGTGCCGCCCACGGCGAGCGCGGCGAGCTCGTAGCCTCCCGCCGGGACTGGAACCCCGGGGCCCAAGGACCCGCCCCCGCCCGCGCTGAGCGCCCTGACGGACTCGACGTAGGCTTCGTCATGGATGCTGCAAAGCTCCTGCGAGCTGACAGGACTCGGCTTCAGTTCCCGCAATTGCGCGAGCAACCCGCTTGAGGCCAGGAGGTTCAGAATCCGGCGCTTGCTCTCGGGCGTCTCGATATGGCTGCCGGGCTGGATATGCGGATGGGCGCCGAAAAGGCTGCGGCTGTCACCGAAGTCATACCAGAAGTAGCGCTCATCCCAGACGAGTCCGGTCGTCATCGCTGTGCTCTGCCCCCGCCTCAGTACTGGTACAGGAGATCGATGCCGAAACTTCGCAACTCCTTGTACGTGTTCGTGGCGAAGCCGAGCGCGCCGAAGTCGATGCCGTATTCACGCACCTTCTCGTCGCCGAGGTTGCGGCCCCATAGCGAGGCGCTGAGACTTCCCGCACCGACCGGAATTTCGTTCAGCGCCAGGCGCGCGTTCCACAAGGAGTAGCTGTCGGAACGGTCGAACGTATTCAGTTGCTCCTGGAACGTGCGTGGGCCCACATAGTTGCCGTCAACGTGCAACACCACCGTCCCCAGCCCCGTGCGCGCGACCGTGTACTCGGCCCGCAGTGAGGCCGAGTTCTTCGGCGACTGTACATTGGTGGCGGCCGTGTCGCTGATGTCGGCGACCAGGGCCTCGCCATCGGAACCGAAGACGGGAAAGCCTGTCGCTGGATCCTGCACGCCGGTCACGAACTTGTCGTATCCGAAATCGATGTAACCGTAGCCCAGGGTCAGCAGCAGATCCTCGATCGGCCTTGCAGTGACGTCGATCTCGATGCCCGTGGCCTTCGCGCTGCCCGCATTCACGATCTTTGAAGAGGCCCCGCCGGTGCCAGCCTCGAACTGCGCCACCTGTTTGTCGGTGTATTCATAGTGATACAGGGCACCGTTCAGGCGCAGCCGCCGGTTCAGCCACTCCGACTTCAGGCGAGTTCGTACGACGTCACGTTCTCCTCGTTGAAGGGCTGGCGAAAGGCCGCCGTGTTGGTGGCACGGACGTTGAAGCCGCCGGAGCGATACCCCCGGGTAGCCGTGAGGTAGGTACGCACGTCATCCGACCATGCATAGTCCAGCGTGAAGGCGGGACTCACGTTGTTCCAGGACTTGCTGCCTGCAGCCGTGGCGAGCCCCGCATCGGTGAAGTCATTGGTGAGCGTGGCGTCCTTCTGGTCGCGGGTGAAACGTACGCCGAGCGTGGCGTCGAGACGATCGGTCATTGAGCGCGTGAGCTGGCCGTAGGCGGCGAAGGCCTCGTTGTCGGACGTGTACGCGAAATCGGGAGTGGCGAGCCGCACACTCTTGCCGAAACAGCTGCCCACGCAGAGAAAGTCCTGGAAGGGACCGGGCAACTCGCCAAATGCCAGGAGCGCCGGAAGAATGAAGGCCTGCGGATCGACCTCGAGACTTTTCTCACGGAAATAGTAGAGGCCCGCCGTGTAACGGAGGCTGAGGGACTCGGACTTGCCGAACAGCTGCAGCTCCTGTGACCATTGTTTCTGGCGGCTGTAGGTCTCGGGGTTGGTGTAGTTCGCGGCGAACTCACCGGCAGGAATGTAGGTGCCGGTGGTGCCGTCGAGCACGCTGTCGGCAGCGACGCGGAGCGTGCCGAAATTTGCGGACGTTGCCGTGCGGTCCCACTCCCGATAGCTCGAGATCGATTTCAGCGTCACCTCACCAGGATGCCACTCCAGCGTGAGGGCGTGGCCGCTCATCTCAAAGGGCTGCACCTTGCCATCCACGGGGTACAGCAGGCGATTCTGCCGGTCCGCAGAGGCCGCCGCCTGCATCTGCGCGTAGAAGTCGCCGCCCAGAAAAGCCTGGAAATCCCTCACCGCGGTGATCTGATCGATGGAGGTATTGCTGTCCTCCTTCGACACGTCGAAAGCATAGTCCACGGTCAGCGCATCGAGGGGTGTCCAGCGCAGGGAAAGGCGGCCGCTGTTCGCGTTGTAGCCACCAAGATCGCCGCCCGTGTAGAGGCTCTTGACCGTGCCGTCGAGCTGCGCGTGGTTGAAGGAGACCTTGGCGGCAAGATTGCCGAATTTCGGGGTGTCGATCGAGGTCTGCGCCCGCAGGAAACCATGATCGCCGTAGGTCAGCTGTTGCAGTAGACCGAACTCACCGGAGGGCTTGCTGGTGACGAGGTTGATGGCGCCTCCGGTGCTGTTGCGCCCGTAAAGTGTTCCCTGGGGCCCGCGGAGGATCTCGACGCGCTCGAGGTCCACGATCTCGAAGGCCGAACCACTCTGCCGACCGAGGTACACACCATCGAGGTAGATGCCCACAGTCGGGTCGAGCGCCAGCGAGGGATCGGCGCTGCGGATACCGCGGATGCTGACCGCATAGGCCGTGCGGCTGAGCGGCGTACGATCAATCTGGACATTGGGGGCGTAGGCCGCCGCATCGCCGGCAGCGACAGCGCCGATGGAACGCAGCGCTTCCTTGTCGAAGACCGCCAGCGAAATCGGCGTCTTCTGCAGTGTTCCTTCCACCCGCTGGGCCGTGACGACGATCTCCTGCAGGCCCGAGTCCTCCTGCGCCACGGCCGTCGTGCCGATCAACGCGGCAACCACGAAACCCGTCCATGCACCGAGCCAAACTGCTGATGCGCTGCCTGCAGACCGATTTTCCATCTTCGCGCTCCCGGATACCCGAACAGTCATTTTCGGGCGCGATGCTAGGCGCGGCTTCGGAACGCGCTCCAGTACCAGGTGGTACCGATCGTCGTGCGGCCGGTCAGCGCAGAAAGGCGAGATTGCGATAAACGAGGCGCACCAGGTCTGTCTGGCTGCCGATCCCCACTTTCGCGTACACGCGCTTCGAGTAGTTGCGTGCCGCCGTTTCCGCAATGTGCATCTCGGAGGCCGCTTCGCTGATGGTGTGGCCGTAAGCGAGCAACAGCGCGAGCCGCGCTTCCTGGGGACTGAGATCGAAGAGCCGCGCGATCTGCACATGCGCGGAAGCACTGGCCGGCAGCAGCGCATCGGGCTTGCGCGCGAGATCGGAGAGATAGACGATCACGCTCGGTGCCGGAATGCCCTGGAAATAGGGCATCAGCGGGGCAGAATACACGAGCAGCGCGAGCAAGGTGCCATCGCGGGCGCGCACTCGCACCAGTTTACCCGCGGTGGATGCCACGTTGCTCCGCCTCGCTTGCGCCAGGGCCTCGATCGACGTGTCGAGCACCCGCTGCGCGGCGCGATCGGTGAGGCTGATTCGGCCGTGCGACACCGCAATGGCGCCGGCGCGATCGATGATGGCGCGCGCCGCGCTGTTGACCTGAATGACGCCACCTGCGTCGTTCAGCAGCACGCAGCCGAGCGCGAAGTGATCGATGATGTTCTCGTAAATGGCCTTTTCTGCTTGGTGGCGTTTCAGCAATGCATAGAGACCGAGGGCGCGCTGCAGGTGAGGCAGCAGCTCGCGCAGGAGTTGCGCGTCCATTTCGGTGAAGGGCTGATCGGGTTCCTGCCGGCGCCGGATCACATCGATCCAGCAGAGCATTCCTCCCGGCTCGCTGAAGCACAGCCGCAGACAATGGGCGATATCGAACTGTTCGAGAAAGACTTGCATCGCGGGTGCGGCGCTGGCCGCCCGAATGAACAGTATTTCGCCCGGCGCCATGTTCTCGTAGCGGAACGGGTCGGCTGCCATGAAATCCTTGCGGTAAATATTCTCGAGCGCATGCCAGTCGGCATCGTCGCCTGGCTCCTGCGCCATGACCATCACGTCGAAGAGCAGGCCCTGGGAATGGTGCAGTGTCACCGCGACGCTGCGGGCACAGAGCAGCTGCCTCAGGCGCTGGGCCAGCCCAAGCCAGGGATCGGTCTCCCGTGGTCCTTCGTACACGGCGCCGATGAGCTCCATCAGATCGACGCCGTGTTCGCGCATGCCGGGCTCGAGTCTATCCAACGGGGTCCGGACGCGCACCCGGGACGCCCGCTTTCAGCAGGAGCGCGGGAACGAGAGCGAGGGCAGCGACGATCGCGGACACCATGAACGCCGCAATGTAGCTGTGCGTGGCATCGTGGATCGCGCCGGTCAGCATCGGGCCGAGCGAGGAAATCAGGCCGGAAAGAAAGTTGCTGATGCCGAGGAGCGTACCGAGGCTGGCCAACCCTGCAGTCTCGGCGAGCAGAACCGGAGCGAACTGCATGGGAGAGCTCACCACCGCTCCCCACAGCACGGCGAAGGCGATTCCGGCACCGACTCCTGCCGCGCCCGTACCGATGGCGGGCAGCAACGCGCAGCTCGACACCAGCACGGCAAGCGCCGCGATCAACGTCGGCCTTGCTCCGACCCGGTCAATGAGCGGCCCGAGAATCACGGCTCCAAGCACGGTTGCCAGTGTCGAGCCGCTGTAGAACAGCACGGCCGTCGTTTCGGGAAAGCCGAGCGAGGTCAGGAACGGAATGAGATGAAAGTAGATCCCGAAGAAGCTCAGTTGCGAGAGGATCAGGATGAACGTCACCAGCCAGAAGGTTCTCGCTCCAAACAGACTCGCCAGCGGCCGGCTCGTCCGGGAGGCCGTCCCCTCTCCATTGCGGTAGGGGCCGTGCCTGACGAGGGCGACGACGATCGGCAGACCGATCAGCAGGGTGACACTCGCGATGCCGGCCAGCACCTCCCGCCAGCCGTGATCGAGCACCAGCGGAGTGATCAACACCGGGAAGATCGTCGCACCGATCGCTGATGAGCCGAGGAGGACCCCCAGCGCGAGCCCACGCCTCTCCAGAAACCACTCGGAGGCGACGACCGTACACGGCAAATAGGTCGAGGCACCCAGACCGGCACCTGCAGCGGCGAAGCTGCCGACGAGCACCGGTAATGCCTGGCTGCGGCTTGCGAGAAGATAGCTCGCCGAGATGAGTGCGACCCCACAGGCCATGACGATGCGGGCACCGAGACGATCGATCGCGAGACCGACGATCGGCATTACCACGGACATGGCCAGCACGAATGCCGTCAACGCTCTGGCAATCTGCTCGCCGCTCCAGCCGAATTCCCGCCGTATGGGTTCGACGAAGACGCCGAGCGAGCCGATCGTGGTGCCCATGGCCACAGCGCTCCACAGGGAGAGCCCGGCAATGATCCACCAGCCCCGGGCCGCGGTGCGGTCGAGTGCAGCCATCGGGCGTTCTACGGCCATTACCCGTGCAGTCTAGGGTGCAAACCGGCGGATCGACCAGTACCACATGGCACCGGTGATTATGTGCGCATTCGCCTCGCGTGAAGCCCGATCAGCACCGCGAGCAGTGGCCAGCCGAGACCACCCCCACCACCTCCGGACGGCGATGTGGGAGGCCCTCCTCCGGCGCTCACATTCACGGTGACCGACTGTTCCGAAGTACCACCTGCACCCGTACACGCGAGCGTGAAGGTGCTCGTTGCGTTGAGCACAGCGGACTGCTCGCTGCCGGCACTCGCCTTGTTGCCCGCCCATGCGCCCGACGCGGTGCAACCCGTCGCATTCGTGCTGCTCCACGTCAGTGTCGAGCGCTGGCCTGCGCTGACCGTGGTCGGGCTCGCACTCAGCGTGACGGTCGGCACGGGCGCCGGCGTCGTGCTCACTGTCACGATCACGGACTGGTTCGTCGTCCCGGCCGCATTGCTGCAGGAGAGGTTGAACTGCGTCGTCGCCGCGACTGCGTCGATCGTCTGATTTCCAGACACCGCTCTCGCGCCGCTCCACGCGCTCGCGGCGGGGCTTGCGCTTGCAGTGCAGGTGGAGGCGTTGGTTGCATTCCACTCAAGTTGCGTTGAGCCCCCCGCGCTCACCGTCAGCGGGTTGCCGGAGAACGTGAGACCCGGAACAGCCGGCTGTGACACCGCATTCTTGAAGCCCGGCGCCACGACCCAGCCCGGATTCTGTGCCGCAGAATATTGGTACGCGCCTGCATCGGGTGAGCCGCTGCGCGCGTTGCCGTTGAAATCGATGCTGGTCGCGTAAGTGGCATCGCCCGCGTCGACCAGGCGCGAGCCTGCGCGCGGATAGACATTGCGCGCGGCGACGTCGAGCAGATCAAGCGCCACGGTCTGACCGACGCGATACCCGGCTGCAGGCAGCGCGCTCGTCGCTGGCGTGACGACATTGCCTGCCACCGTGACGCCCGTGAGCCCGCCGATCGCGAAGTCGTCGGCGTCGCAGTAGATCGCGTTGTTGGCGAACACGAGCCCCGGCCGGCCGCTCCAGCTGCTCAGGCGAAGGCAGGGGCTGCCGCCCACCACCGTATTGTGCACGAACTGCAGGTTCGATGGCGTCGCGCCCTGATGGGGCTGCGAATTGAAGCCGTTGCCGGGCCCGCCGAGAATGATGTTGTTGCGGATGATGGCGTCCGCCGCGGCCTGGATGCCCGAATCGCCGCAGTTCCACAGCACGTTGCCCTCGATGACATTGACGGGCTGGCCGACAGTCCCGTACACGAGCACACACGGATAGCCCGTGTTGTAGATGACATTGTCGCGCACGATGTTCGAGTGCGATCCGTGCTTCACCTCGATGCCGTCGCCCTGCGTCGAATTCTGCGTGTCGTGGATCCAGTTGTTCTCGATGAGCGCGCGCGATACGACACAGGTCGCGTCGTTGCAGCCCACGTACATCCCCTCGCCCGTGCCGCCGTTCTGCCCGGTGTGGTGGATGTGGTTGTGACGCACGGTGATGTCGGACATCGACGAGCGGAAATTGACGCCCACGTCGATGTCGTGGATCTCGAGGTTGTCGAGCGTGATGAATGAAGGCGCGCCGCTCAGATTGATGCCGTCGCCCCCGTTGCCCGAGATCTCGAGACGCGTGATGCGCAGGTGCGTCGCACCCTCGATGTTGATCGTATTCTGGATCGGTGCAGACGCGACCCGCGTGACCAGCGGCAGCGCCTCACCGTCGGCGCCCTTGATAACGACCGGCGCAGCGGACGTCCCGCGCACGCCGATGCTGATGCGGCCCGAATCGGAGTAGGTACCGGCGTGCACGATGAGCGTGTCACCGGGATTCAGCGATTCGACGGCCGCCTCGAAACTCTGGCCAGGAAAGAGCTCGATGTTGGCTGCATGCGCGCGGGTCGCACACAGCAGGGCCATGGCCGCGAGATACGGCAGGCGCCGTCCGGGAATCGGTGTCATGGCCGCATATTAGGAAAGTGCGACCAGAGCCGGAAACTGTCTCCGGCGCCCGACAGGCGCCGTCGGCTACGCCCCCGCGAGTGCCTGGTCGATGTCGGCGATGATGTCGTCGATGTGCTCGATGCCGATCGAGAGCCTGACCATGTCTTCGCTGACGCCGGCCTTGCCGAGTTCTTCGGGCGAGAGTTGCCGGTGTGTGGTCGACGCAGGATGACAGGCGAGCGACTTCGCGTCGCTGATGTTCACGAGGCGCGTGATGAGCTTCAGTGCATCCTGGAAGCGCTCGCCGCCCGCGCGACCGCTGCGCACGCCGAAGGTCAGGAGCCCGGGTGCCTTGCCGGAGAGATACTTCTTCACCAGCGGGTAATCGGGGTGCGAATCGAGCCCGGCGTATCTCACCCAGCCCACTTTCTTGTGACCGGCGAGGTGCTTCGCCACCGCGAGCGCGTTTTCGCAGATGCGATCGATGCGCAGGCCGAGCGTCTCGATGCCCTGCAGCAGCAGGAAGGCATTGAACGGGGAGATCGCGGCGCCGGTATTGCGCAGCGGCACCACGCGCGCGCGGCCAATGTACGCCGCCGGCCCGAGCGCCTCGGTATAGACGACGCCGTGATAGCTGACGTCGGGCTCGGTCAGGCGACGGAAGCGCGCCTTGTGCTCGGCCCAGGGAAATTTGCCGGAGTCGACGATGGCGCCGCCCACGCTCGTGCCGTGGCCGCCCATGCCCTTCGTGAGCGAGTGCACGATGATGTCGGCGCCATGCTCGAACGGCCGGCACACATGCGGCGTCGGCACCGTGTTGTCGACGATCAGCGGCACGCCGTGGCTGTGCGCGAGCTGCGCGAGGCGCTCGAAGTCGGTCACGTTGCCGAGCGGATTGCCCACCGACTCGCAGTAGATCGCCTTGGTGCGCGCATCGATCAGCGGCGCGAAGGAGTCGGGCTCGCGATAATCGGCAAAGCGCGCTTCGATGCCGAACTGCGGCAGCGTATGCGCGAACAGGTTGTACGTGCCACCATACAGCGTGCTCGCGGCCACGATGTTGTCGCCCGCCTCCGCGATCGTCATGATCGCGTAGGTGACCGCCGCCTGGCCCGACGCGAGCGCCAGAGCGCCGATGCCGCCCTCGAGCGCTGCCACGCGCTGTTCAAGCACGGCCTGCGTGGGGTTCATGATGCGCGTGTAGATGTTGCCCTCGACCTTGAGGTCGAAGAGATCGGCGCCGTGCTGCGTATCGTCGAAGGCATACGCCACGGTCTGGTAGATCGGCACGGCAACCGCGCGCGTCGTGGGCTCGGGAGAGTACCCGCCATGCACGGCAATGGTTTCGCGCTTCCATCCGGTCGTCATTGTGCTGTCTGCCTTCTTGTCACTTGCGCGCGGCGCGGCGCTTCACGAGCGCTCCGGCCTCCTGGTAATCGCTCGGCAACTGTTCGAGGAAGCCGCCCGGCTTCACCGAAGACTCGTACTGCTGCAGCACCGGAAGGAAGAGCGCCATCGGGTACTCTACCGGAGAACGGGTCTTGCGAAAATCAGCAATCGGAATTCGTGCGGTCACGACATCTTCGTGGTGGTTCGCCGACTTCGCGAGCGGCGTGCCGCGCGGATCGACGATGGCTGTGCCTTCGTCGCGCGCGCCAACCGCTTCCGTGAACCCCGGATTGTCGGGCGACACCGAATTGCCGACGCCCACGCAATAGGTGCGCGTTGCACGCGCGGTCTGGATCGCCTGCTCCGAATTTGATGCGCCGGTGACCGTGAGGATCAGGATTTCGGCGCCCTTCATCGCCAGCGCCTGATACAGCATGGGCTCCATGCCCACCGCGGTCATCGCGATATTGCCGATATCGGTGCGCGCGACGGGCAAGGTCGCATCCCAGCCGTACATCTCGACATAACGGTCGAGCACGTCGTACACCGTGGTGCCGATGAGACCGATGCCACCGAAAGCACCGAGAATATTGCGGGCCTTCCACTGCTTGCTGACGATATTGCCGTCGGGCCCGACGATCACCGACATGTTGATCACGTGATTCGGCCAGTCCTGGTCGCGGGCGTAGCAGCCGAACGCGACGTAGCAGCCATAGTGTTTCGCCCTTGCGCCGATCACTGCGGATTCGGGACCGGGCAGATCGAAGGCGATTTTCTGCAGCTCCGCCCGATTCCACGGCTGCCAGCCCTGAATAGGAAACTCGTGCATGCAGATGAGGTCCTGTTTCGCACCCCACCGGCGCTCCGGGCCCCATTCGGGCGCCGCGCTCTGCGCGTAGTCGATCAACTTCACGACATGCGCGAGATTGCGTTTCAGCGTCGCGTCGCGATTCTTCAGGTCGATGGACATCAGGCGCGACTGCAGCGCCGACACATTGATCGAGTCCTGCCGCAACGGCACCGTCGCGTACACGCCCTTCTGCATCACGGACACGGCACCCTCTGATCCCGGCCCCGCCGCCGCTTCGCCCGCCCCGGCAGCGAGCGTCGCCGGAGCGGCCAGGGCGCCGAGCCCAGCAATCCCGACACCCGCCAGGAGATCACGACGGGAAAGTGGATGAGCAGATGTCTTGCGTTTCATGGACGACTCCCCAATTGCACACCTTTCGGAAGCAGGCTGTCGGCAGCTCCGAATGCCGGGCAAAGAGCTACACTCAGCGAAGGCCACCACGGGAATTGCCGGCGGGCATTGTAGAGGAACACCCGAATGAGGACATATCGTGTTTTGGCGGCATTGACTGTGCTGTTTGCTGGCGCGGGCGTGACTCACGCGGAGGAGGCACGCTGGGTCGAAGGCCGCAACTACGATCTGATCGATCCGGCCCAGCCGACCCACGTACCCGCTGGCAGGGTGGAAGTCGTCGAAGTCTTCTCGTACGGCTGCCCCGCCTGCAACCAGTTCCAGCCGATCATGACGGAGCTTGCGGCGAAGCTGCCGAAGAAGGCGCAGCTCGTGTACGTACCGGCATCGTGGAACCCGGCCGAATCCTGGCCCCTCTTCCAGCGCGCTTTCCTCACCGCGCAGATCCTAGGCATCGCTGAGCGCACTCACCAGGCCCTGTACGATGCCATCTGGAAGACGGGTGAGCTCGCAGTCGTCGACCCCGCCACGCACCAGTTGAAGCGGCCTCAACCGACGATCGGCGCGATCGCGCGCTTCTACGCCCGCGTCGGCGGCGTGACCCAGCAGCAGGTGCTCGATAC
>Ga0073903_10000493_pt1 | contig 20543 bp, 17 predicted proteins | sample KloWWTKNB14_bulk_FD_66665 | JGI IMG/M metagenome (GOLD analysis project Ga0073903, IMG submission 66665) | Active sludge microbial communities from Klosterneuburg, Austria, studying microevolution and ecology of nitrifiers - Klosterneuburg... | ecosystem: Engineered > WWTP > Aerobic digester >... | reverse complement strand
CGCGCGCGATCGGCCAGCAGCGTGACCAGCGCCTGCTCGTCGAGCGCCTGCTTGATCGCCAGCACGACCGCGGTCCCGTCCTGGCCGGCGTCGATCACCGACGCGGCAAGGCCCGGATGGAGCGCCGCCAGCAGTTCGGTGACGGCCGCGTTCTGGCCGAGGTCGATCACCGGCCGCACGCTGACCTCGGGGCGCTGCAGGCCGAGCACGCGCAGCGATTCGAAGCTGCCCAGGTGCGAGCCCAGCAGCAGCACGCCGCGGCCGCGGTCCATCGCCGCGTGCAGCGCGTCGAGTCCGCGCGTGGCGACCTCGAAGCGGCGGAACTGCTCGCCCAGGAGATACACGCGGTCGAGGATGCTGCCGGCGAAGCGGTGGAACAGGCGCGCCACCTCGTGCAGTCGCGCCGGCCGGCCCAGCACGCGGCCGAGGTAGGCGCGCGCCGCGCGCCGTTCCGGTCCGCGCCGCAGGAGGAAGTACAGGGTGATCGGGACCAGCAGCAGCCGTGCCGGCGCGCGCCCGCAGCGCAGCGCGATGCCGCGGATCAGCTTCACCGCGGTGCGCCCGCCGCCCTCGGGACGCCGGGTCCAGTCCGCGCTCATGGCGGCGACTCCGCCAGCGCCAGCACGCCGCTGGCGAGCGGCGCGCCGGCCGCGTCGCTGACCGTGAAACGCAGGCGCGCGCCCTCGCGCTGCAGGCGCACCCGGGCCGTGCGGCCCGGCAGCAGCGGCGCGCTGAACTTCACCTGCGGCAGGCCGGCCAGCACCAGCGGCTCGCCGAGCCAGCGCGCCGCGATCGCGCGCACCTCGTCGAGCACGACCACGCCCGGCACCACCGGCGCACCAGGAAAGTGGCCGGGCAGCGCCGGATGCGTGGGCGCGACGAGGAACTCGGCGTGGTGTTCGGCGGCGGGCATGGCGTCGCGGAGCATAAACCGCGGCGGCGCCTCAGGCCGGCGCGCGCAGCGCGCGCCACAGGCGCGGTCCGGCCGCGGCCACCTGGCGGGTGAAGTCGGCGAAGTCGCGAAACGGCTGCTGCGGGAACACGTGCCGGCGCCAGCCGTACTCGCCGGCGAACAGCGCGCCGACCAGGAGATAGCCCAGCACGTTCGCCCACAGCGACCAGGTCGACAGCGGCACCGCGAGCGGTGGGGCGATGCCGGCCGCGTCCAGCAGGCCGCCGGGCACCGCGAGGGTCGCGAGCACCGCGGCCACCAGCGCGAGGACCGTGAACAGCAGGGCCCACAGCAGGGTCAGGCGGCGCGCATAGCCCGGAACCCGCGGATCGAGCGGATCCTGCGGCGGATGCAGCAGGCGCACGAGCCGCTCGACCAGGGGCATGCGGCCACGCGCCAGGGTGTGGCCGAAGAGCCAGGCCAGCGCGGCGTTGATCGCCACCGGCGGCAGGAACAGCGGCAGCTGCGGATTGCCCAGCAAGGCCAGTGCCGCCAGCGCGGCGAGTCCACCGGCCAGCACGATCCAGCCCGCGAGGCTTCTGCGCGCGAGCCCCGGCAAGGCGACCAGGACCACCAGCAGCAGGCCCGCGGCGAGCGCCAGGCCAGGGCTGCGCCAATGGCTCGCCGCATGCGCCAGCAGGGGATAGCCGAGCGCCAGCGCCACGGCCAGCCGCCTCACTGCGGGCGCTGTTGCTCGATGTGGGCCGAGAGCGCGCGCAGGGAGGCGAAGATGCGGCGGTTGTCGTCGCCCTCGCTGCGGAGCTGGAAGCCGTAGCGCTTGCTGACCGCGAGCGCGATCTCCAGCGCGTCGATCGAATCGAGGCCGAGCTCGGTGCCGAACAGCGGTTGCTCGGGCTCGATCTGGTCGGCGCTCACGCCCTCGAGATTGAGGGCCGTGACGATGAGTTCGGCGAGCTCGCGCTCGGCGCTGGATTGCGGAACGGACATGGGGGAAATCGGGCCTGGAACGTCGGGCGATTGCGGCTCGCAGTGTATCATGCGCGCCCCGACGCACCCGCCGCCCGATGCCGTGAATCCGCCTGCAAAAGCCCTGCCCCGCTCCCGCGCCACGCGGGTCGCGGGCGCCGGCCGGGCCGGCCCGGCAGTCGCGGTGCCAGCGCCCGCGCGCGGGTGCGCGGCAGCGGCCGGACACGACGATGATTGAGCCCGCCAGTCGCCTGCCCGCGAGCGCGGCGCCGCGGGTCGCCTACCTGCCGGTGCCCGTCGCGCTCGATGCACGCACGCTGGCACTGGTGGGATTCGGCGCGCGACCGCTGCCCGACGATCCGCGCGTCGTGCGCGTGAACCTCGAGCCCCTGGCAGGCGCGCCGCTGGCCGAGTGCTGGCACGCGCAGGGCGCGGTGCGCAGCGGACGCGCCGATCATGTGCGCTGGGCTGCCGACGACAGCCACCTCTTCGGCGTGGTCGAAATCGACGAGCGCGAGGCGGGCGGGATCGAGGCCGCGGCGCGCGAGGCCTATGCGCGGATCCGCGCCCACACCGCCCAGGGCGCGCATCCGCACCTGCTGCGGCTGTGGAATTTCATCGACGCGATCAATGCCGGCGACGACGACGACGAGCGCTACCGGCGCTTCTGCGTCGGCCGCGCCGCCGGCCTCGCGCTCGACCCGGACGCGACCCATGCCGCGGCCACCGCGATCGGCCGCCGCGACGGCGTGCCGCTGCTGCAGGTGCTGTGGCTGGCCGCGCGCGACCCCGGCCGCTCGCACGAGAACCCGCGCCAGGTCAGCGCCTACCGCTATCCGCGCCAGTACGGCCCCACCCCGCCCTCCTTCGCGCGCGCCATGCGCGGCCCGGGCGGCACGCTGTACGTGTCGGGCACCGCGAGCGTGGTCGGCCACGAGACCCGCCATCCGGGCGAGCTGCGCGCGCAGCTCGACGAGACCCTGCACAACCTCGAGCACCTGCTCGCGCACGCCGCGCGCCAGGACGGGGTGCCGACCGCGTTCGGGGTCCACAGTCCGCTCAAGGTCTACCTGCGCGACCGCGCCGCCCTCGACGGCGTCGTGGCGCTGCTGCGCGAACGCCTGCCGGCCGGCACGCCGTATGTGGTGCTCGAGGGCGACATCTGCCGCGGCGACCTGCTGGTCGAGATCGACGGGACGGTGTGCCTGCCCTGAGCGCGGCGGTTCGGTGCGAGGTCTATCGCGCGCAGAGCGCGCTCCTGCAGAGCCGGCCTTGTAGGAGCGCGCTCTGCGCGCGATAGGCGCCCCGAACAGCGCAAGCCCTGGCGGTCAACGCGCCCGGGCCCGCGCCCGGCGTTGCCTTCATGCATCTTTGCGCCCCAGCGCCGCCAGCAGCGCCTCGCGCGGGAGCTTGCCGACCGCGTTGCGCGGCAGCGCGTCGACCAGCAGCAGCGGGCGCGGCATGAACGCCGGGTCGACGGTGTCGCGCAACTGGGCCAGCAGGCCGGCGGTGGTGGCGCCGGGCGCCACCACCAGCGCGGCCAGGCGCCGCACGCCCTCGCCGGGCGCGGCATCGGGCTGCACGACCACGGCATCGCGCACGCCGGGCAGCGCGAGCAGGCGGCGGGTGAGTTCGGCCAGCGAGGCGCGCTTGCCGGCGATCTCGACCAGGTCGACGTTGCGGCCGCGCAGGACGAAGCGGCGCCCGGGCAACTGCTCGACCACGTCCTGCAGCGTGTTGGCTTCGGCGAACCATGGCGCCTCGACGCGGGTGCCGTCGGGCCCCGCATGCAGGGCGACGTCGTCGTAGAGCGTCCAGGCCTCTTCGACCGCGGTGCGGCGCTGCGCGATCACGCAGGTCTCGGTGGCACCGAACATCTCCAGCAGCGGCGCGCCGAAGCGGCGTTCGACCGCCGCAGCCACTTCGGCATCGAGCGGCGCGGTGGCGCACACGACCAGGCCCAGCGTGGGCAGGTCCAGCCCCGCGGCCAGCAAGGCGCGCAGGTGCACCGGGGTGCTGACCAGCACGCGCGGCGCCGGCACCTCGGACAAGGCCTGGGCGATGTCGGCGGGCAGCAGCGGGCGGCCCGCATGCACCGCGAAGTCGCTCATCAGCGGCAGCAGCACCGACAGCTCCATGCCGTACATGTGCTGCGGCGGCACCGTGGCCACCAGCGCGGGATCGCCGCGCAGGCCCTGGGTGCCCAGCGCCGCCGTGATCGCCTGCGCATTGCGCCTGCTGCCGGCGGCGAATGCAGCCCAGGTCTTGAGATGCTGGCGCGGATGGCCGGTGCTGCCCGAGGTGAATCCAATCGCCGCGACATGGCTGCCCGCGATCCGCGGCGAGGCCTCCGGCCCGGGCCCGGCGTGGGCCGCGGCAAAGGCAACCAGGCCGTCGTCGCAGGCGTGGTGGTCGGGCCAGGCCGCGGCCAGTTCGCCCAGCACCTGCGGCGCGCGCGAGGGCGGCAGCAGGTTGCCCTGGCCGCGCACGAGGCCGGCGCCGAAGGCGACCAGGAAGCGGTCGCGCTGCTCGCACAGGTTCAGGAGCTGGCGGCGCGGCGGCAGGCGTGCCGCCACGGCCTCGACCTCGGCGAGGAACTGGCGCGCCCGCAGCGGCACGTTGCCGCGCCAGAGCACGACGCGGTCGGAGTCGGCGGCGTGCAACAGCGGCAGGCCATCGCCCACCGGGGGCACGGCCGCGCGTGGATCGCGGATGGACGACATCGCGGGGGCTCCCCCGCCCCGGGACCTGTACGATTCAGGCTAGCGTGGCCGAAGCGGCGCGGCGGCTCAAGCCCGCCGCCCCGCCCGCTCAGCCGCCGGGTCCGGCGGGTTCGGCCGCGACCTTGGCCGCGCGCTTGCCCGGGGCGGCCTTCTTGGCTGCGGCCTTCTTCGCAGCCGCCTTCTTCGGCGCGGCCTTGCGCGCGGCGGCCTGCTTCTTCGGTGCCGGCTTCGCGGCCGCGTCGCCGTTGGCACCCGCAGCGGCCGCCTTGCGCGCGCGCGGCGCCTTGGCCGCGGCCTTGGGCGCCGCGGCCCCGCGCGCGCCGCCGCGACGGAAGCCGCCGCGCGCCGGGCGCAACGGCGCGGCCTCGAGCAACGCGGCGCACTCGTCGCGGGTCAGCGAGCGCGGCTCGCGGTCCTTGGGAATCTTGGCGTTCTTGCTCCCGTCGGTGATGTAGGGGCCGTACTTGCCGTTGAGGACCTGGATCGCGCCGTCGTCGAAACTGGCGATGATGCGGTTGGCGAGCGCCTCGGCCTTCTCGCGCAACAGCTCGATCGCGCGCGGCAGCTCGATGGTGTAGGCATCGTCGCCGGGCTTGAGCGAGGCGTAGGTCTTGCCGTGCTTGACGAAGGGGCCGAAGCGCCCGATCGCGGTGCTGATCTCCTCGCCGTCGGGCGCGGCGCCGAGCACGCGCGGGAGCTTGAACAGCTCGAGCGCATCGGCCAGCTCGATGGTGAAGATGCTCTGGCCCGGCCGCAGCGAGGCGAACTTGGGCGTGTCGCCGTCCTCGGTGGTGCCGATCTGCGCCATCGGCCCGTAGCGGCCCAGGCGCGCGACCACGCGCTTGCTGGTGGCCGGGTCGAAACCGAGCTCGCGCGCGGTGGGCCGCGGCGTGCTGACGCCGCCGACCTCGTCGACCTGGGCCTTGAACGGACCCCAGAACTTGCCCATCAGCGGGATCCAGTCCTCCTCGCCGCGCGACACCGCGTCGAGCTCGTCCTCGAGCTTGGCGGTGAAGTCGTAGTCGACGTAGGTGCTGAAGTTCTCGCCCAGGAACTTCGCCACCACGCGACCCACGTCGGTGGGCCGGAAGCGGCGGCTGTCGAGGTACACGTACTCGCGCGCGAGCAGGGTCTGGATGATGCTGGCGTAGGTCGAGGGGCGGCCGATGCCATATTCCTCCAGCGCCTTGACCAGGCTGGCCTCGGAGTAGCGCGGCGGTGGCTCGGTGAAGTGCTGGTCGGCCACGACCGCGGTGATCGGCACGCGGTCGCCCTTGGCCATCGCGGGCAGGCGCCGGCCTTCGTCGGCATCGTCCTCGCCCGCGACGTCCTTGCCTTCCTCGTACACGGCGAGGAAGCCGGGATCGACCACGGTGGTGCCGCTGGCGCGGAAGGCGTGGCGCTCGCCGGCGGCGAAGTCCACCGACACGGTGTTGAGCGTGGCCGGGATCATCTGGCAGGCGACGGTGCGCTTCCAGATCAGCTCGTAGAGCTTCTGCTGGTCCGGGTTGAGGTACGGCGCCACGCTGTCGGGCGTGCGCGCAGCCGAGGTCGGGCGGATCGCCTCGTGCGCTTCCTGCGCGTTCTTGGACTTGGTCTTGTAGAGCTGGCCGTGCTCGGGCAGCGCATGCGCGCCGTAGCGCTGCGCGATGACCTGGCGCAATTCGGCGATCGCATCGACCGCGAGGTGGGTCGAATCGGTGCGCATGTAGGAAATGAGCCCCACCTGGCCCTCGTCGGCGCCCAGCGACACGCCTTCGTACAGCCCCTGCGCCAGGCGCATGGTGCGGTTGGCGGAGAAGCCGAGTTTGCGCGAGGCCTCCTGTTGCAGCGTGGAGGTGATGAAGGGCGCGGCCGGGCGCCGCTGGCGCTGCTTGCTCGTGACCTCCGAGACCAGCAGCGCGCCGTTGGCGGCTTTCGCGATCGCGCTGCGCGCGGCCTCGGCGCTGGCGCCGTCGCGGAAGCTGAACTGCTCGACCTTGTGGCCGTCGTAGCGCGTGAGGCGCGCCTGGAAGGCCTGCTGCGGATGGGCGCAGTCGGCGGCCAGGGTCCAGTACTCCTGCGCCTTGAAGGCCTCGATCTCCTCCTCGCGCACCACGATCATGCGCAGCGCCGGCGACTGCACGCGCCCGGCCGACAGGCCGGTGCGGACCTTGCGCCACAGCACCGGCGAAAGGTTGAAGCCGACCAGGTAATCGAGCGCGCGGCGCGCCTGCTGCGCGTCGACCAGCGGCGCGGAGATCCGGCGCGGGTGCTTCATCGCCTCGCCGATGGCGCGCGGCGTGATCTCGGTGAAGACCACGCGGTGCAGGGCGCGCCCCTCGAGCAGGCCGCGCTCCTTGAGGATCTCGGCGATGTGCCAGCTGATCGCCTCGCCTTCGCGGTCGGGGTCGGTCGCGAGGTAGAGCGAGTCGGCGGCCTTGGCCGCGTGCGCGATCGCCTCGACGTGCTTCTCGTTCTTCTCGATCAGCTCGTAGCGCATCGCGAACTTGCGCTCCGGATCGACCGCGCCTTCCTTGGGCACGAGGTCGCGGACATGGCCGTACGAGGCCAGGACATGGAAGTCCTTGCCGAGGTACTTGTTGATCGTCTTCGCCTTGGCCGGCGATTCGACGATGAGGAGGTTCTTGGCCATGGGTTCAGGGGATCCGCAGCGGAGGGCTGGCAACAATGCGCAGGGTGGTACAGACAACGTGAAAAGCGCCTCGCGTGCGTACGCGTACGCGCGCGCTCGCGGGTGCGCACGCACGCGCGCCCGCACAACTCACTGAAAACACGGGAGTTATGGTGCTGTCAACCCAACGGGCGTGACGCCCCCCGATGGGGCTCAGTGGACCGGCTCGCCTTCGCTCTCGAGCAGGTGCCCCTGGATCCACGCGTAGGCCGCTTCCTGGCCGGGTTGGTTGAACATGACCATGAGGACCACCCACTTGAGGTCGTCGAGGTCGAGTTCGGCCAGTTCCAGGGCCATGGCGCGCTCGATCACCAGCTCGCGGCGGGTGGCGTCGAGCACCCCCTGCTGCTCCAGGTACAGCAGGAATCCGCGGCAATCCGCGTCCAGGCGGGTGAGCTCCGGGCCGGCATAGACCCGCACCGGCCCGCTGCCGGTGCCGATCGGGGCCACGCCGTCCGCGCGGCCGCGCTCCAGCTCGTCGAGCCAGTCGAAGGCCTTGCGGATCTCGCCGGGCGGAAAGCCCGCTTCCAGCAGGGTGGCCTGGAGGGAATCGCGGTCGGGCGATCCTTCCGGCGCGTCGGTGATGAAGTGTTCGAAGAGGTAAACCAGGACGTCCAGGACGTTTTCTTTCAAGGTCGCGCGTTCCCAGGGATGCGTGCGCCGCGCCGGCGGCGCGACGGGACCGATGCTTGCCCCTCCCCACGGCACCGGCATGACGCGCCGGCACCGACGTCCCCGCATCAACGGGGACCACAGCCCGCCTCGCCTCGGCCCGACGGCGCCAGGATGGCGTACCGGCCGCCGGGATGGACGGCGACCTCGCCGTCGATCTCCAGCAGGGACAGGATCGAAGATACGGTGGCGGCGGTCAACCCGGAACGCAAGACCAGGGCATCGACCGGCAGCGGATCGTGGCCCAGCGCGGCGCGCACGCGGGCCCGCGCCGGGTCGGCGGGCGGCGCTGTCGCGGCCGGCCGCGCGGGCGTCGCCGCGGCCCGCGCGAGGCGCCCGGCGATGTCGGCGCCGAGCGCTCGCGCCAGCGGGCCGAGGCCGTCCAGGACCTCGTCCACGCCCTCGACCAGGCGCGCCCCGTCGCGGATCAGCCGATGGCAGCCGCGCGCCATGGGATGGTGGATCGAGCCGGGAATGGCGTAGACCTCGCGCCCGTACTCGCCCGCCAGCCGCGCCGTGATCAGCGAGCCCGAGCGCAGGCCCGCCTCCACCACCAGGATGCCGAGCGCGAGCCCGGCGATGATGCGGTTGCGCTGCGGGAAGTGCGGCGCGCGCGCGGGCGTGCCGGGCGGGAACTCCGAGACCAGCGCGCCCTCGGCGGCGATGCGCGCGGCGAGCGCGCGATGGCGCGGCGGATAGACCTCGTCGAGCCCGGTGGCGCAGACCGCGATCGTGGGCGTCGCGGCCTCCAGCGCGGCCGCGTGCGCGGCGCCGTCGATGCCGCGCGCCAGCCCGCTGGTGATCGCCAGGCCGGCGCCGGCCAGCGCGAGGCAGAACTCGCGCGTGGTGGCGAGACCGCCCGGGCTGGCGCGCCGGCTGCCGACCACCGCGACCTGGGCGCGCCACAACACGGCCGGATCGCCGCTGACGTAGAGCCGCGGCGGCGGATTGCCGATGCGCGCGAGCAGCGGGGGGTAGTCGTCGTCACCCAGCGCCAGGCAGCAATTGCCGGGTAGCGCCAGCCAGGCGGCGAGGCGGCGCGGATCGGTGGGGTAGCTCATGCCCGCAGGCTAGCGGGCGTGGCGCGCGCGGCGTGTCAGCCCCCAGCGCCGCGCGTTGTAGGAACTCGTTGCGCGGACGCGCGGGTCTGGCGGGGCACTGTAGGAGCGCACCTTGTGCGCGACCGCGGAACTTCGCTCCGCCGCAGTCACCTCGTGGCGCGAGGCGATGCGTGGTTCCGCGGTCGCGCACAAGGTGCGCTCCTACAGGATGGCGGGCCGACCGCAGGGCCAGGACGGCGGCCCGCGCGCGGGTTCCCGGACGGCGGCCCGCCCGCGCATTCCAGGGCGGCGGCCCGCCGCTGCGCGCCTCAGCGCAGCGGCGCGCGCAACTCGTCGCCCAGGTGCACCGGGCGGATGCCATCCATCACCAGGCCGTAGCTCACGCGGTCGAAGGTACGGAAGATCATCACGTGGCCGACGAACTCGGCCGGCAGCTCGACCATCGCCTTGCGGTCGCTGAACGTGGTGCGGAAATCGGCGTCGGCGAACTCGACCTCGTCGCGGATCACGTCGCCCGGTTCGAAGATCGAGAACACGTGGCCGTTCTCCACCCCGTGCTGCACGCCGCGGTTGAGCGCGACCACCTGGCGCGGGCCGATCGCGGTGAGCGCATCGTCGCGGTGGAAGGCCATCACGCGCATGTTGTCGGGCACCGCGGCCGGGGCGCGCGGGAAGAACTCGAGGTCGAAGGGCAGGGTGGTCTCGGTCAGCACCAGGTCACCCTTGCGGATCTCGACGTCCCCGTACTGGATCAGCACGGTGGCGGGATCGCCGCCGCGCAGCACCTCGCCCTGGCCGATGTCCAGGACCTCGTGGCCGAGGTAGTCGGTGTGGCGTTGCTTGCCGCGCAGGACCCAGACGCTCTCGTTCCACCAGCGGCTCATGGTGCGGCCGCGATGGCTGGTCCATTCCAGCGCCTGCGGCAGCTTGTATTCGACATCCCACGGATAATTGGCCGGGACGTCGTAGTAGGCGAAGGTCGGGCGCGAGATGGTGACCTTGGTGCCGGGCGCGAAGTCGGCCCCGCGCACGTAGGCGATCTGGCCGGTGGTGGCGCGCAAGCGGTTCTCCTCCAGCGCCACCACGTAGGGCAGGCGCTCGACCTCCGACTCGTCCATCAGGCGGAAGTCTTCGAGGAAGGGCTCGATCTGGCCCAGCGGCACGGCCTTGATCGCGTCGGCCAGCGATTCGCGCCGGACCTGCGGGCCGCCCGTGTTCTGCACATACGGCCGCCCGTTCAGGTAGGCCAGGCTGAGGCGGTCCCCGGGATAGATCAGGTGCGGATTCTGCACCTGCGGGTTGGCCTGCCAGATCTCCGGCCACAGCCAGGGCTTGGTCAGGAACTTGCCGGCGATGTCCCACAGCGTGTCGCCGCGCTGGACGACATACACGTCGGGATGGTCGGCCCGGAGCTCCACGTCCTCGGCGGCAAAAACCGCCAAGGCCAATGCAGCTCCCGCCACAACTGCAAGCAATTGTTTAAGCATGATGGCCAAAGTCCTGATTCCCCGGGGCCTTCGCGAATATAGCGCAAAGGCCCCCCAGTGAAAACGAGGCCCCGTTCCCGGTTCCGGGGGCCCCCCGGCCGGCTTGAAACGCCGGGGTCCGTGCCGCACTCTGGAGGCATGGCCCTCCTCACTATCCTTGAATTCCCCGATCCCAGACTGCGAACCAGGGCGCAGCCGGTGGAACGGGTCGACGACGCCTTGCGCCGCTTGGTCGATGACATGCTTGAAACCATGTACGCGGCCCCCGGCATCGGCCTGGCCGCGACCCAGGTCGACGTGCACCGCCGCCTGGTGGTGATCGACGTGTCCGAGACCAAGGACCAACCCCTGGTGCTGATCAACCCGACCATCCTCGGCAAGGCCGGCAGCCAGGTCTACCAGGAGGGCTGCCTGTCGGTTCCGGGGATCTACGCCGACGTGGAACGCGCGGACCAGGTCCGCGTCAGCGCCCTGGATCGCGACGGCCGCACGATCGAATTCGAGGCCGACGGATTGCTGGCGGTGTGCATCCAGCATGAGCTGGACCACCTCGAGGGCAAGGTCTTCGTCGACTATCTGTCGGCCTTCAAGCGCGAACAGGTGCGCAAGCGCCTGGAGAAGCACGCCCGCGACAAGCGCGCGGACGCGCGCGAACACACGCTTTGAGGCGGCGCTGACGGTCGCCGGGCCAGCGCGGCGGCAATGATGCGGCGCTGTCGCGACCATCGATTCCGCGGTCGCGCATGAGATGCGCTCCTACAATGGCAATGCTGCCGCGACGTTCGGGTCCGCGGTCGCGCATGCGACGCGTCCAGGCGGCGCCGCTCCCGTAGGAGCGCATCTCATGCGCGACCGCGGACTTGCAGGTCCAATCACGCTGCGATCGCAGCGACGCTTTCCACCGGAGTTCCCCGCTTGAAGCCCCAACGCATCGTTTTCGCCGGCACGCCCCACTTCGCCGTGCCCTGCCTGCAGGCCGCGCTGCGCAGCGGCCATGAGGTCGTGGGCGTGTACACCCAGCCCGACCGGCCGGCGGGGCGCGGCCGCGAGCTGGTGCCCAGCGCGGTGAAGGTGCTGGCGCAGCAGTGCAACGTGCCGGTGTTCCAGCCCGGGGACTTCAAGTCGCCCGAGGCCCGGGCGCAGCTCGAGGCGCTCAAGCCGGACCTGATGATCGTGGTGGCCTACGGCATGATCCTGCCGCGGTCCGTGTTGCGCATCCCGCGCCTGGGCTGCTGGAACGTCCACGCCTCGCTGCTGCCGCGCTGGCGCGGCGCGGCGCCGATCCAGCGCGCCCTGCTGGCCGGCGACACCCGCACCGGCGTGTGCCTGATGAAGATGGAGGCCGGGCTCGACACCGGGCCGGTGATGATCTCGCTCGAGACCCCGATCGCGCCCGACGACACCACCGGCACGCTGCACAACCGCCTCGCCACGCTCGGCGCGCAACTGGTCGAGGATGCGCTCAAGCTCCTGCGCGTGGGCCTGTCGCCGGCCGCGCAGCCGCAGGCCGCCGACGGCGTCACCTACGCGCGCAAGATGGAGAAGGCCGAGGCGCGGCTCGACCTCGCCCTGCCGGCGGTGGAACTCGAGCGCGCGGTGCGCGCGTTCTATCCGTGGCCGGTGGCCGAACTGCAGCTCGAGGGCGAGCGCCTGCGCGTGCACCAGGCCGAGGTGGTGGCCGATGCCCCGGCCGCCGCGCCCGGCACCCTGCTCGAGGCCGACCGCCGCGGCATCCTGCTCGCGACCGGCGCCGGCGGGCTGCGCCTGTTGCGCGTCCAGCGCGAGGGCGGCCGGCCGGTCGGCGCCGCCGACTACCTCAATGCGCGCCCGCTCGCGGTCAACGCGCCGCGCACCTCGTGAGCGAATCCGGCGACGCGCGGGTCGAGGCGGCGCGCGCGATCACGCGCGTGCTGCGCGACGGCGCCGCGCTCGACGCGCAATGGCCGGCGGCGGACGCGCGCCTGGCCGATCCGCGCGACCGCGGCCTGGCGCGCGCGATCGCCTACGCCGCGCTGCGCGGCATCCATCGCTACGAGGCCCTGCTGGCGCAGTTGCTGCAGAAGCCGCTGCCCCCGCGCGAGGCCGCGATCCACGCCCTGCTGGTGTGCGGGCTGGCGCAACTCGAGCAGGAGATCACGCCGGGCTACGCGGCGGTGAGCGGCAGCGTGGCCGCGGCGCGCATGCTCGGCCGCCCGCAGCATGCCGCGCTGGTCAATGCGCTGCTGCGCCGCTACCAGCGCGAACGCGCCGCGCTCGAGCACGCGCTGCCGGGCACCGACGCGGTGCGCCACAACCATCCGGCCTGGCTGGTCGCGGCGCTGCGCGCCGCGTGGCCCGATGCCTGGGAAGCGGTGCTCGCGGCCGGCAACGCGCCGGCGCCGCTGTGGTTGCGGGTCAACCGGCGCCGCGCGTCGATCGAGGAGTACGCCGCGACGCTGGCGGCCAGCGGCCTCGCGCCCACGCGCCATCCGCTGCTGCCCGACGGCCTGTGCCTGGCGCCGGCGCCGGACCTCGCCACCCTGCCCGGCCTGGCCGAGGGCCACATTTCAGTGCAGGACGGCGCCGCGCAGCTCGCGGTGGAACTGCTGGCGCTGGCGCCCGGCCTGCGCGTGCTCGATGCCTGCGCGGCGCCCGGCGGCAAGAGCGCGCACCTGCTCGAACGCGAACCCGCGCTGGCGATGCTGCTCGCGCTCGACGACAAGCCGGCGCGGGTAGCGCGCGTGCGCGAGACCCTCGCACGTCTGGGGCTGGCGGCCGAAGTTCGCGAGGGCGACGCGACCGCACCCGCCGGCTGGTGGGACGGCAAGCCTTGGGACCGCATCCTGGTCGACGCGCCATGCTCGGGCACCGGCGTGATCCGCCGCCATCCCGACATCCGCCTGCTGCGCCGCGCCGACGACCTCGCCGGCCTGACGGCGCTGCAGGATCGCCTGCTCGACGCGCTGTGGCCTTTGCTGGCCCCGGGGGGCCGGCTAGTCTATGCGACCTGTTCGGTCCTGCCGGCGGAGAACGATGAGCGGATCGCGGCCTTCCTGGCGCGCACGCCAGCCGCGGTGGCCGTGGACGCGGTGCCGCAGGGCTTCGGACGCCCTTGCGCGCACGGGCGCCAGAACCTCTCGGGGGTCGACGGCATGGACGGCTTCTACTACGCGGTGCTCGCGCATCGCGCCTGAGCGCCGCGGCCGCGGCGCCGCGCGCGGCCTGCTCGCGGCGCTGGGCGCGCTCGCCCTCGGCGCCTGCACGGGCGCCGCCACCGGACCCGCGCCGCAGGCGCAGATCGTGCAGGCCGCGCTCGCCACCGGGCCCGCGCTCGAGGCCGACCTGCGCCTGGTGTTCTCGCCCACGATGCTCGAGGCGCTCGATCGCGGCATCCCGCTCACGCTGTCGATGGAGCTGCGCGCCGATACGCGCGGCGCCACGCGCCTGGTCGAACGGCAGCGACTCGAACTGCGCTACCTGCCGCTGGCGCAGCAGTACCAGTGGCTCGAAAGCGCGAGCGGCGCGCGCCGGACCTTTCCGCGCCGCACCCAGTTGCTGGCCGCGCTCGACCACGTGCGCCTGGCGCTCCCGGCGTCGTGGGGCGCGATCGCCGCCGGCACGCCGCTGGCCTTGACCCTGACCCTCGACCGCAGCGCCCTGCCCGGGCCGCTGCGCCTGCCCTCCCTGCTCGCGCGCGACTGGCGCCTGCCCGAAGCCCGCCACGCATGGCCACACGCCGGCTGACGCGGCTCGCGCTCACGGCGCTGCCGGCGCTGGCGCTGGCGGCGCTGCTGTTCGCCGCGCTGTTCCTCGCCGGCGACGCCGAAACCGACGCCAGCCGGCTGGGTGGATTCCCGCCGTGGCTGTTCGGCGGCGCCGCGGTCGCGGTGCTGGTGCTGCTCGGCACCATCGCGGTGGCGCTGGGACGCCTGCTGCGGCAGGTGCGCGCGCGCGCACCGGGCGCGCGCCTGGCCTCGCGCTGGACCCTGGCGCTGGTGCTGCTGGCGGTGCCGCCGGTGCTGCTGGTGTACGGCTTCGCCCTGCGCTTCGTCACCACCAGCATCGATTCCTGGTTCAACGTGCGCGTGGCCGAGGCGCTCGACGACGCGCTGGCGCTGGGCCGCATCTACCTCGACGACCAGCGCGCGCGCGCCGGAGCCGCGACCGAAGCCGAGGCCCGCGCGCTGGCGATCCTCGACCGCGGCGCATGGTCGGCGGCGCTGGACACCGCGCTGGACCAGCGCGGCGCGCTCGGGCTCGCGGTGTTCTCCGGCAACGGCGCGCTGCTGGCGGCGGCGGCCGCCGATCCGCGCCTGCTGCTGCCGGCGGCGCCCGAGGCGGCGACCCTGCTGGGCGTGCGCAACGGCGGCACCGACGTGCAGGTCGAGCCGCTGGGCACCGACCTCGCGGTGCGCGCGGTGTCCACGGTCGATGCCGATGCCGTGCTGGTCGCGACCTACCCGCTGCCGGCCGCGGTGCAGCCGCTGGCGCGACGCATCGAATCGAGCTGGCACGACTACCAGCGCCTCGCCTTCCTGCGCGGCTCGCTCAAGCTGACCTTCGTGCTGATCCTGTCCGCGGTGCTGCTGCTCTCGCTGCTGCTCGCGGTGCTGGCCGCGTTGCGGGTCGCGCGCCGCCAGGTCGAGCCGGTGGCGCGACTGGCGCGCGGGACCCAGGAGATCGCCGCCGGCCACCTCGGCCACCAGTTGCCGCCGGCCGGCGACGACGAACTGGGCTTCCTCACCGATTCCTTCAACCGCATGTCGGCCGAGCTCGCCGATGCCAGCTTGCGCGAGCATGCGAGCCAGGCCGAGACCGAGCGCCAGCGCGCCTACCTGCAGGCGGTGCTCGAACGGCTGTCCTCGGGCGTGATCGCCTACGACGCCGACGGTCGCCTGCGCACCGCCAACACGGCGGCGACGGAGATCCTCGGCCTGCCGGAGGCGCGGGTGCCGGAGACGCTCGATGCGCTCGCGGCGCTGCGCCCGGCACTGGCGCCGCTGGCGGTACTGCTGGCCGCGCGGGCACGCGAGGGCGTGCGCGAATGGCGCGAGGAGCTGCGCCTCGCCGGTGCCGATGGCGACCAGGTGCTGGTGCTGCGCGCGGCCGAGCTGCCGGGCGCCGCCGAGCCCGGCGCCGCCGGCAATGGCGCGCGCTACGTGGTGGTGTTCGACGACCAGACCGTGCTCAACCAGGCCCAGCGCGAAGCGGCCTGGGGCGAGGTCGCGCGGCGCCTCGCGCACGAGGTCAAGAACCCGCTGACGCCGATCCAGCTCGCCGCCGAGCGCATGGAGTACAAGCTGGCGCCGCGCCTCGAAGGCGAGGACCGCGCCCTGCTGGGCAAGGCCACGCAGACCATCGTGGCCCAGGTCGAGGCGCTCAAGGCCATGGTCAACGCCTTCGGCGACTATGCGCGGCCGCCGCAGCTGCGGCTGGAGCCATTGGCGCTCAATGCGCTGGTCGCCGCGGTGCTGGACCTCTACGACCAGTCGCTGCCGCAAGCGGTGGCGCGCGCGCTCGATCCGGCCGAGCCGCGCGTGCGCGCCGATGCGGTGCGGATGCGCCAGCTCCTGCACAACCTGGTCAAGAACGCGCTCGAGGCGTCCGCGGGCGAGCCCGTGATCGAGGTCGCGACGCGGATCGCCGCGGGCGAGGTGGAGATCGTGGTGTCCGACCGCGGTGCCGGGCTGCCGCCCGACTTCGACGCGCGCTGGTTCGAGCCCTATCGCAGCGGCAAGTCCCGCGGCTCGGGCCTCGGTCTGGCGATCGTGCGCAAGGTCGCCGAGGAGCACGGCGGCAACGTGCGCGCCGAACGCCGCGACGGCGGCGGCGCGCGCTTCGTCGTGACCCTGCCGCTGGCCTAGTACCGGTCGGTTTGCGCCTTTGTAGGAGCGCACCTTGTGCGCGACCGCGGACTGGCCCGGCCACCCCGGTCCCCATTCGAGCTGGATGCCAGCGTGACAGTCCGCGGTCGCGCACAAGGTGCGCTCCTACAGGGCAATCGCGACGTGCAACGCGTCGAAGCGCGTCCGGGACCGCCGGCATCCGCGTGCCGGCGAGTTCCACTGAATGTCTGAGCCGGCACGCGGATGCCGGCGGGCCCGGACCCCCACGATCGCGGCACCCGGCATTCGTCGCGTGGCGCCTGCATGCGACAATCCGCGCCCGCCATGATCCCGCGCTTCCTCTCCCACGCCAGCACGCGCCGCGATGCCTGGCTCCTGTTCGGCTTCGCGCTGGTCGTGCTGGCGACCGGGATGGGCCTGCGCGACCCGTGGCCGGCGGACGAGCCGCGCTTCGCGCTGGTCGCCAAGCAGATGTGGGACAGCGGCAATTTCCTGATCCCGCACCGGGGCATCGAGCCCTATTCGGACAAGCCGCCGGTGTTCATGTGGCTGCAGCTGGCCGGCCATGCGCTGACCGGCTCATGGCGACTCGCTTTCCTGCTGCCTTCGTTGCTGGCCGCGCTGGGCACCCTGGCCCTGGTGTACGACCTGTCGCGCCGGGCGTGGTCGGCGCGCGCGGCGTGGTGGGCCACCGCGTTGCTGCTGCTCACGCTGCACTTCACCTACCAGGCCAAGAAGGCGCAGATCGATCCGACCCTGGTGTTCTGGGTCACGCTCTCGGCCTACGGCCTGCTGCGGCATGTGCTCAAGGGTCCGGCTTGGGGCTGGTACTGGCTGGGCTGGTTCGCCGCGGGACTGGGCACCATCACCAAGGGCGTCGGCGCGATCGCGCTGCTCGCCTTGTTGCCGTACCTGTGGGCGCGCTGGCGCGGCTGGCGCGGGCTCGCCGCGGGCATCGGCGGCTGGCGCGGGGCGGTCGCGCCGCTGTTCCTGGTCGCCGCGCTGTCGATCTGGCTGTTGCCGATGCTGCTGGCGACCTATGGCTCGGGCGATCCGGCGCTGCGCGCCTATGCCGACGACATCCTCTTCCGCCAGACCGCCAAGCGCTACGCCGATCCCTGGCACCACGTGAAGCCGGCCTGGTACTACCTCGGCGTGATGCTGCCGATGTGGATGCCGCTCAACTTCGCCTGGCCCTGGGCCTTCGGCGCCTGGTGGCGGCGCCTGCGCTGGCGCCGCGACGCCCGTTTCCTGATCCCGCTGGCGTGGGCCGCGCTCGTGGTGCTGCTGTTCTCCAGCAGCCCGGGCAAGCGCGACGTCTACATCCTGCCGGCGCTGCCGATGCTGGCCTTCGCCAGCGCGCCGCTGCTGCCCGGCATCGTGCGTCGCCGAGGCTTCCAGGTCCTGTGCTTCGCGCTGGCCGCGCTGCTGGCGCTGGCGACGCTGGGCGCGGGCCTCGCCGCGATCGTGGGCGAGCCGCGCTTCGAAGTCGCGCAGGAAGCCGCGCGCGGCCTCGACCCGGCCTCCGACAGCGGCTGGTGGATGCTGCTGGCGGTGGGCGCGATCGGCATCGTGGGCCTGGTCGTGTTCCGCCTGCGCCGCGGACTCGCGGCACTCGCGACCATGCTGGCCGCGATCTGGATCCTGGCCTTCGGCCTGTGGGGCTATCCGCTGATCAACGACGCCAACTCGGCGCGCGGCGTGATGGAACGCGCGCGCGCGCTGGCCGGACCCGGCACCGAGCTCGGGCTGGTGGCTTGGAAGGAGCAGAACCTGCTGCACGCGGTGCCGCCGGTGACCGAGTTCGGCTTCCTGCGCAGCTGGGGCGAGCAGCGCGTTGATGGGTTGGCGTGGATGGCGCAGGCGCCGGACACGCGCAGGCTGTTCGTGCTCGAGGAGGCGCTGGGGCCCTGCGTGCAGCGCGAGCTTGCGCAGGCGGTGGGGATCTCCAATCGCCGCACCTGGTGGCTGGTCGGCAGCGATGCGCTGGAACCTGGCTGCCATGACGCGGGTGGCGGCCCTGACCAGGGCGACTCGGCAAAGCGCGCGCGCGAATGAGCGCCGTGCAGGCCAGCGTCATCGTCTCGACCTACAACCAGCCCGACTGGCTCGAACGCGTGCTGCTGGCCTACGCGCGCCAGGACACGCCCGGCTTCGAGCTGGTGGTTGCCGACGACGGCTCGCGCGAGGACACCCGCGCGCGCATCGACGCGCTGCGGCCCGCGCTGCCGTATGCGCTCAAGCACGTCTGGCATCCGGACGACGGCTTCCGCAAGTGCGTGATCATGAACCGCGCGATCGAGGCCGCCAGCGCCGATTACCTCATCTTCTCCGACGGTGACTGCCTGCCGCGCGCCGATTTCATCGGCGTGCACCTGCGCGCGCGGGCGCCGCGGCGCTTCCTCTCCGGCGGCTACTTCAAGCTGCCGCGCGCGACCAGCGAGGCGATCACCGCGGCCGAAGTCGCGCGTGGCGCGCACGCCGATCCGGACTGGCTGCGCGCGCACGGCGTGCCGCGCGACCACAAGCTGTGGAAGCTCACCGCGCGCGGCTGGCGTGCGCGGATGCTCAACGCGATCACGCCGGCGCGGGCGAGCTGGAACGGCCACAACGCCTCGGGCTGGCGTCGCGACATCGAGTCCGTCAACGGCTTCGACGAGCGCATGCAGTACGGCGGCGAGGACCGCGAACTTGGCGAGCGCCTGCAGAACGCCGGCATCCGCGGCAAGCGCGTGCGCTACCAGGCCATCGTGGTCCACCTCGACCACGACCGCGGTTACGTGAAGCCCGGGATGATCGAGGCGAACCTCCGTATTCGAGCCGAGACCCGGCGCGCGCATGCGACCTGGACCGAGCATGGGCTGGTGCCCGGGCCGCGGGCGGCCTAGCGCTGAGGTCGCCGGTTGCCGCATCCGCGATTGTGGGAGTCCGCGACTGCCGGCATCTGCGATCGTAGGGGACCGCGACTGCGGGCATCCGCGATCGTAGGAGTCCACGACTGTGGGTATCTGCAATCGTGGGGGTCCGCGACTGCCGGGACCAGGGTGCCGGCTCAGACAGTGAAGCAAACTCGCCGGCACCCTGGTCCCGGCATTCGCGGACGCGCTTCGGTCAAGCGCGCGACGTGAGGCGCTTGCCCTGCGAGAGCGGCTTTCGCCGCCACCGAGGCCCATCGCCCGCAGGGCGGGCTCCTACAAAGCCGGCCTTGTAGGAGCGCGCTCTGCGCGCGATGGGCGCTTGCGGGATAATGCGCGGGCCATGTCCACCCCGAACCTTGCCGACGCCCTCGCACCCGCGCGCCACGCCGCCGCGCCCTTCCCGCACTTCCGCGTCGAAGGCGCGCTGGGCGCCGGCGTCGCCGGGGCGCTGATCGCGCAGTTCCCCGCGCTGGACCTCATCACCCGCGGCGCCGAGGTCGGCGACAACCGCCGTTTCAGCTTCTCGGCCGCCGATGCCATCGACGACGCGCGACTGGCGCCCTTGTGGCGCGACTTCGTCGCCATGCACGTCTCGCAGGCCTTCCTCGACGGCGTGCTGCGCGCGCTGGCGCCCGACATCCGCGCCGCCTTCCCGGATATCGAGGCGCGCATGGGCAAGCCGCTGGAACAATGGCGCGCGGGCCTGCGCCGGCGCCAGACTTTCGCCGATTGCGAGGTGCTGCTCGACGCGCAGGTCTGCGTCAACACCCCGGTGCTGCGCGCCGCCAGCAGCGTGCGCGGCCCGCACGTGGACAAGCCCAACAAGCTCTTCGCTGGGCTCTACTACCTGCGCCCGCCCGCAGACACCACCACGGCGGGCGGCGAACTGCAGCTCTACCGTTACACCAACCCGCGCGCGCACTTCGACGGCGCCGAGCTCGAGCCGCGCGACGTGGAACTGGCGGCGACCGTGCCCTATGCGGCGGACACCTTCGTGCTGTTCGTCAACTCGCTGGCCGCGGTGCACGGGGTCACGCCGCGCCAGCCCACGCCGGCGACGCGGCTCTTCTTCAACCTGATCGGCGAAGTCGCGTTCCCGCTCTTCGACCTCAAGGCGCGCCAGCAGCCGCTGCGTGGATTGCGCCGTGCGTTGCGGCGGGTGGGGGATCGGCTGGCGGGGCGACAGCGGGATTCGGGGCAGCGCTACGACTAGCGGACATCGATGGCTTCCTGTAGGAGCGCATCTCATGCGCGACCGCGGAATCAACGATTGCGGTTGCGTGTGGTCCGCGGTCGCGCATGAG
>Ga0073903_10000486_pt1 | contig 20684 bp, 16 predicted proteins | sample KloWWTKNB14_bulk_FD_66665 | JGI IMG/M metagenome (GOLD analysis project Ga0073903, IMG submission 66665) | Active sludge microbial communities from Klosterneuburg, Austria, studying microevolution and ecology of nitrifiers - Klosterneuburg... | ecosystem: Engineered > WWTP > Aerobic digester >... | reverse complement strand
GCGTACTCCTCCTCGGGCGTATCGAAGCCAAAGTCCACGGCTCCCGCATACGTGAGGCGCAGCGTGGGGGAGTCCTTGGGCAATGTGACCCGGTAGCGTGCCGCGCGGCCCGCTTTCAGAAGATCGCCGCTCGAGCCGTTGATGCCCGTGAAGCCTGCGGTGTCACCGACCGGCAGGCGCTCGACGGTGGGCGAGGACGAGGCAATCACGAGCGGCGCCGCGAGCAGGAATTCGACTTCGCGGCCCGCGTAGGATGCCGGAAAGGTCACGGTACCTTCGACCGCAAGGCCGTGCGAGGCCGGATCGACACGCACGTCGAGGTCATACTGCGGCAGATTCGCCGCCGGTGCGGCCATGGCAGGCCAGACAGAAATGGCTGCGAGGGCGAGCGCGACCGCGTTCGCCCGGATCAGGGAGAGTTTTTTCATTACTTCGGTGTCGGACGTCGGAAAACGAGATCGAGCGTCACCGGCTTGCCGTCGCGGCGGATCTCGAGCGCCGTGCCGTCACCCCAGGCGTATTCGCCGGTCGCGCGCTGCAGGTCGGTGGTCGAGCCGATGGATGTGCTGCCGAGGCGCACGATCACATCACCGACCTTCACGCCCGCCTGGGCGGCGCTGCCGTCCTTATCGACCTGTATGACCTTCGAGGGTTCCTTGCCGATGCGCCCGGCGAGGGAGACGCCGAGCACGGGCAGGCCAGGGCCGTCGCGGCCCGGTACGCCCCAGATGAAATCCGCGTAGGAGGCGCGCACCGGCCCGACCGGTGCGCCACCCGCCTTGCGTACCGCCACGGGAATGAGCGAACGGATTTCGCCGTCGTAGTTCGCGGCGAGCTGGCGCACGCCGCCCAGGTTGTAGGCGACGTGGCCCGCACCGATGAAGATCACGATGATGGCGTTCTTGCCACCATGCTTCTCGAGTGCCTGCGCGGCATTCCAGCCCATCGACGCATCCCAGGCGACCTGGGCGCGATGCAGGCTGTCGAGCTGCGTGTCCGTCATCTGCGAATGCAGCGCGTCGTCCCCGCTGAAGTACGCGCGGAAGAGCCGCTTGTGCTCGGCGTTCGCGAGATCGATCTTCGGCGGCAGGTGCGAGCGCGTCTCGGGGTCGAGCGCCTCGAAGCCCTTCTCGCGAATGAGGTTGACCGCCGCACGCGGCAGGTTCACCCCGTACATACGCAGCTTCTGCTCGCGTGCGTAGTGGAAGATGTCGCGGTAATAGCCCCAGTGATGGGACCAGTAGACGTACCAGCCCGAAAGGTCGACGAAACCCTTTTCCGTGAGCTTGTCGTCGATCCACTGATCGAGCGGCGCCTGCTGGTTGTAGGGGTACATCTCGAGCCCGATCAGGACCTCGCGCCCGGCCTCGTGCAGCGCCTTGATCGCGGCGAGCTCGACGTCGTGGAACTCCGGCGTGGTGTGCTCCTCGCCGACGAAGAGGACCCGGGTCTTCGCGAGGCGCTTCGCAAATTCAGCCGGCGTGACGAGCTCGCCGGCGCGCGTGTCGAGCACGCCGTCGAGGGTGACCGCCACCTCCCGACCGGCGCGCGTGGCGTCGCCGATCGGCAGATCGAGGATGTTCTCGCCGGCCATCGCCGGCAGGCTGGCGGCGAGCCAGCCTGCGGCGACGAGAGCGCCGACCGCGACGCGGTGCCCCATCAGAACCGCATCCGCCACGTGATGCCGTAGGTCATCAGGCGCGGGTGCGAGACGTTGTAGCGGATCGGGAAGAAGGTTCCGCTTGCGGAAGTGCCATTCGGCAGCGTGTTGGTGAAGAGCACTTCGCGGAATGCACCCGTCGGCGCGTCTTCATCCGTGAGGTTGCGGCCCCAAAGCTCGAGCGACCAGCGGTCGCTGCGCAGGCCGACCGACGCGTTCAGGGTCGTTGACTCCGGTATGATCGCCTGGTTTGAGGCATCGGCAAATTGCTCGCTGCGATAGGCGGCATCCGAGCGAACAAACCATCTCGTGTCGCCGCGAGCCGCGGCGCTGTAGCCCACACCGAGGTTCCACTGCCACTCCGACTGGCGCAGGATACTGTTGCCCGACACGTCGCCGTCCGGCGCGTAAGTGGGAAACAACGCGAACGTGTCGACCTTGGCGCTATCGTACTTGCCGTCGATATAGGACACACCGGCATTCAGGTCGAGTCCGTCCACGGGGTGCGCGGTGATCGACAGCTCGGCGCCCTTGATCGAAGCGTCGCCGGCGTTGCTGCTGAGCGATACCGGCAGGGTGATCGCCCGGCCGCCGATGTCCTCGAAGACCTGGGGGATCACGATCTCGGACCAATCCATGTAGTACACGTCGAATTCGACGCCCAGGCGGCGATCCAGAAATTCGCTCTTCAGACCGAGTTCATAGCTGAGCATATTCTCGGGGTCGAACGGCTGGATGATTGTTACATTGACCCCTGGGGTATCGACGAACTGCACCTGCGCGCCATCGGAGCCACCGCCCTTTTCCGCGTGCGCGATCGCGCCGTAGAAAGTCATGGTGTCGCTCGGCTGGTAGCGCAGCGTCGTACGCCAGTTGACGAGGCCGAAGCTGTCCGTGCTGCTGTCCCCGCCTGGCGAATGGTTGGTGAAGGATTTCTCTTCGTCGGTGTAACGACCCTCGGCGCTGAAGGAGAGCTTGTCAGTCAGATCGAACTCGAACTGGGCGAAGGCGGACGGCGCCTTGGTTTCATTCTCGAAGACGTTGCCATCGATGGCTCCGCCGGTCGGGCTCGTGAACCAGGCCAGGAAGGCTGCATCGCCCGCGCCGGGTGCGAAATCGGCCCACACCGGACCGAGCGCACCGAAGGTGCAAGCGAGGCAGAATGAGCCGAAGTTGGCCGGCAGGGGACGCGTCGCAAACACGTCGTCGTTGCCTGCTTTGCTGGTCGTATCGTAGTAGTAGCCGCCGACCGCCCAGGTGAAGCGCTTGGACGGGTCGCTCGAATAGCGCAGCTCCTGACTGAACTCCTCGATGGTTGTCCCGGGACCGATCTGCACCAGGCCAGTGAGGAACTGCGGGCGTGCTGCCGATGTCGGGAAGCCGAAAAAGTTGCCGAGTGGCGCCGCCAGGTAAGTGAAAGGAATATTTTCACCGAGATTGCGGCTGGCGTCGATGAAGAACGACTGACTTGTGGTCGAGTACCCCGACAGCGCGTCGAGGGTGCCGCCATTGCCAAGGGTCCATTTCAGTTTCAAGTGGCCGCGTGTCACATCGCGGTCCTCACCGGTGGCGCCGGCAACGACGGTGATACCGTTCTCGCCGACAGGCTGGAACTCGCCGCAGAAGTTCAGCAGGCGACTAGAGAGCATCGGGTTCACGACACGACGGTTCTCGCAATTCGCGATCTCACCGGTCATCGCGGAATTGTCGATCCGGTCATCCGAAATATAGAGACCGAGATCGGCCTCGAAGTTGTCGTTCGGTGTCCAGACGAGCGTGCCGTTGAAAGTCTTGTACTGATAGCCGCCGATGTCAGGGGCCGGGCCGCGACCGGCCCATTGGTTGTTGTACGAACCGTCAAAATTGTCATACAGGACTGCCGCGCGGCCCTTCAGGACGCCCTCGACGAGCGGACCGCTGGCGGAGACCGATGCAAGCAGCCGTCCGTCGTTGCCGAACGTGACTTCGGTCTTGCCCTTGAATTCGTCAGTCGGCTTCGTGGTAATGAAGTTGATCGTGCCGCTGAAGCTGTTGCGGCCGTACATCGCCGCCTGCGGACCCTTCACCACCTCGATGCGCTCGAGATCGAGCTGGCTGAAGTTGAGGCCCTCGCGTGCCGACACGTAGATGCCGTCGATGAAGATCGAGGTATTGTTCTCGCCAAGGATATCGATCGGCGCCACACCTCGAATCACCGGGGCGGGAAGGAATTCGCCGATCACGTTCGAGAACGTGAGGCCGGGCGTATTCGCCGCCACGTCGTCGAGATTTCTGATGCCGCGCTGTTCGATCGCCCGCTCGGAGATCGCAGTGATCGCAAGTGGAACATCGATCAGCCGCTCTTCGGTCTTGCGAGCCGTGACGACGATTTCATCGAGACTGTCAGCCTGCGACTGGGCAAGAGCGCCGGTGGCGCCTCCCAGCAACGAGACCGCCGTGATCCCGGCCAGCATGTAATTGGTACGCATCGTTCTCCCCGTGGACGCACCATGCGCCCCCCATTGCCATGTACGCTAACGCGGTACCACACTCGTGATCAATATCAAACGGAGGCGAGATGAGACCTATGCGCAACAGATTCCTCGTGGTGGTCACGCTGCTCTCCGCCAGTGCATTGGCAGCCTGTGCGGCGACCACCGCCGTGACGGTCCCCAAGGGGGCGGCGGTATCGACCCTGCCGGGCGAGCTTCCGTCCTGGCAGATTCCCAACATGGGCGAGGCTGCGGAAGCCTATTACGGCCCCGACAGCCTCCACCTGATCGCCCAGGTGCAGAATTCCAAGGCCATGCTGGGGAGGCGCGACCATGCGGGCTTCCTGACCACGACCTTTACCGACGCAGGCACCGACATCACCCTGATCAACGACAAGGGTTATGACGCCTGCTCTTACTTCTTCCCGGACGGCAAACACCTCATCTGGACCTCGGTGCGGGACAAAATGGGCACGAGCGGGAAGCTCGAGGGTGACTGGTCCGACTGGCAGCACTACCCGCAGGGCGCGGAGTTGTATATTTCCGACAGGCAGGGCGGTCACGTCAAGCGCCTGACGAACAACGATTATTACGAAGCGGAAGTCACCGTCTCGCCGGATGGCAAGTGGATCGTCTTCGGGCGCCAGATCAAGGGGAACATGGACCTGTGGGTCATGAACGCCGACGGCACCGGTGAGCACCAGATCACCTTCACCGAGGACTGGCAGGAAGGCGCGCCCTATTTCCTCCCTGACAGCAACACGATCCTCTTCCGGGCCTGGAAGGCGTCGGAGTACGGCCAGCGCCCGACGCCGATGACGATCTTCACGATCAAGCGGGACGGCTCGGACCTGAAGACGCAGACCCATACGCACGAGATGAACTGGGCTCCGTACCCGACGCCGGACGGCAAGCATTTCCTCTATGTGCGCATCGAGCCGGGCAGCAACAACTGGGAGGTGTACCTGGGCGAGCTCGATGCCGGCCCGGACGTGAAGCCGCGCCGCCTGACCTTCGATGACGGCTTCGACGGCTTCCCGTCCATTTCGCCGGACGGGCGCAAAATGGTCTGGACGACCAACCGCAGCGACGCGAAGAAGGCGTTCATGCAGAACCTGCGCCTGCATGTGATGGACGTGTCCTCGCTCGGGCTCGGGCCAAAGTGAGGTTGATCCGTCGTAAACTGAGCGGATGCGTACACACTTTTGCGGGCAGGTCGACGAACGATCGACAGGCGAGACAGTCTCGGTAGCGGGCTGGGTGCACAGGCGGCGGGATCACGGCGGCGTGATTTTCGCCGACCTGCGCGACCGCTCGGGCCTCGTGCAGGTGGTCTTCGATCCTGACGCGAAGGCGGTGTTCGAGGGCGCGGAGAAACTGCGCCACGAGTTCGTGGTGCGCGTGGCGGGGCTCGTGCGCGAGCGCCCGGCCGGCACTGTCAATCCGAATCTCGCCTCGGGCCGCATCGAAATCCTCGCGCGCGAGCTCGAGATCCTGAACCGCTCGGAGCCGCTGCCGTTCCAGCTCGACGAGCAGGTCTCCGAAGAAGTGCGGCTGCGCTACCGCTATATCGACCTGCGGCGCGACGTGATGGCGAAGCGCCTGCGGATGCGCCACGCGGCGACCCGTGCACTGCGCAGCTACCTCGACGACGCGGGTTTCGTCGACATCGAAACACCGATGTTGACGAAGGCGACGCCAGAAGGCGCCCGCGACTACCTCGTACCGTCGCGCACGCACGCCGGCAAGTTCTTCGCGCTGCCCCAGTCGCCGCAGATCTTCAAGCAGCTGCTGATGGTGGCGGGCTTCGAGCGCTACTACCAGGTCGCACGCTGCTTCCGTGATGAAGACCTGCGGGCCGATCGTCAGCCCGATTTCACGCAGCTCGACATCGAGACCTCGTTCCTCTCGCAGGACGAGATCATGACGCTGATGGAGGGGCTGATCCGCCACCTCTTCAAGGCGGTGCTCGAAGTCGACCTGCCGCATCCCTTCGTGCGGATGAGCTTTGCTGAGGCGATGCGCCGTTACGGCTCCGACAAGCCGGACCTGCGTGTGCCGCTCGAACTCGTCGATGTCGCGGACCTCGTCGCGGACTGTGACTTCAAGGTGTTCGCGGCGCCGGCGAAGAATCCGCAGGGCCGTGTGGCCGCGCTGCGTGTGCCGGGCGGCGGCGCGCTGCCGCGCTCGCAGATTGACGACTACACCGCGTACGTCGCGCGCTACGGCGCGCGCGGCCTTGCGTACGTGAAGGTGAACGAACGCGCGAAGGGGCGCGAGGGGCTGCAGTCGCCCATCATCAAGTTCCTGTCAGATGCCGCGGTGGCGGGCATCCTCGAGCGCACGGGTGCGCTGGACGGGGACCTGATCTTCTTCGGCGCAGACACGGCAAAGGTCGTCTGCGACGCGCTCGGCGCCTTGCGTCTGAAGCTCGGTGCGGACCTGAAGCTCGTCGCGCACGCGTGGCGGCCACTGTGGGTGGTCGACTTCCCGATGTTCGAATGGGACGAGGACGCGAAGCGCTGGCTGGCGATGCACCACCCGTTCACCTCGCCTGCAAACCTCGACCCGGAGGCGCTGCGCGCGAAGCCGGGCGATGCCCTCGCGAAGGCCTACGACATGGTGCTGAACGGCTCGGAGGTCGGCGGTGGCAGCGTGCGCATCCACTCGCAGGCGCTGCAGTCGACGGTGTTCGACCTCCTCGGCATCGAACACGAGGAAGCGCAGCGCAAGTTCGGCTTCCTGCTCGATGCGCTCAAGTACGGCGCACCACCCCACGGCGGCATCGCCTTCGGCATCGACCGCCTGATCATGCTGATGGCGGGCGCCGACAGCATTCGCGACGTGATCGCGTTCCCGAAGACTCAGACGGCCGCGTGCCCGCTCACCGACGCGCCGACCGAAGTGAGCGAGCAGCAGCTGCGCGATCTGCATATCCGTGTGCGGCTGCCGTCGGCAGTGAGTTGAGGCCGGCGGCGGGCTACCGGCCAGCGGTGCGCAAGGCGGCGGCGCGCTCGCGAATCCGTCGCAGTGTGGTGCCGAGCGCGCGCATCTCCCGGATGTCGAGGCCATCGCCGATGGCATCGAGGCATGCGCCGGCCGAAAATTCGGCGTCCCCCAGCGCTCGCCTGCCTGCCGTCGTCAGGTCGATGTACAGCACGCGGCGGTCGTGCCGGATCGGCTCGACGCTGACGAGTCCCTGCCGCGTCAGCTTGATCGTGAGGCGATGGGCGGCCTGCCTCGAGCAGTGCAGTTCGCGCGCGAGCTCAGGGATCGTGCGACATACGGAACGGTGCGAGAGCGCCTTCAGTGCGGCGTGCCGGCGCGGGTTGCCGCCGGCGAACCCCCAGCGCCCGTCGCGCCGCGCGAGTGTCGTGCGTGCAAGGTCCAGCGCGGCGGCGGTGTAGCGGATTTCATTGAGCAGGTACTCCGCTTCGCCGCGCCAGCGCACGAGGTGCTGCTGAAAGGCGGTGGGCTGCTTCGGCGCAGGTGGCGCGGGCACGTAGTTCGGGTCGAGCAGGTCGCGCAATCGGATTGCCACCAGTTGCTCCTTCGCCGGGCGCGTTCATCCTCCCCCTCGCCGGCGACGTCAACAAGCGGACAATCGGGGGTGTTTGTCCGCTTGTTGACGTCGTGGCGGAGGAGACCCTGAAAATCGGACTCCTGGAGCCGTGGGGCGCCGTGCCTGTCTCAGGTCCTGCGACTGTAAGCTGTCTGCCTCATGCCGCCTCACGTCGTTTTCGTCCACGGCCTCTTCATGACCGGCGCCGAGTCTGTGCTCCTGCGCCGGCATCTCGCCCGCGAACTCGGCGCCCGCACGCACACCTTTCTCTACATGGCGACCGCCGAGGATCCCGACGTCGTCGCCGACCGGCTGGGTGGGCGAGTTCGCTCACTGGGTGCGGCCGCGACGGCCGCCGAAGGCACGGTGCACCTCGTCGGCCACAGCCTTGGCGGTCTGTTGATCCTTCGTGCGCTTGAACGGGCGGTGCAGCGCGCGACGCCACTGCCACCTGGGCGCGTCGTCCTGTTGGGGTCGCCCGTCGCGGGTAGCGACGCCGCGGCGGCCCTCATGCACCGGCCGATCCTCGGGCGGGCGCTGGGCCGCAGCGCTGCCGCCCTCGCAGGCGCTGCATTCGCGGGCGACCCCTTCGCGGGCGGTGGCCGCGACATTGGCATCATTGCGGGCAACCGCCCGGCGGGGCTCGGCCGGTTCCTGGCGCATTTTCACGAGCCGAACGATGGCACGGTTGCGGTGCGCGAAACGCAGTTCGAGGGCGCCGTGGATCGTATCGTGTTGCCCGTGAGTCACACGGGCATGCTGCTGTCAGGCCGCGTTGCGCGTGAAACTGCGCAGTTCCTGCGTCACGGGCGCTTCAGCTTGACCGCGAGTTCGTAAAGCGCATCGAACGCTGCGCGCGGTGTCAGCGAGTCAGGGTCGAGTGCGTAAAGTTGCGCGAGCGCCGCGCGCTCTGCCAGTGCCTGCGGCGATGGTTCGGGTGGCGGCGCGTCGAACGCGAGCTCCCGCTGTGGCGTCGGCGCGTGCCGGTCGCGCGTCGCTTCGAGCTCGGCGAGGTAGCCACGCGCGGCGGCGATTACCGGCCGCGGAACGCCGGCGAGCTGTGCGACGGCGAGTCCGTAGCTGCGATCCGCGGGGCCGTCCTTGACCGCGTGCAGGAAGATGAGCGAGTCCGCGTGCTCGGTAGCATCGAGATGCACGTTGGCGCAGGTGTCGATCTCTGCCGCGAGCGCGGTCAGCTCGAAATAGTGGGTCGCGAACAGCGTGTAGCCGCGCACCTGCATTGCGAGGTGCCTTGCGACCGCCCATGCGAGCGACAGGCCGTCGAAGGTGCTTGTGCCGCGGCCGATCTCGTCCATCAGGATGAGGCTTTGCGCGGTCGCGTTGTGCAGGATGTTCGCCGTTTCGGTCATTTCGACCATGAACGTCGAGCGCCCGCCCGCGAGGTCGTCCGCGGCGCCGATACGCGAGAAGATGCGGTCGATCGGCCCGATGACAGCGCGTTCCGCCGGCACGAAGCTTCCCATGTGCGCGAGGATCACGATCAGCGCGTTCTGGCGCATATACGTCGACTTGCCGCCCATGTTCGGGCCTGTGACGATCAGCATTCTCCTCCGCGCATCGAGCGCGAGTTCATTCGGCACGAAGGGCTCGTCGATGCAGCGCTCGACCACCGGGTGACGGCCGGCCTCGATCAGGAGGCGCGGTTCGGTGGTGAGCTCCGGCGCCACCCAGCGCTGCGCGAGCGCACGCTCGGCGAGTGAAGCGAGCGCGTCGATTTCGGCGACCCCCGCGGCCGTCGCCTGCAGCGGCGCGAGCCGGTCGATCAGCTGCGTGAGCACCTCGTCGTACAACGCGCGCTCGCGTGCGAGCGCCTTCTCGCGCGCTCCGAGCACCTTGTCCTCGAAGCTCTTGAGCTCGGGCGTGATAAAGCGCTCGGCGGACTTCACGGTCTGCCGGCGGATGTAGTCGGCGGGCACGCGATCCGCCTGTGCCCGCGTCACCTCGATGAAGAAACCCTGCACGCGGTTATAACCGAGCTTCAGGTTGGCTATACCTGAGCGCTCGCGCTCGCGCCGCTCGAGCTCGAGCAGAAAGCTGTCGGTGTCGCTCGAGATCGCACGCAACTCGTCAAGTGCGGCGTCGTAGCCCGCGGCGATCACGTCGCCCTCGCGCAGCATCTGCGAAGGTTCAGCAGCAATCGCGGATGAGAGGAGCATTTGCGCGTCAGCGTGTTCCGAAATGCAAGCCGCGCGCGCTGCGATCAGCGGTGAGTCGAGCGCCGCGAGCGAGGCGCGCAGCGCAGGGAGCACGCCGAGCGCGCGGCGCAGCTGGGTCAAATCGCGCGGACGCGCCGAGCGCAGCGCGACGCGCGCGAGGATGCGTTCGATGTCGCCGATTGTGGCGAGAGGCTCGCGCACTTCGAGGTAGCGGCGTGAATGCAGCAGCTCGCCGATCGCGTGGTAGCGCGCGCGTAGCGTCGCGTGATCCCGCAGCGGCCGGTTGAGCCAGCGGCGCAACAGCCGCGATCCCATTGCCGTCACCGCCGAGTCGGCTTGCGCGATCAGCGTGGCGTCCGGCCGGCCGGAGAGGCTCGTGTCGAGTTCGAGATTGCGTCGTGTGGCGGCGTCGATCGCAAGCGCTTCACTGCGCTCCTCGACCATGAGCGAGGCGAGGTGCGGCAGCGCCGAGCGCTGCGTGTCCCGCACGTATTGCAGCAGCGCACCCGCCGCGGAAATCGCGAGCGGCAGCTCGTCGGCGCCGAAGCCCGCCAGGTCGAGCGTGCCGAGCTGGTCGGTGAGCAGGCGCGAGGCGCTCGCCAGCTCGAAATGCCACGGCGGTCGGTGACGCACCGGCCAGTTCCGCGCCATCCCGTCGCGCGGCGGCGCGGCTCCCTCGGGTGCGAGGATCTCGGCGGGTTTCAGCCGCTCGAGCTCGCCGGCGAGCGCCGTCGCGCCTTCGCCCTGCAGCACCGTGAAGCGGCCCGCGCCGAGGTCGAGCCAGGCGAGCCCGAAACGTTCGCTGGCGCGCGCGCCATCGAAGGCAATTGCGGCGAGCAGTGTGTCGCGGCGGCCATCGAGCAGCGCTTCGTCGGTGATCGTGCCCGGCGTGACGACGCGCACCACCTGCCGCTCGACCGGACCCTTCGACTTCGCGGGGTCGCCGAGCTGCTCGCAGATTGCGACCGATTCGCCCATTTTTACGAGGCGGGCGAGATAGCCATCGACACTGTGGTACGGCACGCCCGCCATCGGAATCGGCGCGCCCGCCGAGGCGCCGCGCGCGGTCAGCGTGATGTCGAGCAGCCCTGCCGCGCGGCGCGCATCGTCGTAGAAGAGCTCGTAGAAATCGCCCATGCGATAAAAGAGCAGCGCGTCAGGGTGCTCTGCCTTGATGCGCAGGTATTGCTGCATCATCGGCGTGTGGGCGGCGTGCCCGGGCAGCGTGGCGCTCATTCGGGGAAGACGATGGTGCGACGGCCGTGCACGATGATGCGATGGTCGATGTGCGCGCGCACCGCGCGCGCGAGCACGCGCCGCTCGATGTCCCGGCCGCGGCGCGCCAGATCCTCGGGGCCGTCGCGATGCGTCACCCGTTCGACGTCCTGCTCGATGATCGGGCCTTCGTCGAGATCGGCGGTCACGTAGTGCGCCGTCGCGCCGATCAGCTTGACGCCGCGTGCATGGGCCTGGGTGTAGGGCTTCGCACCCTTGAAGCCTGGCAGGAAACTGTGGTGGATGTTGATGCAGCGGCCGGCGAGTTCGCGTGTCAGGCTGTCGGAAAGGATCTGCATGTAGCGCGCGAGCACCACGAGATCGGTGCGCGTGTCCCGGATCAGGGCGCGCAGCTGCGCTTCCTGCTGCGGCTTCGTGTCGCTGCTCACCGGCAGGTGATGAAACGGCACGGCGCCGAAGTGCAGGTGCGCGTACGTTTCGCGCGGGTGATTCGACACGATGCCGACCACGTCCATCGCGAGCTCGCCGGCGTGCCAGCGATAGAGCAGGTCTGCGAGACAATGGTGGTGAGTCGAGGCGAGCAGGAGTACGCGTGACCGGCAGCTGCGATCATCGATCGACCAGGCCATCGCAAAGCCCTGCGCGACAGGCGCGAAACGCTCGCGGATCGCCACGACCCCGGGGGAGGCCGCCACCGGGTTGAACACCATGCGCGAGAAGAAAAGGTCCGACTGCGTGTCGTCGAACTGCTGCGCATCGAGAATGTTGCAGCCGTTCTGGAAGAGGAAATTTGAAACCGCAGCCACGATGCCGGGCCGGTTTGGGCAGGTGAGTCGCAGAACAAAAGTCGTGTCGGGCATCTGCGAACTTTACCATCCGCAAATCGGTTAGCCTTGTGGAGGCATGGTTCCCGATCCCGCGTTGTACGAGCTTGCGCAGGCGGCCGGCCGGCAGCTGCTGGTCGCGGGTCGGCGGCTCGTCACTGCCGAATCCTGTACCGCGGGCTGGATTGCGAAGGCGGTTACCGACGTCGCGGGCAGCTCCGCCTGGTTCGACGGCGGTTACGTCTGTTATTCGAATGTCGCCAAGATGCGCGACCTCGGCGTGGCGGCGGAGTTGCTCGAGGTGCATGGCGCCGTCAGCGAGCAGGTGGTGCGGGCGATGGCCGAGGGTGCGCTGCGCCGCGCGGGGGTGGACATTGCGCTCGCCACGAGCGGGATCGCCGGGCCAGACGGCGGGGTGCCCGCCAAGCCCGTCGGCACGGTCTGGTTTGGGCGATCGGTCCGTGGCAGCGCCGGCATCGAAACCGTGGCGAGCGTCCGGCACTTTGTCGGGAACCGTGAAGCCGTTCGCCGCGCGTCGGTGCAATATGCCCTGCAGCTGATCGTGGATCTCGCCGACGTCAGAGTCTCGTGACGCGGCAAGCCGTACAGTATCGTCGGCGAGTGGCCACTGTATAGGCGGTAAACACCGCAGATTTGCGTCTCCATGGCGCGCGCTTCTATGGAATAATCAGGCGATGGAAGACAATCGCAAGAAAGCGCTCGCTGCTGCGCTCGGCCAGATCGAAAAGCAGTTCGGCAAGGGTTCGGTGATGCGCCTCGGTGATGCGTCGGCCAGCTTCGACATCGAAGTCGTCTCTACCGGTTCATTGGGCCTCGACATTGCGCTCGGCATCGGCGGCCTGCCGCGCGGCCGCGTGGTCGAGATCTATGGCCCGGAGGCGTCGGGAAAGACCACGCTGACTCTGCAGGTCATCGCCGAAGTGCAGAAGCTCGGCGGCACCGCGGCCTTCGTCGATGCCGAACACGCACTCGACCCCACCTATGCCGAAAAGCTCGGCGTCAACGTCAATGATCTCCTCGTTTCGCAACCGGATACCGGCGAGCAGGCGCTCGAGATCACCGACATGCTGGTGCGTTCCGGCGCGGTCGATGTCGTGGTGATCGACTCGGTCGCGGCGCTCACACCGAAAGCCGAAATCGAAGGCGAAATGGGCGAACTGCAGGTCGGCCTGCACGCGCGGCTCATGTCGCAGGCGTTGCGCAAGCTCGCCGGCAACATCAAGCGCTCGAACACCATCGTGATCTTCATCAACCAGATCCGCATGAAGATCGGCGTGATGTTCGGCAGCCCCGAAACGACCACCGGCGGCAATGCACTCAAGTTCTACGCCTCCGTCCGCCTCGACATCCGCCGCATCGGTGCGCTGAAGTCCGGCGAGGAAGTCATCGGCAACATGACCCGTGTCAAGGTCGTGAAGAACAAGGTCGCGCCGCCGTTCCGCGAGGCCGAGTTCGAGATCATGTACGGCGTGGGCATCTCCCGTGAAGGCGAAATCATCGACCTCGGCAGCACCCACGGCATCGTCGAGAAATCGGGCGCCTGGTACAGCTACAAGGGCGAGCGCATCGGCCAGGGCAAGGACAACGCCCGCAACTTCCTCGTGCAGCACCCTGAGATCGCGAAGGACATCGAAGCCCAGGTCCGCGCGAAGTTGCTGGTGCCGAAGGTGGCGCGCAATGGCAGTGGCGAGCAGGCCGCCGACACCGCTTGAGGCCGGGACCGCGCTGCTCGCCCGCCGCGACTACGCCTCGGGCGAACTCAGGGCGAAGCTGATCGACAAGGGCCATGAGCCGTCCGAAGTCGACGCCGTGGTGGCCACGTTCCAGGCGCAGCGCCTCGTCGACGACGCGCGCTACGCCGAGCGCTTCGTCGCCTACCGCGCCGCGCGCGGGCAAGGGCCGGTGCGTATCCGCATGGACCTGAAGGCGCTGGGGCTGCCTGTCGAACTGATCGACGAGGCACTGTCGAGCGGACCCGCTTTCCCGACCCTCGCCGCGGCCGCACGGTCGCGCAAGTTCGGCGCACGAGCGCCCAAAGATTTCAAGGAGAAAGCGCGCCAAGCCCGTTTTTTGCAATACCGGGGCTTTTCCGCCGATGATATCCGGTCGGCCCTCGGGAACGACCCCGAGGGCACTTTCGACCCGGATCTATGACAGCAAACAAACCGCCTTACATGAGCGCGGCGGATGTCCGACGCGCGTTCCTCGAGTTCTTCCGCGAGCGTGGCCATACGGTCGTGCCTTCCTCGTCGCTGGTGCCCGGCAACGACCCGACCCTGCTCTTCACGAACGCCGGCATGGTGCAATTCAAGGACGTGTTCCTCGGCAAGGACCGGCGCAACTACGTGCGCGCGACCTCCAGCCAGCGCTGCGTACGCGCCGGCGGCAAGCACAACGACCTCGAGAACGTGGGCTACACCGCGCGCCACCACACCTTCTTCGAGATGCTCGGCAATTTCTCGTTCGGCGACTACTTCAAGCGCGACGCGATCCGTTTTGCGTGGGATTTCGTCACGGGGGTGCTGAAGCTCGACCCCGCGCGGCTCTGGGTCACCGTTTTCCAGGACGATGACGAGGCAGCCGACATCTGGCTGAAAGGTATTGGCGTCCCGTCGAGCCGCTTCGCGCGCATGGGCGAGAAATCGAACTTCTGGGCGATGGGCGACACCGGCCCCTGCGGCCCCTGCAGTGAAATCTTCTACGACCACGGTCCCGCGATTGCCGGCGGGCCACCGGGCTCGCCGGACGAGGACGGCGATCGCTACACCGAGATCTGGAATCTCGTCTTCATGCAGTTCGATCGTGCGCCGGATGGCACGATGACGCCGCTGCCTAAACCCTCGGTCGACACGGGCGCCGGCCTGGAGCGCCTGTCGGCCGTGATGCAGGGCGTGCACAACAACTACGAGATCGACCTCTTCAGGCATCTCGTCGAAGCAGCGGCGCAGCTCGCCGGTACGCGGGATCTCGCGCAGGGCTCATTGCGCGTGATCGCCGATCACATCCGCGCGTGCTCGTTCCTGGTCGTTGATGGCGTCACGCCGTCGAACGAGGGCCGCGGCTACGTGCTGCGCCGTATCGTGCGGCGTGCGATCCGTCACGGTTACCAGCTCGGCATCAAGGACGCGTTCTTCTGGAAGCTCGTCGCCCCGCTCGAGAAGGAAATGGGCGCGGCCTATCCGGAACTCAGTAAGGCGCGGGCGCAGGTCGAGCGGGTCCTGAAGCTCGAGGAAGAGCAGTTCGCGCGCACCCTCGAGACCGGCATGGTGCTGCTCGAGGCCGCGATCGCGAAGCTTGGCGCCGCGAAGGTGATCGATGGCGAGACAGTGTTCCGCCTCTACGACACCTATGGGTTCCCGGCGGACCTGACCGCTGACATTGCGCGCGAGCGTGGCCTTTCGATCGACCAGACAGGCTTTGAAGCCGCGATGGACGCGCAGCGCGAGCGGGCGCGCGCGGCGAGCAAATTCGGCGTCGACCTGCGCGGCGGCGCGAAGATTGACGCCACATCCGAATTCCTCGGCTACGAAGGTGTCGTCGATCGCGGCAAGGTGGTCGCGATCCTGAAGGACGGCGCGCAAGTCGCTTCCCTTGGTGCGGGCGAGCGCGGTGAGGTCGTACTCGACCGCACGCCCTTCTACGCCGAAGCCGGCGGGCAGGTTGGCGACACGGGCGTCCTCACAGGTGCGGCCGTGCGCTTCGTCGTCACCGACACGCAGAAGCGCGGCGGGGCGATTGCGCATCTGGGTACGCTCGAGGCCGGCGCGATCAGGGTCGGCGACCCGCTCAACGCGCAGGTGGATGACGCACGCCGGCAGGCGATCCGCCTGAACCACACCGCCACCCACTTGCTGCACGCGGCGCTGCGCAAGCGCCTCGGCACCCATGTGCAGCAGAAGGGTTCGCTGGTCGCGCCCGACCGGCTGCGCTTTGACTTCGCGCATTTCCAGGCTGTGGCGCCCGCTGAACTGCGCGAGATCGAGCAGCTCGTGAACGCGGAAATCCGCGGCAACGTGGCTGCCGACACCCGCGTGATGGCGTATGACGAGGCAGTGGCGTCGGGCGCGATGGCGCTGTTCGGCGAGAAGTACGACAGCCATGTGCGGGTGCTGAAGCTGGGCGGGTTTTCGACCGAGCTGTGCGGTGGCACCCACGTCGCCCGTACTGGCGATATCGGCCTTTTCAGGATTCTGGGCGAAGGCGGCGTGGCCGCGGGCGTGCGTCGCATCGAGGCGATCACGGGCGCCGCCGCGCTCGATCACGTGGAGGCGAGCGACGATCTGCTGCGCGAACTCGCGGCGCTCGTGCGCGGCACGCGCGACGATGTGGGCGAGAAGCTGCGCGCGACCCTTGATCGCGTGCGCGAGCTCGAAAAGGAGACGCGCGCGCTCAGGGACAAGCTTGCCTCGGGGCAGGGCACCGATCTCGCAGCGGGCGCGGTCGATGTGGGCGGCGTCAAGGTCGTCGCCACGCAGATCGACGGCGCGGACGCGGGTGCGCTGCGCAACGCCGTCGATCAGCTGAAAGACCGCCTCAAGTCCGCGATCATCGTGCTCGCCTCGGTGGAAAGCCCGACAAAGGTGGTGCTCGTCGCCGGTGTCACTGCGGACCAGACGAAGCACGTCAAGGCGGGCGAACTCGTCGGTGCGGTTGCCGCAAAGGTCGGCGGGAAGGGCGGCGGACGCCCCGACTTCGCGCAAGCGGGGGGCTCGAATCCCGCGGCGCTGCCGGAAGCGCTGCGCGGCGTCGCCGATTTTGTCCGGGCGAAGCTCGGCGCGTAGCGGCGCCAGCCCGTGGCGCTGATCGTCCAGAAGTACGGCGGCACCTCGGTCGGTTCGCTCGAGCTGATCCACAAGGTTGCGGCGCGTGTCGCCGCCGTGCGCTCGCGCGGCGACCGTGTCGTCGTGGCTGTTTCCGCGATGGGCGACGCCACCGACCGACTGGTCGACATGGCGCGCGTGCTGTGCGCGGCGCCTGACCCGCGCGAACTCGACGCTCTGCTCGCGACCGGCGAGCAGGTTTCGATTGCGCTCCTCGCAATGGCACTGCGGGCGCGCGGCGTGGCGGCGCGCTCCTTCACGGGTGCACAGGTGCGCATCCGCACGACGGGTGCATACGGCCGGGCGCGTATCGAGGAAGTCGAGACAGCCGGGCTCACGATGGCGCTCGACGAAGGCGTCGTGCCAGTGGTGGCGGGCTTTCAGGGCGTCGATGCCACAGGAGCGATCACGACGATTGGCCGCGGCGGCTCCGACACGACGGCCGTCGCACTCGCCGTCGCTTTGAAGGCTGACGAGTGCCAGATCCTCACCGATGTCGACGGCGTCTACACCACCGATCCGCGCATGGTGCCCGAAGCGCGCCGGCTCGAGCGGCTGTCGTTCGATGAGATGCTCGAGCTCGCGGGGCAGGGCTCGCGGGTGTTGCACCTGCGGGCGGTTGAATTCGCCGCGAAGTACGGCGTCACGCTGCGTGTCGCCGCGAGCCATGGAGAGGGCCCAGGAACCTTGATCGACCGGGAGGACCCACGCGTGGAAGCACCCGTAGTTTCAGGTATCGCGTTCAATCGCGATGAAGCGCAAATCGTCGTGAGCGGCGTGCCGAACGCGCCGGAGACGCCCCATCGCCTGCTCGCACCTGTGGCCGAAGCCGGCATCGAAATCGACATGATCGTGCTCGCGTCGAACGAGGATGGTACGGCCGATTTCGCCTTCACGGTGCATCGCAGTGATTATGACCAGGCGATCGGGCTCACGCGTCGTGGCGCCGCCTGCTGGCCCGCGGCGCGCGTCGAGGGAACTGATCGGGTCGCCAAGATGTCCATCGTAGGAGTGGGCATGCGCTCCCACGCTGGCGTCGCGGCGAAGCTCTTCGCAGCTCTGGCACAGGCAGGCATTGGAGTGCGGCTCGTGTCGACGTCCGAGATCCGCATTTCCGTGCTGCTTGCGGAATCGCAACTCGAGCGCGCCGTGCGGGAAACCCACGAGGCGTTCTCACTGTCCGGACATTAGGGGTTTTTCTGATATTCGCTGGGGAACGTTGCGGATACATTGCATGGCAACTGACGCTTTTCCATGGAGGACTCCCGCAATGTTGATTCTGACGAGACGCGTCGGCGAAACCGTGATGATCGGTGACGAAGTCACGGTCACGGTGTTAGGTGTCAAGGGCAACCAGGTTCGCGTCGGCGTGAACGCGCCCAAGACCGTGTCGGTTCACCGCGAAGAGATCTACGAGCGCATCCAGCGCGAAGAAAAAGGCGACTCCGCCGGCAACGATTCGGAGTACGCAGTCGGCTGACCGACGGCCGCGCCGCCGGGTATCCGGCCCGCGCCAATTTTGCCTGTCCCGACCACGGCCAGTATCATGCGCTCCGTCCGGCGTGCCGGAGAGATGGCCGAGTGGTCGAAGGCGCACCCCTGCTAAGGGTGTAAGGGCCAAAAGCCCTTCGAGGGTTCGAATCCCTCTCTCTCCGCCAATTATCGATTTCACGCCGGCTCAGCTATCGCGATCTGGTCGCGATGATGGCCGAGCGAGGGATCGAAGTGTCCCACACTACGATCATGCGCTGGGTACTGCGCTACGTGCCCGAGTACGAACGTCGTTGGCCGCGGTTCGCGCCGATGCCGGGATTAAAGAGCTTCCGCGCGGTAGCTACCGAACTTCAACCGAATGGGCCGAGGCGCCGGTCACAATACCGGCCAATGTGACCCGAGATTTAATGGCAAGTTACTGTTTAAAAGACTAATATTCAGGCCATGGAACCGGCCAGCATCCATGTTCGTGGGAGTGTGTCTTGACCCCCGCCGCCGCCGAGCCGTTCATGCCGGCCGAGGGCACGGCCGTGCTCGAGAACCTGGCCTTCGACTTGGCCCGGGAGGCCAGCGAGCTGTCGGCCCAGTTGCACCCCGTGGTTCGACTGTCGGTCGCCGATCTGGTGCGGTCGATGAACTGCTACTACTCGAACCTCATTGAGGGCCACAACACCCATCCTCGCGACATCGATCGTGCCTTGGCGGCGGACTATTCCAGCGACCCGCATCGCCGCGACCTGCAGCTCGAGGCGCGGGCCCACATCGACGTGCAGCAGATGATCGACGAGCGAGTGGGCGACATGCCGCGCCCGCCCGCTTCGCGCGCATTCATCGAGTGGGCGCATCGGGAATTTTGCAGGCGGTTGCCGGAGACTCTGCTGGTCGTTGAGAACCCCGACACCAGGGAGCGAATTCCTGTCGTTCCAGGGCAGATGCGTTCCCGGATCGTGGCCGTGGGTCGGCATGTCGCACCCGAAGCCGAGGACCTCCCGGCTTTCATGGGAAGATTCGAGGAAGCGTACGACGCGATCCGGCTCACGAAGCCGCGTCAGGTGATCGCCGTCGCCGCGGCTCATCATCGCTTTCTGTGGATCCATCCCTTCCTTGATGGCAACGGTCGTGTCGCGCGGCTGACGTCGCACGCGATGTTGCTGGAGATCGGGATCGGCTCTGCGCTCTGGTCCGTTTCGCGCGGGCTCGCGCGCAATTCCGGTGATTACAAACGCCTGCTGACGGCTGCGGATGAGCCACGCCGGAACGATCTCGATGGGCGAGGGGCGCTCTCTCACGACGCGTTGATCGACTTCTGCAGGTTCTTTCTCGAAATCTGCCTCGACCAGATTCGCTACATGCGCGAGCTGCTCGATCCTTCCGAGATTCAGCGTCGCATGGAGCTGTACGTGCGTGATGAGGAAAGCGCGGAGCGGTTGCCGAAGCGCAGCTTCGTGGTGCTACGCGAAGCGTTGCTCTCGGGCGAACTGGAGCGAGGTCGCGTGCCGACCCTGATCGACACGAGCGAACGTACGGCGCGACGAGTGATTTCCGCGCTGATCGACAAGCGCCTGCTGGTGTCGGGCTCGCACAAAGCGCCGTTGCGACTAGGCTTCCCCATCGACGTCGTTGAGCGCTGGTTCCCGAAGCTCTATCCGGTGACGTGATGGCCAAGGTGGCCGACTGGACCTTCACCAAGCGCTTCCGTCGCGGCGGTTTTCCAACGCCGGCGCTGGAGCTGACCACGGCCCCGGATCGACGTATCTGGTTCGACGGCTACGTTCGCACCTATCTGGAGCGCGACCTTCAGGATCTGGCGGCGATCAGTGGATTACCCGACTTCAGGCGCCTCATGCGGGCCGCCTGTCTGCGCATGGGGCAACTCGTCAACCAGACCGAACTCGGTCGCGACGTGGCGTTGCCGCAGCCCACGGTGCGCATCTGGAGAACCTCGTCCTGCATGATTTGATGGTATGGCGCGATACGCGCGTCAAGCGCGCGGAGTTGGGCTATTGGCGCACATCCATTGGAGAGGAGGTGGACTTCGTGATCGAGGCAAGTGGCAAGCTGCTGCCGATCGAGATGGGCGATGGCGCTGGCCGCTGCGCTGACGCGGCGATCTTGGGCCGGGGTATCCGCGTCCTGTCTGCACTGGCAGAATCGGCCCCATCAAACCATCCGACTCGTTCCAGGCTCACAGGCAGGCGCTACGGGAGATCATTTCCCGTTACGGTGTTGCGCGGCCGCGAGTCTTTGGTTCAGCTGCGCGCGGGGATGATCTCGACGGCAGTGACCTGGATCTGCTGGTCGAGCCGGCGGCCACGACGACCCTGTTCACGCTGGCGGCATTGCAGATCGAAGCCGAGCGATTGCTGGGCGTTCCGGTGGATGTGCTGACGCCCAAGAGTTTGCCGCGCGGATCACGAGA